>Ga0209406_1000750_pt1 | contig 24839 bp, 24 predicted proteins | sample COGITO_mtgs_1204_FD_184808 | JGI IMG/M metagenome (GOLD analysis project Ga0209406, IMG submission 184808) | Pelagic marine microbial communities from North Sea - COGITO_mtgs_120426 (SPAdes) (version 2) | ecosystem: Environmental > Aquatic > Marine > Epipelagic ... | reverse complement strand
ATATGCGTCAGCAAAAAGCGTTGTTCCTTTTAGGTTCAGCGCTTTTTTTTACAGCACTTATTGATGCTTTTGTATTCATTTTTCTGATTCTTCTCCCTCTAATTATTAATTTTAATGATAGTGAGGCCGTCACTTACTGATTTTAGGGGCGCTCTCAGGTATCATCCCACTTCACTTTAATGACCCTATTTATCATCGTTATAATGAGTAGAATGCAAACACGTGTCTGAGCCGAATTTTCCCAATGAACCGCCCATGATTGATGATGCCGACTATTCGGATCAAGAATCGATATCGTTAGCCAATAACGAGATGTTAAGCGATTATCCTGAGGCGCCAACGCCTAACTTTTCTGCTGACATGGTCAGTTTAAAAACCTTGCCGCATTCACTTGAGGCAGAGCGTTCGTTACTGGGCGGCATTATGCTGTCAGAAACGGCCTGGGATGCCGTGGCTGAATTAGTCACGCCTAGTGATTTTTACTATGGCAAACACGGTCATATTTTTACTGAGATGGCGCGCTTAGCTGAAGCTGCCGAGCCGCTTGATGTTATTACCTTGGCAGAGGCTTTACAAAAGCGCGCTTTGCTTGAGGCCTCTGGAGGCTTAATTTATTTAGCCGACTTAGCAAAGAGCACGCCATCGGCTGCGAATATTCGCGCCTATGCCAATATTGTTCATGATCGAGCAACACTTCGTCGCATCATTAATACCGCTACTTCAATACAAGAAACCGCATTTAATCCCGAAGGTCGCGACGCAGGTGATGTGTTAGACAGTGCTGAGCGTTTAATTATGCAAATTGCTGAGCAGGGACCCAAGTCAGGTGGCCCTGTTGGTGTTAATGCTTTATTAAAAGACGCCTTAGGTAAAATTGATGAGCTGTTTAATAGTAAGGGCTCTATTACTGGATTAACCACAGGCTATAAAGATCTCGATAGTAAGACTTCAGGTTTGCAGCCTGCAGATTTAATTATTGTTGCTGGCCGACCTTCTATGGGTAAAACCAGTTTCGCGATGAACTTGGTAGAGAACGCAATATTAGCCGACTCTAAACCCATACTCGTTTTCAGTATGGAGATGCCAGCCGGTTCATTGATGATGAGACTACTATCGTCGGTGGGTAAGATTGACCAAACGCGCGTGCGTAATGGTCAGTTAGAAGAAGAGGATTGGGCGAAATTAAGCGCCGCCATGCAGCAGTTAAAAGATAAGCCACTATTAATTGATGATACGCCAGCGTTAACGCCTACAGAAATTCGTTCGCGTGCTCGAAAGGTACTGCGCGAGCAAGGTAGCTTGGGCATGATCATGATCGATTACCTTCAGTTGATGCAAGTGGCTGGTAGCAGTGAAGGTCGAACCGCAGAGATCAGTGAAATTTCGCGCTCGCTAAAAAGTATTGCTAAAGAATTTAACTGCCCGGTTATTGCTTTATCACAGCTAAACCGAAGTCTTGAGCAGCGACCGAATAAACGTCCGGTTATGTCAGATTTGCGCGAATCGGGCGCCATCGAGCAAGACGCCGATGTTATTATGTTTATTTATCGCGACGAAGTGTATAACGAAGAATCACCCGATAAAGGCACCGCCGAAATCATTATTGGTAAGCAGCGTAACGGACCTATAGGTACTTCACGTCTTGCCTTTGTCGGCCAATTTACGCGCTTTGAAAATCTTGCGCATACGGACTATAGCGATGACTATGAATAAAGTGATGACTACGAATAAAGTGATGACGACGAATAATGTTTAGCTGCACACTTTAGTAGTAACCCTTAATTATGCTTGAACAAGCCTACCGTATTTCACGACTACTCTCTTCGGCTGTCTATCCCAATTGTCGCCATGTTGATGGCGGCTTACCACTTTATATTATCGAAAATCCTCTTGGCCGCATGGTTATTTGTGAGCAAGGCGCACAAGTGCTGTCGTTTATTCCTGCCGGTAAAAAAGATTTACTCTGGTTGTCACCGTTAGCTGAATTCAAATTAACTAAACCGGTGCGCGGTGGCATTCCCGTTTGCCTACCATGGTTTGGTGTTAACCAACGCGACAAGCAAAAGCCCAGTCATGGTTTTGCGCGTAACGTGAATTGGCAGTTGGCGAATATTGAAGATGCTGATGATCCGCAGCAAGGTGCTTGTACGCGTATCGAATTTGTACTTGAGCAGTTTCAACAACAGCCGCATAGTTTATTTCCGTATCCGTTTAGCGCGCGTTTAACTTTTTTAATGAGTGATAGTCTTAGTGTTCATTTACAGCTAACGAATACGGGTAGTGAGTCACTGCCATTAACATGGGCGTTACATAGTTATCATCCGGTTGCATCTATCACATCAACTCGCGTGACCGGTTTGGATAATTGTGAGTATCTCGATAATACTTGCGGGCTTGCGCGAAAGCAGCAAAGTGGTGATGTTGTTTTTAATGGTGAGTTAGATCGTGCCTATATTAATGCAGGTAACAAACAAAGTATTATTTCAGCCTCGCCAGATAATACTTCTATTGCGATCGAAGCCAGTGGTTGTTCCAGTGCGGTTGTTTGGAATCCCGGCTTAGAAAAAGCCGCTGCAATGCAAGATATGGGGGCGGAGAACTATCAGAAATTTGTTTGTGTTGAGCGCGGTAATGTCTTTGATAATGAAGTGATGCTACTGCCTAATAAAACCCATCGAGCTTCTTTGCATATTAAGCTATAGATCGAGCTGCTCGCGTAAGTTTTTTAATTTTTCTTTTTGCACTTCTGGTTCTAGCGGTGCTTGTTTTTTCTTAGTTAACGCTTTTGCTACCGGCATACTTAATTGTTCACCGCGCTTAACTCGTTCTAGTAATAATAAATAATTGCGTTCAAATACCGGGAAGACCTGTGCTTCAGGCTGGCTACTAATAAAAAACCAATCGGTGGTTTTTCCTGCGTAGTAAACAATGGGGTGCGACCATTTAACATTTTGACGTGGCTCACTCGAAAGGCTAGCTTCAATATAAGCGGTTTTAGCATCGGGTATGCCGGCCGTAATCGCAGCGTCACAATACTCGCGAATACTGTGTGGTGTCGGTAAAAAAGTATTATCGCAGATGGCTTGTCTACCCGCTGCAGCAATATGCACAGGTTTAAAATCTACTAATAAGCGCAGCCATAATTGCTTAGCCATCGATAGCGATTGATGGTCGGGAAACGCTTTGTGAAATTGGTTGTGGTAAGCGAGTTCTAATTCGGTAAACAAATGATTAATCGCTTCAACATGGGCTTCAGTCGGTTTGGCTGCAGATGCTTCAGACGCAGAAGCACTTGCGACGATTGACGCATTACTGGGTAAGTGAATATCGGATACATGTTTTGCCATGATTTTCGTGCTCTTTATCGGTAAACCGTTACTTAATTAAGTCGGCCGCCCAGCTTCTATCGGTGAGTCGTTCAAAGGTATCACCTTTGGCTCCGGTGTTATTGTCGTTGCGTCGCGCCCAACGATATTTTACATGCTGCAAAAATTTCGTATTCCATGAATGATGCAGTTCATTTTTATCGCGCCAAAACAGCACAAATTCAGGAATTAAATTTCTCGCAAATTGGCTGTCGATATTCGCAATAGTCAACACATCAAACACTTCGTGATCTGGTTTCCACTGTTCAGTAATGGGTCGTGGTTCAGTGTCGTGTTTTAGCGTATGGGTAAAGCGCGCCCATTGGCGTTTTACATGGTTAACAAATTTTGAATTCCATGTGCTTTGCGCTTCTTTTCGCTCTTGCCAGTATAAAATAAATTCGGCCACCGCATCGTCAATAAAGTTACGATTAATACCCATGCGCTCCAGAATTTCTACAGCGTCGGGGCTTGGCTGCCATTGCTTGGCAATAGGCGTTTGGTGCTTGGCTGGCTTCACTAATTTTGCAGCCGCTTCTTGTAAATGGTGTTGGTGGGTCTGCCAGCGTCGCGATACATGTTGTAAAAATTTACTCGACCAAGCATGCGAGGCTTCGTTGCGCTCACGCCAATAAAAAACAAATTCATCAATATTGGCTTCAACAAATTTAAGGTCAATGCCTTGTTGGTTTAGCTGGTCAAGAATGGCACGATCGGGACGCCAGTTGGCAACAATACGTTGGGCGCCAAGAGAGGTCGTTTGAGTGACTTGGCTGGCTGGCTGATTCTGATAACGCACTTGCTGGTTAATGGTTAATTCGAGTGTTTGATTTTCATCTTTGGGCATGGCTTTGACTAACACCATACCTAAGTCAACTAAGTTGTTCAGAATACGTCGCAGTGCAGCGGTCGTCCAGAAGGGCAGTTGCTGATTCAATGTGCAGAGTTGGGTTGTTGTCCAGTGATAGCCATCACGCGTTTCACCCATGCCTAGGGCTAATACCGCTTCAAGATGCTGGAGTAAAATCGCCTCTTCGAGACCAATCGATGCAGCCAGTGATGGCGAAACGATGACGGGGCGCTCTGGGATAAGGGATTCGCTCATAATTGATTCAGTTAAGATGGCGCTACAAAAAATTGCTGGTAATTCGGTCGACTATTGTAGGGCTTTGACGTAACAATCGCTACTGAACTCTTTTGAAATATACCGCGAGATAGTTAAAATTATTCTCTGTTAAAGTCGATAGTGCTGATAAACTGGCGGTCTCATTAAAGGACAGTTTTTTTATGGCAAAAGCCAAATCAGCCTTCGTTTGCACCGACTGCGGCTCTGAATACACTAAATGGCAAGGGCAGTGCACCGATTGTGGTGTGTGGAATACCTTGTCGGAAATCCGTTTAAGCACGGCAACTCAGCGCGGTGAGCGTTTGGTAGGCTATTCCGGTACGGCCAGTGAAGTTCAGACGTTATCATCCATTGATCTCAGTAGCTTGCCTAGACAAAGCACGGGCTTGGCTGAATTTGATCGTGTACTGGGCGGCGGCCTAGTGGCTGGCTCGGCGGTGTTAATTGGCGGTAACCCAGGGGCGGGTAAAAGTACGGTCTTGTTACAAGTAATGTGCGAGCTGGCGAAAAAGCAAACGGCCCTGTATGTGACCGGCGAAGAATCATTGCAACAAGTGGCTATGCGTGCAAATCGTTTAGGTTTGCCGGCCGATAAACTGCAAATGGCTTCGGAAACCAATATCGAATCCATTATTGCCATTGCTCAAAAAATACAACCACGAGTCATAGTGGTTGACTCCATTCAAGTGATGCATACCAGTGATTTGCAGTCTGCGCCGGGTGGCGTATCACAAGTGCGCGAATGCGCCGCTTACTTAACCCGTTATGCTAAGCAGTCTAATACCATTGTTTTCTTGGTAGGCCATGTTACAAAAGATGGCAGTTTGGCTGGACCTAAAGTGTTAGAGCATATGATTGATTGCTCTATTTTGCTGGAAGGTTCATCCGATAGTCGCTACCGCACTTTAAGAGGTCAAAAAAATCGCTTTGGCGCGGTGAATGAACTTGGCGTTTTTGCGATGACCGAGCAAGGTTTAAAGGAAGTTAAAAATCCTTCGGCGATATTCTTAAGTCGCGCCGAAGAAGATGCCCCAGGCAGTGTGGTGATGGTGTTATGGGAAGGGACTCGCCCGTTACTGGTTGAAATCCAAGCGCTGGTCGACGATACACAATTAAATAATCCGCGCCGAGTAGCGGTAGGCCTAGATCAAAACCGTTTATCGATGTTGTTAGCGGTATTACATCGTCATGGTGGTCTTGCCGTGGGCGGCTCGGATGTATTCGTTAATGCAGTTGGCGGTGTTAAAGTGTTAGAGACCGGTGTGGATTTAGCATTGTTATTAGCTGTGGTATCGAGCTTTCGTGATCGCTGCTTGCCTCGTGATTTAGTGGTGTTTGGTGAGGTGGGTTTGTCTGGCGAAATTCGTCCTGTGCCAAGTGGTCAAGAGCGCATTCAAGAAGCGGCTAAGCATGGATTTAAAAAAGCGATTGTGCCTAAGGCGAATATGCCTAAAAAGAAAATTCCGGGCATGGAAGTAACCGGTGTCAATAAATTGGAAGACGCACTCGCATTATTATAAGCGGTACGTCTTCTAATAAATTTTACTGTAGTTTTTTGTAGCGCATACGTTTAGGTGATGCGTTGCTGCCTTTTCTAGCAATAAAATCAGCATGGTATTCCGTGTAGTTACCTTCAAAGAATACTGCTTCAGAATCGCCTTCATACGCTAGTATATGTGTGGCAACACGATCCAAGAACCAGCGGTCATGCGAAATAATCATTGCGCAACCCGGAAAGTCTAGCAAGGCTTCTTCTAGCGCTCGTAAGGTTTCCACGTCTAGATCATTTGATGGTTCATCTAATAACAAAACGTTGCCGCCTTGTTTAAGTGTGGTGGCAAGTTGTAATCGGCCGCGTTCACCACCCGATAACTCACCCACTTTTTTCTGCTGGTCTGTGCCTTTAAAGTTAAAGCGACCAATGTAAGCGCGAGAAGACACTTCATAGCCGCCAATTTGAATTAATTCATTGCCATTAGAGACTGATTGCCAAACGCTCACGTCATCTTGCATTTCATCACGTAGCTGTTCTACATAAGCAATATCAACGGTTTCGCCAATTTTTATTTCGCCGCTATCTGGTTGCTCTTCACCAGTAATCATTCTAAATAATGTTGACTTACCCGCGCCGTTACCACCAATAATGCCGACGATAGCGCCTTTAGGAATCGATAAACTTAAGTCGTTAATTAGCGTGCGGTCACCGTAGGATTTTGTGACGTTCTTTAATTCAATCACTGAGTCGCCGAGTCTTTGGCCGGGCGGAATATAAATTTCATTGGTTTCGCTGCGGCTTTGAAATTCTTGCGAACTTAATTCGTCAAAGCGTTGTAGTCGGGCTTTGCTTTTAGCATGACGACCTTTAGCGTTAGAGCGAACCCATTCAAGTTCAGCTTTTATCGTTTTTTGGCGCGAGGCTTCCTGCTTGTCTTCTCTCGCTAGTCGCTCTTCTTTTTGCTCTAACCAATTGGTGTAGTTGCCCTCGTAAGGAATGCCTCGACCGCGATCTAATTCTAAAATCCAACCGGCGGCATTATCTAAAAAATAGCGATCATGCGTAATGGCAACCACAGTGCCGGCATAGTCTTCTAAAAATTGTTCTAACCAATGAACGCTTTCTGCATCTAAATGGTTGGTTGGCTCATCCAGCAATAACATATCGGGATTCGAAAGCAATAATCGGCATAAGGCAACTCGGCGGCGTTCACCGCCAGAGAGTTTACTGACATCGGCATCCCAAGGTGGTAGGCGAAGTGCATCGGCGGCCACTTCGAGTTTATGATCGAGATTATGTGCGTCACCCGCTTGTAAGAGGTTTTCTAAGCGCTGCTGTTCTTTTGAGAGTGCGTCAAAGTCAGCATCGGGTTCGGCGTAAGCATTATAGATGGCGTCGAGCTTCTGCTGTGCTTCGGCAATTTCACCTAAGCCGTCTTCAACATTGCCACGAACATCCTTACTCTCATCGAGTTTGGGTTCCTGCGGTAAATAGCCAATATTCAAGTCTGGCTGTGGTCGCGCCTCGCCTAGGTAATCAGGATCGAGACCGGCCATGATTTTAAGTAGGCTCGATTTGCCCGAGCCATTAAGGCCTAGCACGCCGATTTTGGCGCCAGGGAAAAAGGATAATGAGATATCTTTGAGGATTTCGCGTTTGGGCGGTACGATTTTGCCGACGCGGTTCATGGTGAAAACGTATTGGGCCATGGATAATTTCCAAGTTGACTATGATATTCGGCCTTAATGGGGCCGCTCAATTGTTAAAATGTGGGGAATTAATTGATAAATATAGCTAAGGCTAATCAACGATTCAACACTGTCGCGCTAGTATACCGGAGTGTTTGCTAAAAAGTGAGTGCTGTTATGGTCGGTATGGCAGAAAAAAATTATTAAATTCAATAAGTTGAGTGTTTTATAGGGCGTGTGCGAATTCTGTTTTTAGACTCAGAAAAGCGTGTTAAAAATGCCTAACAAAGGGATCACTGTAACTTGTTATCAGTGCATATAAGGCACCTATTCATGTAGAATACGCGCTCCTTTCGTAGCAGCCTTTTCGTCGTTTTTATATGGGTTGAATAAGCGACATAGCGAGTAGGTGAGCTGAATAAAAGGCAGGCGCTCTGTCCGAAATAGCGTTGAGCTGTCTAAAAAGTAGACGATTATGGCTTTGGTGCTCAAATTTAGGGTGTTTTGTCTATTATTGCCTCTATTCAGTGGGCCAAGCCTTCCGTGCTACGTATTGGTATAGGCGTTAGTTTATTTCTTATTTTAAGTTTTGGAGTGGTTTAATGTTTGATAAAAGCATGACAGTGGCAGGTTTTGACGACGAATTACAAGCAGCGATTGCTTCAGAAGAGCAGCGCCAAGAAGATCATATTGAGCTAATAGCCTCAGAAAATTATTGTAGCCCTCGAGTTATGGAAGCGCAGGGTACTAAGCTAACCAATAAATACGCCGAGGGTTATTCGGGCAAGCGCTATTACGGTGGTTGTGAGTTTGTTGATTTGGCGGAAGATTTAGCCGTTGAGCGCGCTAAAAAATTATTTGGTGCCGATTACGCCAATGTGCAGCCGCATTCTGGCTCGCAAGCGAACAGTGCGGTTTATTTAGCATTATTAAGTGCCGGCGATACCGTGTTAGGTATGAGCTTGGATGCTGGTGGTCACTTAACGCATGGTGCTAAGCCAAACTTTTCAGGCAAAGTTTATAACGCGGTTCAGTATGGTTTGAATGCTGAAACGGGTGAAATTGATTACGAGCAAGTTGAAGCCTTAGCATTAGAGCATAAGCCTAAAATGATTGTGGCTGGTTTTTCTGCCTATTCAGGTATTGTTGATTGGGCACGCTTCCGGGAAATCGCAGATAAGGTTGATGCTTATTTATTGGTTGATATGGCTCACGTTGCTGGTTTAGTTGCTGCAGGTGTTTATCCTAGCCCTGTTCCTTATGCTGATGTTGTAACGTCAACAACCCATAAGACATTACGCGGCCCACGTGGCGGTATTATTTTAGCGAAGGCTAATCCTGCGTTGGAGAAGAAATTTAACTCTGCGGTTTTCCCTGGTGGTCAAGGTGGCCCATTAATGCATGTGATTGCAGCAAAAGCCGTTAGCTTTAAAGAAGCGATGGAAGATGATTTTAAAATGTATCAGCAGCAAGTAGTTGCTAATGCAAAAGCCATGGCGAATACCTTTATTGAAAGAGGCATTAAAATTGTTTCTGGCGGTACGCATAACCATTTAATGTTGGTTGATTTAATTGGTAAAGAGTACACCGGTACTGATGCCGATGCGGCATTAGGTGCGGCTCACATTACTGTGAATAAAAATGCGGTACCTAATGATCCACGTTCACCTTTTGTAACCAGTGGTCTACGTGTTGGTACGCCAGCCATTACGACACGCGGTTTTAAAGAAGAAGAAGTGATTCAGCTAACGCATTGGATGTGTGACATTTTAGCTGATGTGAATGATCAAGCAGTGATTGATCGTGTCCGCGGTCAAGTTTCTGAATTGTGTAAACGCTTTCCTGTTTATGCTAATTGATTTTTTGTCAATTAATAGTGAGAGCTTAGCCGAATCAAGACGAGTTAATTAAGTATGCGCTGTCCCTTTTGTTCAGAAGAAGATACTAAAGTGATTGACTCTCGGCTAGTTGCCGAGGGTGAGCAAATTCGTCGTCGTCGTGAGTGCCAAACGTGTACTGAGCGTTATACGACTTATGAAACGGCTGAGCTATTATTGCCTAAAATTATTAAACAAAATGATGTGCGCCAGCCTTTTGATGAAAGCAAATTGCGTGGCGGCATTTTACGTGCGTTAGAAAAACGTCCAGTGAGTGTTGAGCAAATTGAAGCAGCGGTTAGTCATATTAAGCATGAGTTAATGGCTACCGGTGAGCGAGAAGTGAGTGCTATTCGCGTTGGTGAAGCTGTTATGTTGCATCTTCGCCAGCTCGATCACGTCGCCTATGTTCGTTTTGCTTCGGTGTATCGTAGCTTTCAAGATCTGAATGAATTTCGTGAAGAGATTGATAAGTTATCTGCGGAAGGCAGATCAGAAAAAAGTGCGGAAACCAGTGTCGATTAAATCGATATATTCTATTGCTGATAGTCAGTTTATGGCTGAAGCAATTCAGTTAGCAGGTCGTGGCCTTTATACGGCGACACCTAATCCCTGTGTTGGCTGTGTGCTCGTAAAAAATGAAAAAATTGTTGGTCGTGGTTGGCATGTAAGGGCTGGTGATGCGCATGCAGAAGTGAATGCGATTGCTGATGCCGGCGATGAAGCAAAAGGGGCAACGGCTTATATTAGTTTAGAGCCTTGCAGCTTTACCGGAAAAACCGGTGCTTGCACTAATGCATTGCAAACGGCCGGTATAGTGCGTGTTGTCTCAGCTATGGAAGATCCCAATCCTAAGGTTTCTGGTCAGGGTAATGCTTTATTGCGTGCCGCTGGTTTAGACGTTAGTAATGGATTAATGGCAGAGCAGGCGGCAGTACTTAACCGCGGATTTATTAAACGTATGCAAAAGCAGTTGCCTTTTGTGAGCTGTAAAATGGCAATGAGTTTAGATGGTCGGTCGGCTATGGCCTCTGGTGAAAGCCAGTGGATTACAGCGCCTCCAGCGCGTCAACAGGTGCAGCAATTACGTGCGAGTAGCTGTGCGATTGTTACCGGCGTTGGTACAGTTATTCATGATGATCCCAGTCTTAATGTACGTGAACAAAATTTAGGTGCACCTGTCGAAAGGCAGCCAGCATTAGTGATTGTGGATTCACAATTAAAAACACCGTTAAGTGCCAAAGTATTAAGCGCTGCAATGTTAGCGATGCGAGAGGTTTATATTGCTTGCCTCAATACGGCACCGGCTGACCGAGTGCAGTCGTTAGAAGCGCGTGGTGTAAAAGTGATTACATTCTCAGAGGGCGGTGAAGATCTTTCGGCTGTTAATTTACATGCACTGCTCTCGTATCTTGCTTCGCATGAAATAAATCATGTCATGATTGAGGCTGGGCCAACATTAGCGGGGCAGTTTGTTCAGCAGCACTTAGTCGATGAATTGAAATTATTTGTTGCACCTAAGTTGATGGGTGGCAATGCGATGCCCGTATTCAGCATGCCTTTTGAAAATATGTCTGAAGCAATGGATTTAACGATTACCGATACAATGGCAGTTGGCCCAGATTGGCTGTTGACTTGTCATATAAATAATTCAGATAAGAATTCAGATAAAAGTTCAGATAAAGGGTTGAGATAAATAAATGTTTACAGGATTAATACAAGCGAAAGGCAGTATTAAAAAAATTGAAGACGTAGGCGGTGATAAACGCTTACTCATTAATTCTGCTGATCTCCCTTTAGATAACGTTGAGCTCGGTGCCAGTATAGCGATTAATGGTGTGTGTTTAACAGCGGTTGAATTTATAGAAAAAGGTTTTTGGGTTGATGTATCGATAGAGACATTAACGCATACGACCTTGGGTGATTTACAAGAAGGCAGTGCTGTTAATTTAGAAAAATCATTAACGCCTAGTTCTTTTTTAGGTGGGCATTTAGTGAGTGGTCATGTTGATGGTGTGGGTGAAATTGTTGAGCGTTATGAAGATGGTCGTTCATGGCGTTTTGCTATTCGATCGCCCGAACCTTTTGCAAAATATATTGCGCAAAAAGGCTCTATTTGTGTGGACGGCACTAGCTTAACGGTGAACGCAGTGAGTGGCGCAGTGTTTGAATTAAATATTATTCCTCATACTTTTGATGAGACGCTATTTGGTGATTACCAAGTCGGCAGTCGCGTTAATTTAGAGGTGGATGTTATTGCGCGATATCTTGAGCGTATGTCTGCTTATCAAAGCGAATAAGTGTTAACGATTAAAGTGATCAATACCTTATGAAAAAATTAAGAAAATTAAATACAACAGAAGAGCTTATTGCCGATATTCGATTGGGCAAAATGGTTATTCTAATGGACGATGAAGATCGCGAAAATGAAGGCGATTTAGTTATTGCGGCGCAATGCATAACGCCAGAAGCGATTAACTTTATGGCACGAGAAGGCCGCGGCTTAATTTGCATGCCCATGAGTAAGCAGCGTTGTGAGCAATTAGATTTGCCGTTAATGGTCGATGAAAATCGCGCGGCCTATAGCACTAACTTTACTTTATCGATAGAGGCAGCAAAGGGTGTGACCACAGGTATAAGTGCCGCCGATCGCGCCTGCACTGTCGCTGCCGCCGCCAGTAAAAGTGCTGTGCCAGCCGACATTGTGCAGCCGGGGCATATTTTTCCATTAATGGCGCAACGAGGTGGTGTGCTGGTTAGAGCAGGGCATACTGAAGCGAGTTGTGATTTAGCACGATTAGCCGGCTTTGATGAGTCTGCAGTGATTGTCGAAATTATTAATGACGATGGCAATATGGCACGTCGAGAAGATCTTGATTTGTTTGCAGAAAAGCATGACTTAAAGATAGGGACTATCGCTGATCTAATTCATTACCGTTTACTGCATGAGAAAACAGTGAATTTATTAGAGCAAGGTGAAATCAATACCGATCACGGTCCGTTCACTATTAATGTATTTCAAGATAGCACCGATGGTGAAACGCATTTAGCTTTAGTTAAGGGCTCACCTAAGGCTGATGATCCTACTTTAGTCCGCGTACATACAGGTTCAGCAGTAAGAGATATGTTAGGTGCGCAATTGAGCGATAAGCCTGATTGGAATATTCAGCGCTGTTTGGCCGCCATAGAAAAAGAAGGCTGTGGTGTGCTTGTTTTATTGGCGACACATAACACCTCGATTGATTGGTTAGGTGATGCACAAATTGCTTTGGGCCGTCGCGCTAAGCCTGCAGTGTTAGTGACTAAAGGTAGCGATTCATTAACGATAGGTGTGGGTTCGCAGATATTGCGTCAGCTAGGCGTGCAAAAAATACGTTTAATGGGGCCAGATAAACATTACAGTGGTATTTCTGGTTTTGATTTAGAAGTGGTTGAATACGTATCTTGCGATTCATAACAAAGACGGTTAAAAAATAACTATGAAGACAGAAGCACAAGATCCCCGTTCAGCTGAGTATCAGCGTTCAGCGGAGCTACAAAAAAAAATTGATGGCCTGAATGTTATTGGTGGTGTTTGCCGTAATCAGTCATACCGTGTTGCGGTTGTTGTTGGTCGCTGGCATGCTTTTATTGCCGATAAGCTATTACAAGGTGCATTGGCCGCTATTAATGAAAGCGGTATAGACGACAGCTTAATTGATATTATTTATGTGCCAGGTTCTTATGAAGTGCCATTGGCGACTAAGCGTGTAGCTAACTTAGGTCAGCATAAAGCGATTGTGACATTGGGTGTTATTATTAAAGGCGATACACCGCACTTTGATTTTGTTGCTGGTGAATGTGCACGTGGCATTGCAGATGTGAGTTTGGAATATGATTTGCCGATTGGTTTTGGTGTATTAACAGTTAACAATGTTGATCAAGCGTTAGCGCGTGCCGAAGAAGGCGAAGCGAATAAAGGTCGTGAAGCAGCATTAGCGGCATTAGAAATGGCTGACTTATTAGAGCGTTTATCGTAATGGCAAAACCTTCTCCAGATCAAATTAAACGTCGTGCAGTCGCTAGCGAACGTCATAAAGCGCGTCACTTTGCTATGCAGGGTTTGTATCAATGGCATGTAACCGGTGCGCAGGCAAATGAAATTGCTGCGCAGTTCCGTGTTGATTTTAATATGAAAGGCACCGATCTCGAATATTTTATGGAGCTTTTATCGGGCGTGCAACGCACCTCAAAGGCCTTAGATGAATTGCTGTCTCCTTATGCTGATGATAGAGCGCTGGATGAATGTGATCCCATTACGCATTCGTTATTACGCATTAGTGTTTATGAATTAAAAAATAGAATTGATGTGCCTTATAAAGTCTCTATTAATGAGGCAGTTAATCTCGCCAAGAAATTTGGCCCCGAAGACAGTCATAAATTTGTCAATGGCTTGTTAGATAAGGTCGCGACAGAAGTGCGCGCACTTGAAGTTGCTGCCCAGCAATAGTGTCTTTTATTTTGATGGTTAATTAATTGTCGCTTACTGATAGCTGCTAATCGTTGAGTCAACCATGACATCTTTATCCGAGTTTGACATTATTAAGCGTTACTTCTCTTTTACAGAGACGTCGGCCGGGCCCTCTCATGCAGGCACCTTAGTGGGTATTGGTGACGATGCCGCAGTGGTTGCCGCGCATAAAAATCCTCTAGTAGTTGCTACCGACACGCTAATAGAAGGCGTGCATTTTCCTCCTGAATTTTTAGCCAAGCATGTGGCTAGTCGTGCAATGGGTGTTAACTTAAGTGACTTTGCTGCTATGGGAGCTACGCCGCGGTGGATGACAATGGCTTTATCATTGCCACACATCGATACGGATTGGTTGGCAGCCTTCTCACAGCGTCTCGCGCAAATATGTCAGCAATATAATGTGGCCCTAATAGGCGGTGATACCACAAGAATTGATCATGGCTTGGTGATCTCTTTAACCGTAATGGGCGAGACTCAAACGCGTTCGGGTTTATGTTTACGTCGTAATGGTGCGCAAGTGGGTGACGATGTTTGGGTGAGTGGTTCTTTAGGTAAAGGGGCTGCAGCATTGCAATTGCTGATGCCATCAAAGAATTCAATGCCATGGATATGCAATAAAGAATCTAAGTCTGAATTGCTAGCATCTTTTTATATGCCTGAGCCACGATTGGCGCTAGGCCAAGGGCTTGTTGGAATTGCTTCAGCAGCCATTGATATTTCAGATGGCCTAATGGCTGATGCAAATCATATTGCCATGCAAAGCCAAGTAAAAATAATTATTGATGGTGACGCTCTGCCTATCCATAGCGGCCTAGAAACTAACCTTAATCGTCAGATTGTTCAGCAGTGGGTGCTAAGTGGTGGTGATGAATACGAACTCCTCTTTACTGCGCCTACTGATCAGTCATCAACTATTGAATCTTTATCGTTAGCGCTTGCATTGCCCTGTACTAAGATTGGTACTGTGACTGAGAATCTAAAGGAAGATAAGGCTGAGGCAGACAGCGTAAGTGTTTTTGGTGCAGGCTGGGATAGCCAAAGCCTAAAAGGCTATACACATTTTTAAGAAAAGGTGACGAAGTGAGTAATACGAATACTAAAAAAGAACCAACGTTGGCATTTTTAATTTCGCATCCAGCGCATTTTTTTGGTTTAGGTTTGGGCAGTGGGCTAACAGGTTTTGCGCCGGGTACCTTTGGCACCTTAGCGGCTATACCATTATGGTTATTGATGGCGGAGCAGTTACTACTTATACAATGCGTGATTATTATAGTGGCGAGTGTTATCGGGATTTATTTTTGCGGCAAGACGGCAAGTGATTTAGGTTCACATGATCATGGCGCTATTGTCTGGGATGAGTTTGTTGGCTTTTGGATAACTATGCTGTTTGCACCGGCGGGCTGGTTGTGGCTAGTGATAGGGTTTATATTATTTCGCTTGTTTGATATTTTAAAACCTTGGCCTATTAGTTATTTGGATAAGTATGTCCATGGCGGCTTAGGCATTATGATCGATGATATTGTTGCCGGCGTATTGGCCGGTGCGGTGTTATATCTATTAGCCATGGCCATGTAATTAATTTTGTTAGCCGATAAAAATAACGCTGCGGTTTAACAATTAAAAGTAAGTAGCTTTTACCATTGGGAAAATTATGAAAATAGAAAAAGATTTAGTGGTCACTTTTAGTTATATATTAAAAGACAGTGCAGGCACTGAAGTCGAAAGATCGGCGGATGATGATCCAATGGCTTACCTTCATGGACATGGCAATATACTACCCGATTTAGAGTTGGCTTTAGTTGGCTCAGAAATTGGCGACAAGCTAGAAGTCGATTTAACCGCCGCTCAAGCTTATGGCGAGCGTGTTGAGGCTGAAGCCATGCGTGTACCTATTAAGCACTTAACGACTAAGTCTCGAAAGTTCAAAGTGGGTCAGTCAGTGAAAGTGAATACAGCTGAAGGCCCGAGAGATGCGACTATTACTAAGGTCGGTAAGTTTAATGTCGATATTGATACCAATCATCCTTTAGCGGGCATGGATTTAAATTTTTCGGTTGCCATTCTTGATGTAAGAGCTGCAACGCCAGAAGAGGTTTCTCATGGCCATGCACATGGGCTCGGCGGTCATCATCATTAATTAATCTTGCATCTCTGTATTTTTATTCCAAAACCTAACGAATAAATTAAGCTGCAATTTTTTTCGCGTTATAATTTATTCGTTAGATTGGGTTTTGGATTAAGTTGGGGTGTAAAGTTTGGACTAAGCTCACAACAAAACTGTGATCCTCCGCACAACAGTATCTTTCTCAATTCCTGCTTTTTATCTCATCCGCTATACCTAATAAATACCTTATCTCTTTATATAAACATAAAAGAGCTATATGAGGGCTGCATGGCATTTACATGTAATTATTAATGGGTTTATTAACAGGCGGAGTTTGAGTTATGTCGAAGGATAAGTTTAACAAAATAGCACGACGAGTTATAAAGCTGCTGAGTATATCGGCATTCTTTTATACGGTGTCTGTGCTTATGTCATCTAATAGTTATGCTGGCACCGCGGTAGGTGTAGGTGGAAGTACTCTTGGTTATCAAGTTGCGTTATCGCAATCACTAAGTGAGAACGTTAACTTAAAGCTTAGCTATAACACGGCATCTCAAAGTTTTGATGGTGAAACGGATGGCGTTAATTATGATTACGATTTTGAATTTGAATCAACAAGTCTATTAATTGATTGGCATGTGTTTGGCGGAGGCTTTCGTCTGACCACCGGTGCCTTAATTAATGACAATGAGATTTTTGCGCAAAGTGATATTTCTGGATTAACGCTTGAAGTTGGTGATACGGTTTTTACAAGTGCTGAAGTAGGGCGCTTAGAGGGTGATATCAGTTTTGATTCTTATGCGCCCTATTTAGGCTTAGGCTGGGGACGATCGATTACTGATGGTTTCAGTTTTGTTTTTGATTTAGGTGTTGTTTTTCAGGGTGAGCCAACCGTTAATTTGCAAACAGTGGGCGGCACATTATCGGATAACTCATTATTGTTAGATGAGGTTGAGCGCGAAGAGCAAGAGTTGCAGGATGATGCTAATGATTTTGATGTGTACCCTGTTGTTTCTTTAGGGCTGTTTTATAGTTTTTAGTTTTTGTTAGTTAACTTTATATTCTTATTGCTTCAATGAGTCAGGCTGTGAATAACAGTCTGGCTTTTTTTATGGAGGGGTTCTTTAAAAAAGACACTAAAGATTAAAAAAGACACTAAAGATTAAAAAAGATACTAAAGATGAGCTTAGAGACTAAATATTTAATAACGAATAATTTGTGCAATGCCGCCGACGACAGAAAAAGCATTGATATTTTGGTCGCGTAATAATTGGCAGGCTTGTTGGCTTCGAACACCTGACTGGCAATAAAGAATAATCGTTTTCTTTTTATCGAACGTTGCCGTTGATGCTAACGATGCTGGGATGCTCGATGAAAGACGATGAAGTGGTATATGTTCTCCACCTAAATTAAATGCGTCATTTTCAATCTTATCTCTTACATCTATCAATAATACGTCATCTCGCTTACTCCATTCTTTAAAGTCAGCCGCCGCAATACTATGCACAGGCGAATCTTCGGCTGCGCATTGCATTTGATAATGAGTAGATAAAGGGTTAAAGGTAAAAGATTTTTTATTGCAGCAAGAGCAATTTTTATCTTGTTGTAATGCAATTTTTTGAAAGTGCATCTCGTCTGTTTCAACCATCAATAAAGTATTGCTAATGGCTGAAGCTGTGCCCGCTAATATTTTTAAGGCTTCAGTAGCTTGAAGTGTGCCTAGCAGTCCGGGGAGTACACCAAGTACGCCGGCAGAATTACAATCGAGTGCGTCTTGAGGTGGGCTGGGAAACAAACAGCGGAAGCAACTTTGGTTGGGTGTGAATAGCGCGCACTGACCACTCGATTGATACACGCTGGCATAGATCCATGCAGTGTTATTGAGCTTACATAAGTCATTAATTAAATAACGAGTGGCAAAGTTATCGGTGCAATCAAGTACAAGGTCAGCCGCTTTAATTAAGGCTTCAGCATTGCCTGTCGAAAGTGGCTGGTTAATAGCGGTAACAAGAATATCGCTATTTAATGATTGTAATCGTTGCTGAGTACATTCTGCTTTGCTTTTGCCAATATCGTTTTCAGAAAATGTAATTTGACGTTGTAAATTACTTAACTCGACGACATCGCCATCAATTAATGTGATGCGACCAACGCCTGCAGCCGCTAAATACAAACTCACCGGGGCACCTAAGCCACCACAGCCAACAATTAGAACATGGGCGTTTTTAAGTTTACATTGCCCGTTAACACCGATGCTTGATAGCTGAATATGCCGTGTATAGCGCAGGTATTCTTGTGAGCTAAATTCTGTCATGGGAGTCTGATGCTCGGCGATGGTTTTACCGTGTGAGATTATTTAATTCACTGGCATGATTGTATATTTTACAAGTATAACGGTATATCTCTTGAGCGATAAAGAGTTCTTCGACTGTAATTTCTGATAATGCTGACATTCGATGAATATCAATATTCACTTCGGTGGCTAGATCAGCGAAATCCATACTGGCTATGCCGCCTCCAGAAAACTCCCAGTCAATAAAGATAAATCGAGATTCTGCTCCTCTTGGCGCGTCGGTGAGAAGAATGTTATTGCTGTTTAAATCATTATGGCAGAGTACGCGTTGCTGGCCATAGCGGTGCTGAAAATCTTTACACTTAGACAGCATATTTTTATATTCATCAATTGCATTTTTATTAGTGATTAGCACTTTGCTATTAATGGCTTCCCAGTATTTTTCTATGCAGTCTGAATAGCTAAAGTCAGGTATGTTTATTTGAATTTTATGCAGACGTTTAAGGGTGTGACAAAGTAATTCAGCTTGAGTTTCTGTTATAGCTGCTAGCTCATTTAAAGTGCGTCCTTCAATATATTCACTTATCCGATAATCACCTGTTGGGTGTTGATAAACTATTCTAGGTGCAGCATTTAATTGATGTACGGCGTATTGTGTTCTATGTTCCTGTTGACGGTTGGCCGAGTAAAGAGGGTTGTGATGATGGATTCTCATTATCCAATAGCGATTATTGCTAGTAATTAAATAGCTTTGGTTGTTGATGCTGCCATGCAATTTTTTTTCAACGGTAGGCGTTTCAGTGAGATCTAATTCCCATTGCGGCCATTGATTCAAATAATGTTCAGCGCTCGAATGATTGTTAAGCATGGATTCAGTTATTCGCGATAAGTGTTTCGTGAGTATTTTTTTGATATAGCTTTTTCCAATGAAGGTAGCCATAGGTTGCTATGATAACGTAGAGTCCGAATAATAATGCAGTAAAATACAATTCTTTATTGATATAAAGATAGATGGATGCGGCATCTATAACTATCCAGTAGAGCCAGTTTTCGAGTATTTTATTCACCACCATCCAGGTTGCCAAAAAGCTTGACCATGTTGTTAGAGAGTCAAGGTAGGGGAAGGCTGCATCCGTATAGTTATCGAGATAATATCCAGATAAAGCAGATAATAATATCGTTAAGGCGATAGCGTTTATATGTTTTGTACAGCGCCATTCTTTAATGGTTGTTTTGCTCTGGGTTGCTGCGGCAAGCATATCGACTTTAGATTGACGATTCTGCCACATCAACCAGCCATAAACGGCCATTACCACATAAAATATATTGAGTGCTGAATCCATGTAGAGTTTGTATTGAAAGAATACGATGACATAAATGCTGGAGCCAATGATTCCGGCGAGCCAGCAACCGCGATGCTCACGGGTCGCTAATATCACATAGGTCAAAGAGGCCAGTACGGCGATAATTTCAGGTATTGAGTAAACGCTGAGTTCTGCCCAGATATCGAGTAGCATAAAATCCTTCCTGCCTTGTGACCATTGTTCTTTTGACGGTCTATAAACTTAATGCTTAAAGAGAGTGCTTTGCCGCTACTTTAAGAGCGGCGATCACGATTGATGAATTTTGCGACCAGCACTGCTGCAGGATCGGCGCAGAAAACCGTATGCGTTGCATTTTGAATCGCTTGCATCACTGCCGAGTATTCACCAAACACTTCGGTGCTTAACGCGTGGGTGCGTACCTCTAATCCATCGATAGTATTGAGTTCATCAATATATGCTTGGATAGTCGGCACATAATCGCCTGTTAATGGGTAAAGGCTAAGTTCGGCAGTGATGTTCATAAACGACTCCTGTTTTTTAATTTACCATTCGTAACTGGCGCTAATGCCAACTAAGCGAGGCTCTCCAAATTGCGTATAGGTTTCTGGTGCATAACCATTACTTGGGTTGTTACCAAATTCGTTGCTAAAATAAAAGCCGCGCGTCTCTACATCTTCGTCTGTGAGGTTGCGGCCCCAAAGGCTGACTGACCATTGGTCTTCGGTATAGCTTAAGCGTGCATGAAATAATTCATAGCTCTCAGATTTTTCATTGTGGCTATTAGAAAAATAAAATTCATCTTTTCCTTCAACATCCAGGCCGAGTGACCAGTGCGACGATAATTGATATTCACCACCTAATGCAAATTGGTAGTTAGGTGAATGAGCGACATCACGTCCGTCTAAGTTGGTAGTGGTGCCATCATTAAGCGTACGTGAATCCACATGCGAGAGGCTTAAGAGGTCGATTAATTCGGCATCTAACAAGCCTAAGCTGGCGTACAAGCTTAATTGTTCAGTGGCTAAGTATATTACTTCAACTTCGATGCCTATACTGTCGGCTTTAGTGTTATCGAGAAAGTCATCAAACGAAAAGTCATCAGGGTCAAAAAACGATTGTTTGACCTGTGCATCTTTTCGGTCTTGATAAAACGCGGCTGCTTGGATTTGCAGAGTATTTTCTAGTAAGCGCATTTTGGCGCCTAACTCGTAATTGATTAAGGTTTCTGCATCAAAGAAACGAATATTTTCGGGAATGTCAGGGTTAATCTCCCTAGCTGAAATTATTTGAGCGTTAATGCCGTCGCCTTTATAGCCGCGAGAGATTAGACCGTAGAGTAAGTTGTCATTGTTTAGCTGATATTCAATGGCTAGGCGCCCCCCAAAATAGTTATCACTTTGATCTCGACCTATATCGGCACTGTCGCTATATTCAAAGCCACGATGCTCTACACGCAAACCGGTAATTAAGTTCCATTGCTCATTAAGTGCGGTAGTTAGTTGCCCATACACAGCATAGTTATCGGTATCAAATTGGCTGCTAAAGTCACCGCCAACTTGTGGCAATAAATCCTCTGAACGACTTCGATTAAGTGTTTCTTCTTCCGAGCGCTGGTAAAAGCCTATAACCCAGTCTGCGCGATCATTTATGATTTTCTGATCTGCTTTAGATACTAAACGAATATCAATGCTTTGATTATTGCGTTCACGCTCATAGCGATCCGCAGAGCTATAAGGGAATGTGCCTCCATCAAATTCACCCACATAACTCCAGTCTTCATCGTAACTGTAAAGAGTATCAGTGTCGGCGGCGCTGATAACAGCTTCAACATCAAAGCTGTGATCGGTATTCCAAAGAAGGGTTAGCGAGGCCGCTATGGTTTCCTGAGTATCTTTACCCGGTTGGTCAGATGTTGTTGTGCGGTTTTTGTTTAAAGAAAATGCATCGTAACCATTGTCCACATCAACGAATAGTGTATTCAATTGGATAGTCAGCTGGTCGTTGACGTCTGTATGGATGGCGCCTTTAAGTAAGGTTTCATCTATGTTGTTAGTATCATCGCGATTTAAGAAATCGTTTTCGATATAGCCATCTTGTTGGTTGATACGACCAGCAAGTCTATACCCCGTGTTATTACTGACTGGCCCACTCACCACAACATCTAAGCTGCGTCCATCGTAGTCGCTAAGTTGTGCGTTAAGGCTGCCGCTATATTCTTCGCTTGGTGCATTGCTGCTAAGGTGAATCAACCCCCCTAAAGCATTTGCGCCATATAAAGTACCTTGTGGGCCGCGCAAAATTTCGATTTGCTCAATGTCGAGCGTTGTTGCACTTAAGCCTAAGCCAGTGAAATCGATACCGTCGACAATTAAACCAACAGAAGGGTTGATTGGATTAACAAATTGGCTGCGTTCACCGATGCCGCGGATTTGAAAGAAGCGACCGCGTGATGCTCCGCTAGAGTAGTTGACGTTGGGTGCACGGCCAAGCAGGTTCTCTAAATGCTGTGCGCCCGTTTTTTTAATTAAAGTATCATTAAATACGGTTACGCTATTGGCGAGTGTATTAATTTCTGGGCTGTGGAAATCGGAAGTGACAAAAATTTCCTCAATAGTTTGGCCGCTTAATGCGCTACTAGATATCATCAATGCAAGGGTTGCGGTGGTAATAGCAGTGTTTGGTACTAATTTTATGAGTGGTGGTGTTAAAAACATTCGAGTCTCCAAAAAATGAAAACCCGGTAGTGGAACGAGGGAAAGGTAGAGCGACCGTCAGATAGCTCTAATAAAAACTCCTATTCCTACGCCGGTACTAACCGGATCAGGTTCAAGGGTTCGCCAAAGTAAAACACTTCATGGCATCTCAGGCTCAATCATCAGAGCCACCCCTAAGGATGAGTGAGCATTTTACGGGTGCATGTGCTAATTGGCTAGTATTGTTTGTTGCGAAATAATGACGTCTGTTAGATCATGATGGAATAGATCCAACTTTAAATATAATCAGTATTGGAAAATAATTATGAGCAGTAAAACCCAGCTTCTTTTTCTTTGTACCGGTAACTCTTGTCGCAGCCAAATGGCTGAAGGCTTGGGTCGCCATTTTTGTGGTGATGCTATTGAGTTCTTTTCTGCGGGAATAGAAAAACATGGCTTAAATCCTTTTGCGGTGAAGGCTATGGCTGAAATCGGTATTGATATTACTGGCCACACCAGTAATACCTTGGCTGAGTTAGATTCGGATAGTCTTGATTATATTGTCACGGTTTGCGGCCATGCTGATGAGACCTGTCCAGTGCTGGCAACCAAAACCCAGCGTGTGCACAAAGGCTTTGATGATCCGCCTAAGTTAGCGGCGAATGCGGCAACGGATGAGGAGGCAATGATTCCTTATCGACGTGTGCGTGATGAAATTAAAGCCTATATTCTCACTTTACCAGCTAGCCTAAAGTCTTAGATTTTTATTAATGGTCATAGGCTTTAATCGATATTGATACATAACTAGAGAAAGCTAAGGCGTCATAATGATAAAAAAAATCACTGTTAGCTTCCTGCTTCTGGTTATATTGTCAGTCGGCGTTGTTGCTGTTAAAAGTCCTGGTGGTGTCTCGGGTTTCTGGTTAATGGTTACAACGATAACAGGCCTTAACCAAGTAGAAACCTCTTCGGATGTCGCACAATCCTATTTGCATTTGCCCGAGGGTTTTACTGCAGAAATTTTTGCCGATGGACTGGATGTGCCACGAGTGATTGTCGTCACGCAAACCGATGACATTATCGTGAGCCTCGTTGATAGTGGCGAAGTGCTTCTATTAAGAGATCTTGATAATGATGGTCAGGCCGAGAGCAAAACAATTTTACTGCAAGGGCTAGCTAACCCGCAGGGTTTAGCATTTGATGGCGATTGGCTTTATGTTGCCGAGCGCCACCGTGTTATTCGCATTCAATATGATCATAGTAATGGGGTGACGCTAGGTGAGGCTGAAACAGTGATTGATGACCTGCCTTTTGGTCATCCACATCGTTCACATAATGCGAAAACTATTGGTATCTCTGCCGATCGAAAATTGTATATTACGGTAGGTTCGCCTTGTAATGTTTGCATCCCTGATGATCCTCGTTATAGCGCTATTTTGCGTGCTGAGCTCAATGGTTCCAATGTGGAAATTTATGCCAGAGGTTTACGCAATAGTGTGGGCTTTGATTGGGCGCCTTGGTCGGGTGAGCTCTACGCCACCGATAACGGCCGCGATATGCTGGGTGATGACTTTCCGCCCGATGAGTTAAATCGTATTGTCAAAAACGGTTTTTATGGTTGGCCTTACTATCACGGCGATAATGTACCGGACCCTGAATACGGTATGCAGGGTTTAGACTTGTTGGCGAGCGCGCTACGACCGGCGTTTAAATTCCGCCCCCACAATGCGCCGCTGGGAATTCACTTTATACGCGGCGTTGATTATTTTCCTGCGGGCTATGCGAAATCGGCATTGGTGGCGCTGCACGGCTCTTGGAACCGCTCGGAGTTGGATGGCTATAAAGTGATATCACTGCACTGGCTTGCTGATGGTAGCATTCAAGCTCGTGACTTTATTACCGGTTTTTTAAGCGAGAAAGGTATTATGGGCCGGCCAGTGAGCATTGCCGAAGATAAAGCGGGGCAGCTTTATCTGACCGATGATTTGGGCGGCAGAATATACCGTATCCGTTACCACGCGCATTAATCTTCTGCTATGTACGGCTATTGGGCTTTTTCCTCGGTCGCATATTGCGCGTATCGTGGTAGAATCGCCGGCCTTCTTTATAACGAACCCTAATTAGGAGCCCTGTATTGGCTGTTAAATTTGTTGAATCTTGCAAACTCCCCACCCGTTGGGGCGAGTTTGAGATGCATGGTTTTCAAGATACAGAAACAGAGAAAGAGCATGTTGCCTTAACTATGGGTGATGTAGCCTCTGATGCGCCGGTGTTAGGCCGCGTCCACTCTGAATGCTTAACAGGAGACGCCTTGTTCAGTCTGCGCTGTGATTGTGGTGCCCAGTTGCAACACGGTCTAGAGG
>Ga0209406_1000742_pt1 | contig 24912 bp, 23 predicted proteins | sample COGITO_mtgs_1204_FD_184808 | JGI IMG/M metagenome (GOLD analysis project Ga0209406, IMG submission 184808) | Pelagic marine microbial communities from North Sea - COGITO_mtgs_120426 (SPAdes) (version 2) | ecosystem: Environmental > Aquatic > Marine > Epipelagic ... | reverse complement strand
ACAATGTGTAAAATTAATTGCTGGTAATCGCTTATTTACCAAAGCCAAAAAAGACTTACTTGCTTTGTGTTTTATTTACTAAATTGCCTACTAAATAAAGCAACTAACTTTACACACGTACCGTTGTGCTACATTTAAAGAAACATTATGGATAAAAGATTTTTAAAAGAACTATTCGGAAAATTTGAGGAATCACAAAAAGACCGAGATAAAGTATATTTTGACTTTTTTAAATCCATAACAACCCTTTCTGTCGCATTAATTGGTTTATTAATTGGGTTAAAAGCTGACCCGATTCCGAATCAAGCTGCTCAATTTGCTTTTCTGATAACGATAATTCTAATCGGACTATGTATCCTTTTTTCATTAGCAACTCGGTTCTACGAAGTAGTCTCTGGAAATGACTCGGTTTCGGTTCGTAAAAAGCACATATTAGAGTACATTGAGAACCCTGACGAAAATAATTTCCAAGCCGAACAGTTAGATAAATCCAAAATTTATAAATTTTTCGAGATAGCGACATTTGTCTGTTTGATACTATCCATAATAGCATTGATTTTTTATGTGGTTTTTCTTGAATTTTGGAACTGCGGGTAAAAATAACGTGGCACAACAATGTATATAAAAAATTGCTTTTTAAGTTCTTATTTCTATGTTTCATTTTTATTATTTTATTTATTTTTAAATCGAAAAGTAACGCGCATTTAAACGCAACTTTTCATATACTAAACCGTTGTGGTTTATATGAATGAACCAATAATCATTCTAATAATTTAAAATAACGTATATTATGAAAAGTAAAAAAAACAAATTAACGAACCTTTTAAAAACCGGAATTTTATTCTTTACCATCTCTCTTCTGTTTTGGAATTGTAATGATGAAAGTATCAATGAATTTAATGAAAATGTTGCTGTAGCGCAAGTAAGTAATTTTCAACCTATAGAAATAGATGAAGCTAAAAGTTTTATGAACAACCTTATCTCTAAAAATAAAAAACAACTCCGAAAAGGTGGATTTTCGGTTACTATAGACGAAAACTCTTTAAATTTTAAAGAAGTAAAAAAAACAAATCTAACGGTTCCCACATTTTCTGCATCTGTAAAACCGAATATCAGCTCAAAAGTTTTTATGGTAAAAAAACAAGACAGCATTTACACTTGTTTATATAACTATATCCCTTTTGAAAATGAAGATTCTAGTCTTGACGTTTTATCAGGTAAAATAATAATATCAACTATTGACGGAGCGTTTATAAATGGATATAAAGTTTTAGATGGTGTATTTGTTTCTCAATATAAGCAGAAAACTGAAAGTGAAACCGCTTCTAAAACTTTTAGAAAGGATGCAGAACCTGATGACGATTATTGGTGGGATTTAGGTAGTTTAGATGAAATTAGTATTACATCAACAGGAGCAGGTGGTGGTGGTTATATATTTATATATTCAAATCCTGTGTCTTCTCAAGGGTGGATGAATTTGAATTTATCTGGGAATACTTCATCTGGTGGTGGAGGCAGTTCTAATGGTGGTAATGGAGGAAATTCTAACAGTGGAGAAATGCCCTTATTTCCTTGTGATAACCCTACTCCTAACGGTTGCGAAGAAGAGGAAGAAGAACAAATTATTAATGAACTTACTGGGAAAGATAAATGCGTTTATAATAAGTTAAAAGACCTTAACCTTTTTAAATCTACAATTAAGAAATTTGAAAATAGTTCAAGTTATAATTTGACTATCGAAAGTGGCAACTGTCAGAATACCAATACTGCTTGTACTGATGGGAGTATCATTAATAGTGGTAACATCACAATTACAATGGAAATAGTTTCAGGAGCTTTGCCTTTGGAATATGCGGCTACATTATTACATGAAGGAGTTCACGCAGAACTATTTAAATACGTTGATGAACATCAGAAAGGAATAGACCCAAATAATAGAGAAAATTTATTATATCATTATTTTGAGCAGAAAAAAATACAAAAACCTAGTTTGGTAAACTCAGTAGCTCAACATCAACATATGGCTGATAAATATGTGAAACCAATAGCTGAAGCAATTAGAAAATTAGATAATAATCAATATCCGTTAGAATATTATATGGGATTTGGTTGGGATGGATTACGAACTTATGGATATGATGGTTACTATGACAATGGTCAATGGGTTAACTTAAACAAAGACCAATCAACTGAATATTATAAAAAACAAAAGATAGTTAATGACAATACTAAACTCAAAGGAAATGAATGTAAATAATAGAATTTTTAAAATATTATTTTTCATTTTTCTATCTGGCTTTTATTATTCTTGCAAGTTTGACGATAGTATTGAAAAGGAAAATACATATCAAGTTTTAAGTTTACTGATAAATGAATATACTTCTAATTCAAAAAAAATAATATTTAATATACCACCACCACCTAACGGAACAAAATTAAAGCAAAAACTTTCAATAAAAGACAGTTTACTACTTTATAAACAGTTTTATGAAGAAACTATAAAGCAAAAAGTAATTGCCTTAAAACCTAAAATGTTTGGTATAGATGAACAATATCATTTTAAAGAAGATTGTAATATTAATCAAAAACTACTTCAATCTTTTTTTAATTTAAAAGATAGTAAAAAGATAAATTTGAATAAAATAGATTTAAATAAAAAAGATTCTTTAATTTATTATACAGATAACCATAAAAAAATGTGGGCAAGAGGGTTTAACGAAATAGACATTTGTTTAAATTTCTCAAGAATTAATTTTGACAAAGGTTATAAACATGCTATATTAATTCTAGGTGTCAGTTATGGTAAACTAGATGGTTTTTCAACAATATACTTTTTAGAAAAAAAGAAAGGAAATTGGTTTGTAAAATGTGAAAAAGGGTTATCTATTTCATAACAATTATGAATTTGAATACAAACCACAACACTCTGTATAGTTAATGGCTACAAAGAGCTAGCTTTAAAGTTAGCTCTTTTTTATAAACTTATTGCTTGCTTGAAAGTTATAGTGTTTTAACACGCCACTAACCATACAGTAAACGTTAGCTACAATATGACAAAAATTGACGAAAGAAAGAATATTATCGTTTCTCTAAAATCAAATTACGGAGAACGAAAAAAAGGAATTGACAAAAGAATTCAATATCTGAAAGGAATGACAATACTAGACTTAGTATTGACAACATTTTGCGGAGGAATTGTGTTATTATCAATAATTCTTGAACCTTTAGGATATGAATTTTTTAAATGGCAAAAAATGGGACTTTTAACAATTTTAAGTTTGAGTTTTATTTTAAGGCTTCCTGAAGAAATTTTTGAACTAAAACTTCTTAAACACTTGCGAAATATATCTGATAAATCTGATTTTTTGGGAATAGATAAATTAAATTCCGACCTAAAAATTATAGTTGATAAGTTGAACAAAAAATTGAAATATAACAGACTAATAATTCCTTTAGCTATTATTATATTAGTTTTAGGTTTTATACAAGTCCTTTCTGAAAACTTAAATCCATATTGGAATTACGCTAAAATTCCCGTTCTCTTGTTTTTCGGAATGATTGTAATAAGATTTTATAACGTGAATAAAAAACTGAATAAAAACATAATGGAAACTGAAAAATACTGTAGCTAACACCGTATAAAATTAATTGCTAGTGCAAGACTACTTACGAAAATCCTCGCGGATTTTCTATTCGGTTTGTATTTGCTAAATTAGGTGCTTTAACCACGCAACTAATCTTATACAATCACGTTGGCAATAATTAACACTCATTAACTTTAGATAACATAAAAAGTATTTACATATAAGTAAGTTTGCAACTTAACTTTAATATAAAAAGATTATGAAAAAAATAATTTTATTTTTTTTAATTAGCGGACTAATATTCTCTTGCTCAACAACTAAAACAACACCAAAAGTTGACCAAAATAATAGTATCAAACCTACCAATTTGGAAATGTTCTTAACTAAGAATAATGACTATATTAAAATTCCCTTATCAAAAATGACTTCTGGTCATTTGCATTTAAATGCTATGATAAACGGAATTGAAGGGTCTTTTATTTTAGATACTGGAGCTGGTGCAACAGTAATTGACCCTAAACGGCTGAAAAAATTCAGTATGAAAACTCAAGAATCTAAAAGTTCAGGAGCTGGAGCTGGTGGTCAGACAAGTTTACAACAATCATTAGATAACTCTTTTAAAATTGGGAAATTGGAGATGCCAAAATTCTTACTCTATGTTATGAATCTTGACCACGTTAATAATGCTTTCAACTCAATGGGATTAAAAGAAGTCGATGGTGTAATTGGAGCTGATATATTATCATCAAATAAAGGTATAATTGACTATACAAATTTAACTCTTTATCTGAAAAAATAACTATTGCCAACACCGTATATAATTTATTGCTAGTTCTAGCCTACTTACGAAAATCCTCGCGGATTTTCTATTCGGTTTTTATTTGCTAAATTAGGTACTTAAACACGCAACAAACCATATACAAACACGTTGGCAAACATTTAGAAAAATTGAAGACTTATGAAAATTATTACTTTAATTATACTTTTAGCTTCTTTAAATGCTTTTTCTCAAGAAATCGGAATTTCAGACTTGGAAAAGTTAAAACAAAACTTGGCTTCTGAAATAAATAAGCTAAATGATTCTTTAAAAAAAGTTGACATTCAAATAGCCGTCTTGAAATCTAAAGAAATCAAAAAAATGGTTTCGGATTCATCTTTAGTTTCTACAGCAAGAAAAGGAGCTTATATAAAAAAATCGTCTAACGTAATGGGAAAAATAATCACCAAGTTGACAGAAAAAAAACAAGTGACTTTATTGGATTATTTTGATGGCTATTTTGGTGTTTGCACTGATTCAATTTGTGGATATATGAACGAATTATGGATTGAAAAGAACGAAAAAATATATGAATTTATAAAAGTAAAAAAGCAAGAACAAAAAGAACTTAAAAGATTAGAATACGAAAATAAGCTTAAATTAAAAAAAGCAGAATATGCTAAATTAGAAAAAAATTATATTAAAAAATATGGACAGAAAACTTATAATAAACTAAAAGAAGGACATTACTGGATTGGAATGAATAGAGAAATGGCTACAATCTCATTGGGAAGTCCTAAAGACATGAATAGAACTGTTGGCTCTTGGGGAGTTCACGAACAATGGGTTTATGAAAACAGATATCTATATTTTGAAAACGGAAAATTGACTTCTTACCAAAATTAAAAAACGATTTGCCAACACCGTATATAATTTATTGCTAGTTCTAGCTTACTTACGAAAATCCTCGCGGATTTTCTTTGTCTGTAATTATTTACTAAACTGGTCGCTTAAAACACGCAACAAACCATATATAAACACGTTGGCAATAATTAAAAACGAATCTCTATGAAAAAATATTTAATTTTATTAACATTAATTTTCGCCTCATGTTTCACAACTGATGATGATACAGATTTAGTTTGTACAGAGAATTGTAATACATTCAAAGGGCAAATAAAAACAATTGACAATAAAGGAATCGAAAATATTAAATTAATTTTGACCTATAAAGTTGGAGCAGAATTAAGCGGATATACTCGTATTATTGGAGAAGCTTGGACTGATGCAAATGGATTTTACGAAATTTCGGTTTTTCTTGAAGAAAATGAATTAGGAGAAAATAGTCAAGGCATTTTTAGTTTAACTCTTGACTCTGATAAGATAAGTAATTCTTTAACAGATGAATATTTAAAACCAAATGTATCTCTAACTGAAAACACAAAGCCAAAAGTTATTTACTATTCAATAGCGGAAAGAAATCTTCTTTTTACAAATAATTTTATTGTACCAAAAAAAGGAAATATAAAAATTAAATTAAATAATTATAACCCAATAATTGGAGAGGATTATTTTAAAGCAAGTATAAAATATGATTATAGCTTTTTAAACGATAATTGGACAACTTACCAACCTTATGATGGAATTTATGGCCTTGCAAACGGGACTTCAACAATCATAAATGCCGAAACAATATTAAATGGAAATATCAGAATTCAAATTACTAAAGAAAAAAATGGAGTATTTGAAAATATTGAACAAGAAGTCGAATTGAATAACTCTAATGTTTATGAATTAGAGTTTGAATATTAAAAACTATTGCCAACACCGTATAAACTTTATTGCTGGCTTTTTGCTTACTTAAGAAAGTCCTCGCGGACTTTCTTGGTTGGTAATTATTTACTAAATTAGTTTATTAAACCACGCAACAAAGCTTATACAAACACGTTAGCAACTATTAAGACTCTGCAAAAAACACAGTAATAATAATTTTATTAAAAAGAATGTCTAAAATAAATAAGCACGGACTAAAAAGAGATATTCCTGAACCAGTAAAAAGGCAAGTAAGAATAAACTCTAAGTTCGCTTGTATTGTTCCGAATTGCAGAGAATCAATTTATGAATACGAACATTTGATTCCAGAATTTAATGATGCAACAAGTCACGACCCAAATAAAATTTGTTTAACCTGTGCCAAACATAATCCCTTAAACAAAGGAAAGTTAGGCAACGAGTATTATTCTAAAGAACAACTTATAGAATTCTATAATTTAATTAGAACCTCCGAAAATCCACCATCACCACCGAAAAATAAAGATTTTTTTAATTATTTTAGAAATCCAGTAAAAATCCAAATTGGAGATTTTGAATTAGAGAATATAGAATCAATAATATCAATTGACAAAGAAAATTATTTATCTTTTAATAAAAATAAAGATACAAGTCCATATGCGCCAAATATTGTATTTTCAGGTAAATTGGAAAACTCGAAAGGTGAAAATGTATTCAATATCATAGATAACGAATGGATTTCAAATTATAATCATTATGATTTAATAACGACTAACGGAAAAATTAAAATATATGAAGAAAGTCGAAAATGCATATTTGAAGCTTTAAAAATCCCAAATGAAAACAAAATAATTATATCAAAACTTAGGTTAATCAAAAAACCATTTATAATTGAAGTAGATAAAACGGACTTTGTTGTCAAACAAAAATTAGATAATGAATATCAATGGATTGAGGTAAGATTTAAAAGTCATATTTCTCATCAAAAAATTGGAATTTCGCTTGATTCATCGAAAAGAATTGAGTTAGATAAAATTGGATTTAAATTGGATGGAAACTTGGGGAATCAAATAATTGGAACAGGAATTAGTCTAGGTGTTGGAAGTGGCATAACGAGAACGCAAAATATCCGAATTGAATTCGTGGACTCTAAAAATAAAAGTAGATTTCTATTAACTGAATTTGATGTTAAAAAGTATATTGAATTTCTTGAAAGGAAGAAAACTATTAAATAATAAAAAAACAGTTGCTAACACCGTATATAATTTATTGCTAGTTCTAGCCTACTTACGAAAATCCTCGCGGATTTTCTATTCGGTTTGTATTTGCTAAATTAGGTGCTTAAAACACGCAACAAACCATATACAAAAACGTTGGCAAACATTAGATGAAAACCAAAACAATAAAAAAAGGTTGTGGAATAATATTAATAATTCTGATAGTTTTAATTATAGGATTTGTTTGGGCTTTTGATGAAGCATTTGGAGAAGACAAATATTCTGTGACTATTGAACAAAATATTGGAGGGAAATTAGTTTGTGATGTAACATACTCTGCCGACCTTCAATCGTGGTATTATTTTATTGATTACAAATACGTGAATCGAAATGGAAAAACGTTTGATTTTGGAAAAGGACTTTATCAAGGAATAGAATGGGATGAAAACGACCAACTCTTTGAATATAAAAACTGGACACTATTGCCAACCGAAACTGATTTTGGTTCAATCAAAATAATTACGTTTGACTTAAATACCAATAAAAAATCTGAATTTATAATTGAACCTCATTCAATACAAGAAGATAGTATTTGGAATTCTAAAAATATTGAATCAGTACTTATGTGGTCACCATCAAAAGTAAAAATTGATACTATAATTAACAATAAAATCTTAATAGAATATACTTTCAGAATAGACCGAGAAGACTCTGACAATTTAGGAACTCGATTAATTGAATATGAATTAGATAGTTTGAACGGAATTCCGAAAATGAAAACTATAAGAAAACAATAACGATTTGCCAACACCGTATATAATTTATTGCTGGCTTTTTGCCTACTTGCGAAAGTCCTCGCGGACTTTCTTTGTCCGTAATTATTTACTAAATTAGTTGCTTGAAATACGCAACAAACCATATACAAACACGTTATGCCACATAAACTCAAAATAACGGTCGAAAAAGGACTGACCATCCAAAATCGGAAATGTGAAAGTTGAAACCGAAATAAAAGAAAAAGTAAACCGAGTTGCGAAAACCGAAAGAGTAGAAAATTGTTATTAAATTATGGAAAAACTTAAAAATATAGAAAAAATTTTTCCCCCTAAAATAAAATAAATTAAAATGAAAAAAATAAGAAATAAAAAGCCATTTTCGATTTTGGCAATAATGTTATTCTTAATATCTATAGGAATAACCATTCAATCCTGTCAAAATGAACTAGAATTAAACGATGTTGAAAATCAATCTATAAATGAAACTGATAAAACAATTGTAAATAATAGATTTGTTTTTTCATCTAAACAATCTTTATCTGATATGATTGGAGACTTAAAAGAACAAAGATCAGAAGTTGTTGAAGAAAAGTTTGAAAGATTATATGAGAAAGGATTTCGTTCTCAAATACCAATTATAAATCCTGAAAATGAAAAGTTAATAGCCAAACTTTCAGATGAGAAAACAAAAAAAATAAAAGAAAAAGGTATATTAAGAAAAGGGCAAAACGAAAATTCAGAAGAAGAAAAATTAATTACCGACCCGTTTTTTGCTTCTATTGTAAATGAAAATGATGAAATAATAGTAAACGACACTCTTTATAAATTTTCAAAAGAAAAAGGTCTTTTATTTGTTCACGTAAATGATTCAACTAGCTTATATAATTATTTAAAAGAGCAGAATCAAACTCTCTCAAAAAGTTCTTTAGCATATAGACCTGCACCTTGTGAAGAAAGAATGCAAAGAGGTGGTGTTTCTAGTATAAATGATAGAATATCAAGATTTATTAGACCTTTAGATGAAAATGAAAACTGCGGTGGAGGAGGTTCTGGAGGTGGTGGCTCTGGAAACGGTGGTGGTAGTTCAAATCACACAGACCCAGAAGTAACTGTTAATAATTTAATCCAAAATTTAGAAATTTGTGAAGGTAGTTCACATTGGTTTCAAAGTTTATTTGGTACTTATAGATATTGTCATAAATACTTTAATAACTCTAAATATAGAATGCAGATTGAATTCTGGGATCAAAGATGGTTTATCTATAAATCTGTTGGTGTAACTGTGCAAACCCATAAAAAAGGTTGGTTCTGGTGGAATGATATTCGTTCAGACGAACTTAGATTAGGAATAAATAAAGTATATTTAAAATATAATTATCCAGAACCAAATATCCAATTTCAAAATCCTTCTATAGATGTAAATAATGTGCCTTTATATTTGTATAAAGGGCAAATTCTTGTCAGTAATAATCATTCTTCAGGTTTGCCAAGATTTAATCAAGTTGCTATAAAATATAATTCAGGTTCTTCACTTCCCTTCTTTAAATTTGGTCCTAATACAACTAATTTATTGAATATTTATATTAGAAAGCTCCCTTTCTTTTCTAATAGCTATGATGTTTTAAACCAAGGAAATATTAAAAAACTCTATGAACTAGGTATTAAACAGTTAAAAGAATTAGGGTCTACAGATAAAGAATTTGTAGTTACTTATCAAAAAAGTCCTTTGGAAATAGAAGTTATATATTTTGGAGAAAGATATAAATCTTATAATACTGATGAAATAAAAAGAAGGTTTTATAAAGATTGGTCTTTTGTAGCTGGAGCAGGATATGCTGATCAAGGGAAAGGACAAGGTTTTAGTTGGTCTTTTAGTTTTAAACCAGCAGAAGAGATATTTAGAAATTACACGGATTATAAACTAGATTTTTATGGCTTGGCAAGAAGAGGAAGTGAGTGGAAAGGAGTAAGAATGGTACGAAATTAAAATATAACTTATGAAAAATATAATATATATCTTGTTTTTTTTAACTGGTAGTATTTTTAGTCAATCACAAATTTCAATTTCTGATGTAGTAAATACAGCGAATCAAATATCTAAAACAGGAAAAGCATCTAAAGATAAATTAGATAAAATTTGGTTTTCTACAGCAGAATTAGAGCTTATTGTGTCTAGTGATGTAGAATACAATTATGGTAGTTTAGATAATAACGGAAATTTAATATCTGGAAATAGTTTAAAAATAAATGAAAAAGTCGCCTACGGCGCTTTATATTCTATTAATTACCCTATTTTAAACAAATTAACTTTGGGGGCAGTTGGTGGTTTACAACATCAAATACAACCAAAAATCACTTCTTTTAAGATAGGCGGAATACTTCGGTATCATTTTTTAGATTATGATAATGTAAATATATATACAATGACTGCTTATAATATTTCTTTAAAAGATTATATTAAAAGCGGAATGGGTAATGTTAGATTTGGATTATCTTTTCCAATTAAAAAACTTGACTCGTTTAACCTTAATTTAAATTTGTTTTGGGATTATAATTTTTATAATGCAAAAAAACCTATTTTTTATGGGGTAAATGAAAAACCAGGTGATTTTACTTATAGAGCCTATGGAATTAGTTTAGGCTTGAAATTCTAACAATAACGTGGCATAACACGGTATATAAAAAATAGCAGTTAAGTGCAAACTTCAAAATTTGTACTTTTCTGCTATCTTTGTTTATACATTGAAAATAATAGCAATTTTATTCTGCTACTTTTCATATACCAACACGTTGAGCACAATTAGAGAGAACATTAAATGAAAACACCAATAGTTGGAAAAGACCAGATAGCTGACACATATTATCCTATCATAGCTGGATTGGATGAAGAACAAGCTTTTCAAGGGTATGAGGATAAAGTCTTGGAGACAAACAACATCTTTATCTCGACTTTGGCTATGGACTTTCCTTCAGGTACTTCTTCAAAACGAAGAAAAGAAATTGATGAAGAATGGAAAGAAAAACTCCCCAATCTAAGTCATATAAAAAGACTTGACCTTCGCCACAGAGTTGATCAAGACTACTTTGATATCATATGCAAAATGGAAAACTTAGAAGTTCTAAATATTTGGACTTCTACTATTACAGATATCAGCTCAATTACTAAGCTAAAGAAACTAAAAGCCTTATCTCTGAGCAATTGTTCTCGACTGGAAGATATCTCACCATTGATAGGGTTAAAATCACTAGAGAGTCTTTCAATTCTCGCATCTTTCAAGGTCGCTAATTATGAGATAGTTGGAAAAATAAATTCGTTAAAGTCGTTGGAACTTGGCGGGGACACTTTCGCTCCGAAAAATTTAATGCTTAGTAGCCTGGAACCTTTTACAACCTTAAATGAACTAATTGAACTTGACATGTCCTGTGCATCAATAAGAGACAAAAATTACAAACCAATTTTAGAGCTCAAAAAACTAAAAAGGCTCGATGCACACTGGCGAATGAAAAATCAAGAAAGAGAGTTCCTGCAAAATGAACATCCATCATTACAATCAGGATTCTTTGTTGTTTATGATTTTGTCAAAAATGAGTTTAAAGATGGAGTTGAGTGGTGGATAGAAAAATAAAAACTGCGCTCAACAAGGTGTATAGCCAATAGGGCATTTAGAGATAAATCGAAAGTCCTGTTCTTTGAGCAGGCAACGCCAAAACAAAGTTTTGACGTTTAACAAAAAAGAAAATTAAAAGTAAAAACGTTTGTTTTGGCTTAGTGGTAAACCGAAAGTGAAGTACTTCGAATCTGCCCTACTGTCCATACACAGAACGTTGTAAAACATTAAAAACCAAACATTATGAAAGGAACAATTCTACTTCTGACAATTTTTATATCCTCTAATGTATTTGCACAGCAAGAAAAAGACTCATTACCATTAACAAAAAAAGAGTTCTATACTGCTGTAAAACAAGATTTCAATTTATTATTAGGTAATGATGAAAAAAGCATAAACAACGCTATAACAACAAATTTTGACAAAAATGAAACAAGCGTTACTGCTAAGTTTCTTATTGCTCCAAATCAAATAAATAAAAATGACAAATTCAAACACTTAATTTCTGGGCAAATTAAGATAGGAGAAAGTAATAACTTTTTGGATTTAGGAAAATCTAAAATGCCTTTAATTGATTTATCTATCAAACACAATTGGATTTTTAATAAAACTTGGTGTTACAATAAACCAAGTGCGATAAAAAAAAATGAATCAAAAAAAATCATTATTGCAAATGACTCTTTAATGAAAGAAGAAAAAAAAATATTTTTCTATCAACTTGAAGAAACTGATAAAAAGAAAATTCACGACTGGACCTTTAAAAAATATAATTGGGTATCTACAGAAATAAATTTTACAAATGCTATATATCAAATATTAGACATAACAAAGCCTTTTGATGAACAAATATTTAGTGAAACATATTCTAAATTCTCAGGAAATATAGGCTACAATTATTTTGGGAAATGGTTAAAGGATAATGACTTTTGGAAAGACAAGGTAAGACCTCATTATATATACTTTACCGCAAACTATGAATTTAAAGAAGGCAATAACATTAATAAATTCGACAAAGTAGAAATAACCGATTACGAACAAATTACAAATGGTAATATAATAAGAGAAATTTCTACAACTAAAACAGCTTATAAAGGAAGTTATCAAACCTTTATACAACATAATATTTCAAGTGAATTATTATTGGGGATTCAAAAAAATATTTCTCTTGACTTATTTGGTAATGTCCAATTTTCTAAAGAAGAATCACCGCTCTATACATACGGAGGTGGTTTATACTTTTTAGTAAAGAATAAAAAAGATGAAACAACTGTTAATCTCGGTTTATTTATAAAGAAAGAAGGAGATAAAGACCCTTTTTTAGGGTTTAAGACTTCAATTCCAATATCTCTATAAAAACGTTTTACAACAATGTATAAAAATAATAAGGGATAAGTTCCAAACCCAAAGTTGGTGCATATTAACAAAGTCCGCCAAATTTACAATTTGACGGTTAAAAGAAAAAGAACGGTAAAATTGTAAATTTGGCTAAGTGCTAAACTGAAAGTAAGTGCGTTTTTAATCCCTTACTATTCTTATACTAACCGTTGTCAAGAATAAAAAATAAAACCTAAACAAAATGAGTTGGATTGAAAAAGCCATAGATACATTACTTATTAATGGTGAAGGAGAAATTCACTCAAGAATAGAAAGTTTAGGCAACAAACTTGAAATTGAAGGAACAAAAGCTAAGGGATATTGCTATAGCCTAAAACTAAATGCTCAAGGTGTACCAAGAGCAAATGATTTAATCGAATTTGTAGCTACTAAAATTGTTGATTATTCTATTCCTAAAAAAATGCAGGATGAAGCAAAAGAGTATTTGATAAAAACAGGTTCTTCTTCAAAAATAATTGATTTACAAAATAAAGCTAAAACTTTATTTACTGACTTAAAAAAGACTGGAGAATTTGGAGAAATGCTACTATATATTTTAGTTCAAGAGATACTGGGTTACCCACAACTGATTAGTAAAATGACACTAAAAACGTCAGAAAGAATGCATTACCACGGTGCTGATGGTATTCACGTAAAATATGAAACAGCTAATGATTCTTTATCTCTTTATTGGGGTGAATCAAAAATGGAGAAAAATTCAAATACAGCAATAAAACATTGTTTTGAAAGCCTAAAAGGTTTCTTATTAGATACGTACGGATATAAATCTACACAATCAAGGGACTTACAGTTAATTACAAATAATTTAAATCAAAATATTAACAATCCAGCCTTAGAGGATATCTTGGTAAGATACTTTGATTTAGATGATAATTTATCAAATAAACTTAATTATAAAGGAGTTTGTTTTGTTGGTTTTGATTCTAAGAATTATCCTTCCAACCCTATGGAAACAACAATGGAAGAATTAACTGAGTTATTTAATTCCGATTTGAACAAATGGCTGAAAAATAGCGGAAAACATATAAAATCTCATATTAATTTAGAGAAATTTGAAATACATATCTTTTTAATTCCATTTCCTTCTGTTCAAGAGTTTCGAGATTATTTTATAGAACTTGTATCAAAATGATTTCAGACAAAATATATAAATTAACTAGTTTCCAAAGACAGTATAAAGCAATACTTAGCTTATCAGTTTCTACTACAATTGAAACGCTAAAATGGGCTAATACAGAAGAAGAATTGCTTTCTAATATAAACTGGAACAATATCCTTGGAATAGCAAGCGTTCTCTCTTATTCTAATAATAGTGACCATCTAGATTCTGCATTAAGAATTGCTCAAACTTGTTTAGTTACTAATAAAACATCTAATCTTCAAAAAGCAGGAGCTATAGTAATTCTTGAAACTTTAACCAATATACCAGCTTTGAAACTAGCAGTAAAGAGAGGGTTAATACCAAGTGATTATGAGCAAGGTTTACCCGTTCCTTTTAAAATACAAACAAATAATATAAAAATAAGTAACTCTGTTTCTATTGATAATAAAATAATTTCACTTAATAGATTTCAAAAAAAAGTATACGACTCTTCAAAAGTAAATAATTCACTTAGCATCTCTGCTCCAACATCAGCAGGAAAATCATTTGTTCTATACCAGCTACTATTAACCCAATTAAAGAAAAAAAAACAGAACATAGTTTATATTGTTCCAACAAGAGCTCTTATTAGTCAAGTAGAAGAAGATTTAAGGTTACTTATACGTCAAAATAATATTGAAACTGTTAGTTTATCTACAGTTCCCTTGCAAAGTGATGAAATTGAAAACACAAATCTATATGTTTTCACTCAAGAACGACTTCACTGGTTTTTAATACAATCCCCAAATACTAATATTGATTTTTTAATCGTTGATGAAGCTCATAAAATTGATAATGGAAATAGAGGGATTTTGTTACAGAGAAAAATTGAAGATGTAATAGAGAAAAATCCTAATGTCCGTATATTCTTTTCAAGTCCTTTTACTTCTAATCCAGAATTATTACTTAAGGGTCTAGACCTTGACACATCTAAGGATGCCATCAATACAGAGTTTGTAGCAGTTAATCAAAACCTTTTATATGTTACTCAAGTTCTTAGAAAGCCAAAATTGTGGGAAGTAAAACTAATTGTTAAAAATGACAATATTCTCCTTGGAACAATAGAACTAGATGATAGACCTACAACAGTCGCGAAGAAAATAGCACTTATTACTGATAAAATGTCTCCAGAGAAAGGTGGCAGTTTAATTTATGCAAATGGTGCAGCTGATGCTGAAAAATATTCAAGAATATTAGTAGATTTAGTAGAAGGTGAAAATGACAAGGAGAGTGTTACAGAATTAATAAAGTTAGTTAAGAGTACTATTCATAGAAATTATTCGCTAGCATCTGTTCTTCGAAAGAATATTGCTTTCCATTATGGTAATATGCCTCTTTTAATTAGACAAGAAATAGAAAAACTATTTAAAGAAAATCATATTAAATACTTGGTTTGTACATCAACTTTACTAGAAGGTGTTAATTTACCTGCGACAGCTGTGTTTATTCGTAAACCAACTAGAGGTAGAGGAAATCCATTAAGCGAAAATGATTTTTGGAATTTGGCGGGTAGAGCTGGCAGATGGGGTAAAGAATTTAGTGGAAATATAATTTGTATAGAACCTGAAGAATGGGAAACAAAACCAACACCAAATAAACGAAAACAAAAAATTGAAAAGGCATTAGACATAATTGAAAACAAAAAACGAGAAGAATTTATTAGTTTTATCAGAGAAGGTAGCCCTAGAGAAATCTCAGAATCAAATCAAGATTTAGAATTTGCTTTTTGCTATTATTATTCAAGATTTATTCAAGAAAAATTAGAAGCTAATTCAGAATTTAAAAAAATATTGATTTCTCAATTTGAGAAAATAAGACCTTCGATTACAATACCTGACGATATTATTTTTAGAAATCCTGGTATCTCACCAATTGCTCAACAAAATCTTTATGATTACTTTAAAACTAAAAAAGATGTAGTTGAAACTTTGATACCTGTTTACCCAGAAGATGAAAATAGTTTTGAAGAATACACGAAACTAATTGGTCGTATTGGAAAGACATTAGCGAATTTCCCTCACCAACTAAATGCATATCGTTCATTATTGTTAATTAACTGGATGAGTGGAAAACCTTTGTCATATTTAATAAGTGGGTCTGCTAAGAATTATAAGAAAAAAGGAAAAGAAAAAAATATAGATGCAGTTTGTAGAGAAACAATGGACAGTGTTGAGAATTTTGCAAGATTTAGGTTTGCGAAAGAATCAAGTTGTTATATTGATATTTTGAGGAAGTTCATCAAGGATATTAAGCGAATTGATTTATTAGATGACATTCCTGATTTAAACCTTTGGTTAGAATTTGGAGTATCACAAACAACACAACTCTCGTTACTTTCAATAGGTTTAAGTCGAAATACTGTTATCTCCATATCTGAATTTACAACAAACTCTAATATGACAAAAAAACAGTGTATAGAATGGCTAAACAAAAGTGATTTAGAGAGTTTAAACCTATCGCCAATAATGGTTTCAGATATACAAAAAGCAATAGGGATAGTAGATACTCTTGACAACAATGTATAAAAATAATAGCCGAAATAGTAATTAAAATGAACATTATAGTCTGCAACGACATTAGTAGTAAATTGAAAAACTCTACTTCCGAAACCGGCTACTATTCTTATACTAACCGTTGTACACAAGCTGATAAAGAAAATAACAGTCACATTTGTTTTTTTAATAAAAACCCGTATCGGAAGAAAACTAAAAACAAAAGAAATTGTTACACTGCTAATGAAAAATGAACAGTAAATGAAAATAGGAAAACACCTCCGAAACAAAAGACATGAAAAAAGATTATCGCAACAAGAAGTTGGAGATTACTTGAATATATCACAAAGAACCTACTCCAATTTTGAAAGTGATAATTCTTCACCATCAATTGAACAAATAATAGCATTGAGCAAGCTACTTAATTTTGATTTTCTTAAACTATTTATAAAATAAATATCTATTTCTATTTTTAGAACTTTATTGCTAAATTTTAGAAATAATTTTCTAAAGATAATGAATAGTATTAACGTATTTAGCCATTGAATTGCGGTTCGAAAAACAGTATTAATTTAAACATGATTTATTATGAATAATCAAAGATTAAGTTTAGCAGATTTTAAAGCTAAAGCAGAAAACACAAACACAAATGAAATTCTTGAAAAAGTTCAAGGAGGTGAATCTTCTGGTTGCCACGGTTATTGGGGACAAGTAGGTAAAAGTCTTTCGCATGCGTGGGGCAATTGGTATAAGTTTGATTAATTTCAAATATTAGAGGAGTTGATTATTCACTCCTCTTTTTTTTGCTTTTTATTATATTAAATAAATTTGATACAGGTATTAATAAGATATTTCATAACCGTAAAAACAAATGTTTTTTTAGATAAAATATACAAAATATGAGCTTAACTTCTAGTGAAGGAAAAAATGAGTTAATTCAAGATATAAAAATATTATTATACAAATATGACTCAAGTATTTTTGATAGAATAAATTATGAAAATAATGATATATATCAAGAACCCCTATTATTTGCGTATTTTAATGCAAAAACAAAAAAAACAAGTTTAGAGAGTATTATTTATGGTTACACTGATGAAAATTTACGTCCTAAAAAATTAAACATAAAATCAGATTCATATGGCAGAATTTACCTACCTAAGATTGGGTGGTTTATAACTAATCAAAAAAATGAGCTTTACCAGTTAAGTAAAAATCAGGAAAATAATTATATTTTATTAAAAGATAATTTTAGCATAGGTTATAGTTTTGAACCAATTGAAATAATAGAGGATACAAATATAGAGTTGCTTAAATATCCAATACCTTCTTTAGAAGGTTTTTATTATGATGTTGATGGCAATTTTATTGATGTTGAAATAGAGGAAATCTCAAAACTTCATATACATAATATTCAAAAAGCTTTAAAAATAATTAAAGAATTAATTCCAAATCATTATAATTTAATAGAAAGTATTACAAAAAAAGTAGTGCTTTTTAATGTGGATACTACCCAAAGAAACTCTTTTGCAACCTTAAATGCCCAAGGGATTTCTTTTTTCAATGCGTATCAAGAAGACTACAATGAAGTGTTTTTTATTGACGATATTGCTCATCAGACAGGGCACTTAATTTTAAATTCACTCATATATGATGTTCAACAATTTTTAAAAATTCATCCTGATATTGTTGTTGAAAAATTACATCTTGGAAATAATACTAAGGAGACCAGAAGTATTTATATTGTTTTTCATGCTTTATACACCTATTATACATCGTTTATTTGCTTAGATGCTTATTTAGACTTTAAAGCAACTTGTAATGATAAAAAAACCCATGAGGCTAAAGGAAGAATGCTGTTTTATATTGGTAAATGTTTTCAAGATATTCATTTAGTAGAAAATAATAAAATAAATAATATTGAAACTATTAATGATATATTTACTGAGAAAGGAAAAGAAATGTATTTAGAGATTAAAAGAAAATATTCTTTAATGGTTGATAAATGGGGGGAATTATTAAAAAAACTAAATATGTCAAATCAACCTTATAATTTTACCTATTCTAAATTTTTAGAAATAAATCCTTTGTATGAAAATAATAATTAAATTATTTTTATTTTGTTTGTTGTTCAGCTGTAGTTCAAATATTTCAGAGTTTAAACTATGTCCTGGAAAAAAAAGACCCTATTACTATCCTACTCTTGAATACAAAGGGAGTTTTCATGAAATTAAAAGACATTTTTTTAGTAATTATAAAACTATTGATGCTTCAAATAATAATGGAATCGTGAAAATTAGATTTTATATAAATTGCAAAGGAGAAACTGGTGATTTTTTTATAGACACTTACAGTTTAAATTATAAGAGAATCAGTATAACTAATAAAATTAGCAATCAGTTACTTTATTTAACAAAAGATTTAAAAGATTGGATTCCTGCTCGAAATGATGAAGGAGAAAAAATTAATAGCCATAAATTTTTTGCTTTTAAAATTATCGAAGGAAAACTAATAGATATTTTACCAAAATGAAAAAAAAAAAGTGGCTAAAACGACTATTTAAAGTACTTGCTTTTTTTAGTATTTCAATCATTATTTTAGGGATTATTTTTAACCAATTGGTGTTTAGACTTTTGATTGGTGTAGGTTCTATTGATCTAAATTATGGAAATAACGAAAGAGGTAATGGAATAATGAAATTTGCTTTATCTAAAATAAAAAAACCAGAAGATAATGTCTACCATGCTATATCTGTTCAAAACACAAAAAACGGAAATTATAATATTGCTATAGATGCTTTAGAAAAAGCTTACAAAATAAACCCAGATGAGATGGGAGATTATTATGGATGGGTTTTATTGTATTATTACCACGATTATAAAAAAGCAATAACAATCTTAAATAAATACGATGATTTAACGCCAAATTTTTCAGATTACCCTGTAGGTGAATGTATTCATTATCTAAAAGGTTTAGCTTATAAAGAATTGGGTAATTTTGAACTTGCTCTTAAAGAATTTGATTTGTCAATAAAATATGCTATTGAAGATCATGATGAAAGCTGGATAGATTACCAAATTCTTTTAAATAGAGGAATAACTTTGTTTTATCAAAATAAAAATGAGGAGGCTATAACGGAGTTTGAAAGAGTCATTAAAAATTATAATGAATGCTCTGAGGCATTTTATTTTAAAGGCTTAGCTTTAGTTAACTTAAATAAAAAAGTCGAGGCTTGCAGTTCACTTACTAAATCTTTAGAGTTGATTAAAAAAGGATATAAATCTTTTGATTCATATGTAGAGTTGTTTCATGAGATTTATGAACAAGATATAAACGAGGCAATATCAAAAAATTGTAATTAATGGCTAAAGGAAAATTCCCTTTTTATAAACAGTTAGATTTAAAAGACTGTGGACCAAGTTGTTTAAAAATAATAGCTAAATCTTATGGCAAAATTTACAGTATAGATTTTTTAAGAGAAAAAGCTCACATTACGCAACAAGGTTCATCTTACGGAGGTATTGCAGAAGCTTCAGAAGTTATTGGAATGCATTCTCTTGGTGCAAATTTAACTTACGAGAGCTTAACTAAAGAAGCTCCCTTACCCTGTATAGCACATTGGAGGCAACGACACTTTGTTGTTGTTTATAAAATTAAAAATGATAAGGTTTATGTTTCTGACCCAGCACATGGCTTAATTGTATATTCTAAAAAAGAATTTTTAGATGGTTGGATACCAAATAAACTAAAACAATCTCATTCTGAAGGTTCAGTTTTATTACTAGAGCCTACTCCAGAATTTTATAAAAATGAAGATGATACCACAATTAAGAGTTTAGGTTTTAGTTTTCTATATCCTTATTTTAAAAAATATAATAAAGTTTTATTTCAGGTGTTTTTGGGGCTTTTCGTTGTAACCCTTTTACAATTAACGATGCCGTTCTTAACGCAAGCTGTTGTAGATTACGGTATCAATTATCAAAATTTAAATTTTATATACATTATTCTAATTGCTCAATTAGTATTTTTTGTTAGTACAACTTCTGTTCAGATTATTAGAGATTGGTTAATGCTTCATATGACTAGCAGAATTAACATACGCTTATTATCAGACTTTTTAATGAAGTTAATGAAACTTCCAATCTTATTTTTTGATAGAAAAAATATCGGAGATTTATTACAGCGTATACAAGATCATACAAGAATTCAAAACTTCTTATCATCATCAACTTTAGGTGCTTTATTTTCTTTTGTAAATATTTTTGTTTTTACACTTGTACTGGCTTATTATAACACGGTTATTTTTATTGTTTTTTCTTCAGGTACGTTATTATATTTAGGATGGACTTTTATTTTTCTTAAAAAACGAAAAGAACTTGATTATAAACGTTTTGATTTAGCTTCTGGAAACCAAAGTAGTGTTGTACAGCTATTAAGTGGTATGCAAGAGATTAAATTGAACGGTTCAGAAAGAAGAAGAAGGTGGGAATGGGAGACAATTCAAGCGAGATTATATAAAGTATCAATTAAGAGTTTAGCTTTACAACAAACTCAAAATATTGGTGGTTCGTTTATTAATCAATTAAAAAATATTATAATAACATTTCTGGCTGCTAAAAGTGTAATTGACGGACAGCTTACTTTAGGAGCTATGTTGTCTGTTCAATATATTTTAGGTCAGTTAAATGTCCCTGTTAATAGCTTAATAACTTTTATTCAATCTGCTCAAGATACACAAATTAGTTTGGCTAGAATTTCGGATGTGCATTTACAAGAAGATGAAGAGAATAAAATAGAAGACAATATTAAGCAACTACCTAATGATAAATCTATACACATTAACAATTTAAGTTTTAGATATGGTAGTAAACACTCTCCTTTGGTTCTCAAAAATATAAATTTTAGAGTTCCGCAAGGTAAAGTAACTGCTATAGTAGGAGCAAGTGGAAGTGGGAAGACAACACTGATAAAACAATTGTTAAGAATAGTTAGCCCTACAGAAGGTTTAATAAAAATAGGTAATACTCCCTTAGATAATATAAGTGTTTCTTTTTGGAGATCAAAGTGTGGGTCAGTTATGCAAGAAGGATATTTATTTTCAGATACAATAGTTCGTAACATTACTGAATCAGATTCTGAAGGATTAATTGACAAGGAACGCCTTTTAAATGCGGTTATAACGGCTAATATTGAATCTTTTATTGAATCTTTGCCAATGGGTTACAATACTAGAATTGGAGCAAGCGGAATGGGTATTAGTGGTGGTCAAAAACAAAGAATATTAATAGCAAGAGCCATATATAAAAATCCTGACTATTTATTTTTTGATGAAGCAACAAGTGCATTAGATTCAACTAATGAAAGTGAGATTATGAAAAAACTAAATACGTTCTTTGAAAGCAGAACTGTAGTAGTAGTAGCTCATAGATTAAGTACTGTAAAAAAAGCTGATAATATTATTGTTTTAGAGAAAGGGGAAATAATTGAAGAAGGAAGCCATTTAGAGTTGGTTGGTAATAAGGGTGTGTATTATAAATTAGTAAAGGATCAATTAGAATTAGGAAATTAGTTATGAAAATTGATGATATTGATATTAACAGTGAACAAATAAGAGAAATCTTAGAAAAGCAACCAAATACTTTTTTGAAATGGGGGATAACAGTAATTTTTATTGTTATTATGTTATTATTTACGGCCACTTGGTTAATAAAATACCCTGATGTTATTCAATCTCAAGTAATAATTACTACGGAATTACCACCTCAAAAAGAATATGCTAAAACAAGTGGGGTGATAAATACCATTCTTGTGAAAGATAATGATTTAGTTAAGAAAAATCAACCTTTAGCTATTATTGAGAATACTGCTAGTTATAAAGATGTTTTTAAATTAAAAGCTATTATTGATACTGTAAAAATTAATAATCAAGCATTCTCTTTTCCTATTGATGATTTTCAAATCCTTTTTTTGGGAGATATTGAATCTCAATATGCCTTATTTGAAAACAGTTACATCCAATATCAATTAAATAAAAAATTAAAACCTTTTTCTAATGAAGCTACAGCAAATAAATACTCTATTTCCGAACTAAATAGAAGGCTTAAAAGTTTACTGTCACAAAAAAAACTCAATAAAATAGAATTAGATTTTAAACAAAAAGATTTAAATAGAAATAAATCATTATACAGCAAAGGTGTTATTTCTCTTCAAGAATATGAGAATAAACAATTGGAATACGCTCAAAATCAACGTAACTATAAAAACTTTGAATTCTCTATTTCTCAAATTAAAGAAGCAATAAGTAACGCAAGAAAAAACTCAAAAGGGACAGAGATTAATAAATTAAAAGAGGAGATGATCTTATTAAAAAATGTAATACAATCTTTTAATCAACTTAAAAAATCTGTTAAAGATTGGGAGTATCGTTATGTTCTTCAATCAAATATTAATGGAAAAATTTCATTCTTAAATATTTGGAGTATAAATCAAACAGTCAATCAGGGAGATTTGGTGTTTACCATTATTCCAGATGATAACTCATCCTATATAGCTAAATTAAAAACACCTGCTCAAAATTCTGGGAAAATGAAAATTGGTCAAAAAGTTAATATTAAACTTGATAATTATCCAAATACAGAGTTTGGTATATTGAACGGTACGGTTAACAATATTTCTTTGATTACAGATGAGAAAGGTCTATACGCTGTAGATGTTAAATTGTCTGATAAACTAATAACTTCTTACAATAAGGAAATTATATTTAAACAAGAAATGACAGGTATTGCTGAAATTATTACAGAAGATTTAAGGTTAATAGAAAGGTTTTTTTATCAACTTAAACAGCTATTTCAAAATTAATGAAGTTGATAGAGAATACTCAATTGAAAAAATAATGTTTAATTATTCTGAAAAATTAAAAAAATACAATTGACAAAAGAAATGAAAAAACAAGCCTGTGTACAACACGGTATATAAAAAATAACAGTTAAGTGCAAGCTACTAAGTTTGTGATTTTCGGTTATCTTTGTTTATAACCTGAAAGTAATAGATTTTTTATTCTGCTACTTTCCATATACCAATCCGTTGTGCACTATTTGAGAAATGACCGAACTAACAGATAAAATATACTACACTGATAAAAATATTCTTGAAATTATTGAGTCGGAATTTGAATTAGTTGACCAAAAGAATTGGTACAGGTTATATCGGAATATAAAAGACAATTCCTTTTGGCGACTTGACGAATGGGACAAATATCAAGAGCAGTTTTTTGTTCGACTTGAATCGACTGACAATTGGACTGAATATGACGACCAAAATTTGAGAATAGAACTATTAAAAAAGTATCGTGGAACGACTAACCAAAAATGTACTTGGAAAGGTTGTAATAAAAATGCGCTGACTGAAATGGCGATTTGCGAATTTCACGCATACACGGAAATGGGATTAAGAAAATAATAAATGGAGCAAGCCACTCAACAGACATACAATTTGATTTGCTTTACAGATTTAGCATATGAATTTGACTTTTCGGACAAAAAAGAGGCTGAAAAGAAAATAAAAAGACGTTTAAAATATTACAAACTTGGGGATTATAATCAAGAACGAATAGAATATATAAGAACCTTGAAAAATGACCTTTATGCTGAAATAGCTTTGGGAACTAAATCAAACTACTTTCAAAAGTCAAAAAGTAATTATGCAGATTTAGAAGATTACAAGTTTGAAAAAATGAAATTAGATTATCTCAAAAAATACAATTCGATAAGCGAAAATGATATGAGCGGAATACTAAATTTTGCAATTTATTTATATCATATGCGATAAAAAAACAGTGCACAACAATGGCTATAATTAATACGGGTTTTGGTGCTTAACCCAAAGTTTATAGCATTTTAACAAAGTCCGCCAAATCTTTTGATTTGGCTTTAGAACAAAAAAGATAAAACAAAATAAAAAGATTTGGCTAAGTGCTTATTCGGAAATTAATTACTTTTAATTCCCGTACTAACCATAGCCGAGACGTTGTGTGCAAGTGAAAAAAAGGCCAAATTTTATGTTTTTTAAAACGTGTTATTTACGCAATACGAGACGGAATATTTCCCCAATCGTTGTGAAGAATTAGAAAAACAGAAATATGTTTTTAGCCCA
>Ga0209406_1000729_pt1 | contig 25158 bp, 15 predicted proteins | sample COGITO_mtgs_1204_FD_184808 | JGI IMG/M metagenome (GOLD analysis project Ga0209406, IMG submission 184808) | Pelagic marine microbial communities from North Sea - COGITO_mtgs_120426 (SPAdes) (version 2) | ecosystem: Environmental > Aquatic > Marine > Epipelagic ... | reverse complement strand
AGAACAACTGGATCATGTGGTTCTGGAAAAGCTTAATATGGAGACGGACTCTATACACAACTTAACCAAGTGGAGAGATTTCTTGGAAAAGTTTCAGAATCCAAAACAGACCGTTACAGTTGGTTTAGTTGGTAAATATGTTGAGCTCAAAGATTCGTATAAATCAATAGCTGAAGCTTTTATTCATGCTGGGGCTGCTAACGAAGTAAAAGTTGATCTAAAATGGATTCATTCTGAGAGCATTAACGAAAAAAATGTTCATGAAAAATTGAGTAAACTATCCGGAGTTCTTGTCGCTCCTGGCTTTGGAAAAAGAGGAATTGGTGGAAAAGTTAGTGCTATTAAATATGCTCGAGAAAACAATATTCCATTTCTTGGGATTTGTCTCGGAATGCAATGTGCTGTTATAGAATTTGGCAGAAATGTTTTAAACTTAGAAGATGTTGATTCTGCTGAAATTAACACCGGTGCAGGAAATCCTGTCATCGACATAATGGAAAGCCAGAAAAGTATTACTGAAAAAGGTGGTACTATGCGATTGGGTGCATACCCTTGCAAACTAACTGAAGACTCTTTGGCTAGACAAGTTTATGGCAAAAAAAACATTACAGAACGGCACAGACATCGTTACGAATTTAATAATGATTATACCGATCAATACAAATCTGCAGGAATGAATTTAACAGGCATTAACCCCAATTCTAATCTTGTAGAAATAATAGAAATACCTAATCACCCTTGGTTTATGGGGGTTCAATTTCATCCGGAATACAAGAGTACTGTTGCCAATCCTCACCCGCTATTTGTAGGTTTTGTAAAAGCAGCCGTTACCGTTAAAGAACTAATTCATTCTTAAGCTGAAATCATACTGCATCTTAGTAGTAGATTTTATTGATAATGTTACCTTTGCCGCTTAATTTCAGGAACTGAGCAATGGATAAAAATTCAATCATTGGACTATTATTAATTGGAGCCATATTTATTGGTTTCAATTACTACAACCAGCCTTCGGAAGAAGAAATTGCAGAAGCGCAAAATCAAAAAACAGAACAAGCTAGAGCAGATTCAACAGCTCAAGTAAAACAAGCGGAACAAATCGCCAATAATGCTTCTGCCGAGCAAAACACAATAAAACTTTCTGATGAGAATACTAATCCGGCACTTGTAATACAAGATTCCCTGCAGAATTTAGAGCAGCAATTTCATTATGGGAGATTTGCCCAATCAGCTGTTGGAACAAAAGAGTATATAACCATAGAGAACGAAAAAATCAAAGCCACAATTTCAACTAAAGGTGGAATGATGGTTGGCGTTGAGCTAAAAGAATACAAAACTTGGGATTCTCTTCCTCTTAATCTATTTGATGAAGACTCGTCAAAATTTGCATTAAGTTTCTTTAAAAGTAATGCTTATAAAGGTTCTGGAGAAATACTAACCAACGAATTATTTTTTGAACCACAATCAAGTTCCATTGAATTATTTGGTGATGATAACGGATCTGTAAGCATGCGACTCTATGGTGCTTCGAAAGATCAGTATATAGAATACATCTACGGATTAACTGGTGATTCATATATGCTTGATTTCAATGTGAATTTTGTAGGTATGGATGACTTGTTACGAGACAACAATAATGACGTGCGTATCAATTGGGATATGAATACGCTTTCACAAGAACGTACTATCTCTACTGAAAATGCTATTACTACAGTGTTCTACAAGTATCTTGACGAAAAAGATGTGGATTATCTTTCTGAAACAAGCGATGATGAAGAAAATCTAGGGAGATCGGTGCAGTGGGTTGCATTTAAGCAACAGTACTTTGCATCAGTGCTCATCTGTAATGATGGATTTACAAATGATAATGATGCTAAGGTAAGTATCGACCCCTTAACCAGCTCTAAATACACCAAGTCAATGTCTGCAAATTTGCTGTTACCATTCCAAAATGGAGCTGCTTCATCCGAAAATATGCAATTTTATTTTGGGCCGAACCACTACCAGCAACTTAGTGAATATAATATTCAGCTTGAAGAAATGATAAACCTCGGATGGCCGGTTATACGGCAAGTAAGTCAGTGGGTAATAATACCCATCTTTAACTGGTTAGATGACTTTAACATAAGCTATGGAATCATAATTCTAATTCTTACGCTAGTTATAAAACTTGCGCTTTTCCCGATTACATATAAAAATTACAAATCTAGTGCAAAGATGAAGGTGTTAAAACCTGAAATTGAAGAATTAAATAAAAAACACGAAAAGGATGATGCCATGAAAAAGCAACAAGCTACCATGGCGCTTTATAGAAAAGCAGGTGTTAATCCTATGGCGGGCTGCTTACCAATGCTACTCCAAATGCCCATATTATATGCTATGTTTAGGTTTTTTCCAGCATCAATTGAATTAAGACAAGAAAGTTTTTTGTGGGCTACTGACCTTTCTTCATACGATTCTATTTACGATTTCCCGGGAGGGTTTGAAATTCCTTTTTATGGAGATCATATTAGCCTATTCACTGTTTTGATGGCTGTTTCCATGTATTTCTACACTAAATCTAATTCAAGTATGACAAGTATGGGTAGTGGACCGCAAGCTGCTCAGATGAAAATAATGACCAACTTTATGCCGTTTATGATGCTTGTATTTTTTAATAACTATTCTGCAGGATTAAGTTACTACTATTTCTTGGCTAACTGTATCACAATTTTCCAACAATTTGCTATTAAACAATGGTTTATTGATGAAGATGCTATTCACGCTCAGATTCAGGAGAATAAGAAAAAACCAGCCAAGAAAAAATCTAGCTTCCAAAAACGATTAGAAGATATGTCTAAACAACAAAGGGCTAAGTCTCGAAAATAGGATTGGCAAACTTTTTGAATACATTTGAAAAAACAAAAACTATGAGAACTTCAAATTTTATTATGATTACTATAATGACTAGCATGTTTATTATAGGCTGTTCATCTTCGAAAGACACTACAAAAACATCTGGAGAAAATAATTCTGAGATAGAGCAAATAAATGAAGCTGAAGGAACTGCAGAAGGCGAAAAAATGAATACTGGAATTATTTCTAAAGGCGAAAAAGAAGATCCAAGAGAAAAATTATTAGCAGATGCCATAGCTAACTACCCTGACTCTTTAGTCGCTATGCTAAAAAAAACACCCTGCTATGGCAGATGCCCTGTCTTTAGCTTTAAAATATATAGTAGCGGCTCCGTGAACTATTATGGCAAAGCCAATACCGAAATGGAAGGAATGTACACAGGAAAACTGACCGATGAAAAGGTTGCTATTGTTCTTAAAAAAATTGAAAAAATCAATTTTTTTGAATTAAACAACATATACGACACTAATGTAACGGATTTCCCTTCCGTAAATGTTTATGCAAATAAAGACGGCAAGAAAAAACAGATAATTGATCGCCAAGGTGGACCAAAAGAACTAAAAGAGCTCGAAGCTCTTTTAGATGAAATGATTAAAACGGTTAAGTGGACAAAATCCTAATCTTATTAGCGAAATTGCTTCATTACCATTGCGAAATTAGCTATCTTATTAACTAATACCTATTAACTGCTCTTCTAACACCTTTATTTTAGCTTCGGCATCTGATAGCTTTTGGCGCTCAATAATTACAATCTGCTCAGGTGCGCCTTGAACAAATCGTTCATTGCTCAATTTTTTAGTAACACCTAGTAAAAAGCCCTTGGTGCGCTCAAGTTCATCGACCAGCTTCTTCTTTTCGGCGGCAACATCAATCATTCCTTCTTCAATCGGAATGAAATACTCATTTGTATTTACGATGAATGAAAATGCGTTATTTACTTTCTCGTCAACGTAGTTCAATTCACTAATATTACACATCTTTTTAATAATAACATCAAGTGATTTATCCAACGGTTTATTTTCTTTAATAGTTAACAATAGAGAATCTTTCTGTGGAATATTCTTACTTATTTTAAAAGCTCGGATTTCCGATATAACTTTTGTTGTCTGTTCAAAGCTTGTAAGTAGTCCGTTATTTTCATTTTCTATAATTGGCCAAGAGTTTAGCATCACACATTCTGTTTCACCCCTTTTTGCAATAAGAGACCAAAGCTCTTCAGTAATAAAAGGCGTAAATGGATGTAGTACGTGAAGTAACTTTTCAAAAATAACAATGGTGGCTTCCAATGTTACCTTATCGATTGGACTTTGATATGCTGGCTTAATCATTTCTAAATACCACGAGCAAAAATCGTCCCATACTAGCTTGTAAGTTGACATTAAAGCATCTGATATTCTGTATTTAGAATAATGATCATCAATCGTAATAAGAGTCTCTGCAAGTTTAGCTTCAAACCATTGTATGGCAATTTTACTTGACTGTGGTTGTTCAATTTTATCATGAACCTCCCAGTTTTGAATTAATCTAAATGCATTCCAAATTTTGTTGGTAAAGTTTCTTCCTTGCTCACATAATTGCTCATCGAATGGCAAATCATTTCCTGCTGGAGAACAAAGTAACAATCCAACTCTTGTACCATCTGCACTATATTTTTCTAATAAATCTATTGGGTCTGGAGAATTCCCCAACGATTTCGACATTTTTCTTCCTAATTTATCGCGAACCAACCCAGTTAGATAAACATTATTAAATGGTTTTTCTCCTTTATATTCATAACCTGCCATAACCATTCTAGCTACCCAAAAGAACAAAATATCTGGTCCGGTTACTAAGTCGTTAGTTGGATAATAGTAGTTAATGTCTTCCCCTTCTGGGGTTTTAAATCCATCGAAAACAGAAATTGGCCATAACCAAGATGAGAACCAAGTGTCAAGAACATCTTCGTCCTGTGTTATTTGATCCAGAGAGACTGAGTTACCCGATTTCTCTTCTGCTAATTTTTGTGCTTCTTCTTTGTTTTTAGCAACAACAAAATCGTTCGCTCCAGAGCCAAAATACCATGCAGGAATTTGCTGTCCCCACCATAATTGACGAGAAACGCACCAATCCTTAACATTCTCCATCCAATGCCGGTATGTGTTCTTAAATTTTGCAGGATACAATTGAATAGTATCGTCCATTACGTTTTCTAAAGCTGGTTTCGCCATTTTGCTCATATCGCAAAACCATTGTAAAGAAAGTTTTGGTTCAATAACTGCATCGGTGCGCTCAGAATATCCTACTTTATTTATCAAATCATCGACCTTAACTAAATAACCTTGTTCGTCTAATTCCTTTTCTATTTCTTTTCGAACGTCAAACCTATCTTGACCGATAAACAGCTTAGCCTTTTCATTTAATGTACCATTATCATTAAAAATGTTAATGGTTTCAAGATTGTGCTTAATTCCTAATTTGTAATCATTTTCATCATGTGCAGGAGTTACCTTAAGTGCCCCAGTACCAAATTCTATATCAACATATTCGTCAAAAATTACAGGAATAGATCTATTCACCAAAGGAACTATTGCTCGTTTGTCTTTCAAATGTGTATATCTTTCATCATCAGGATGAACACAAATTGCGGTATCTCCCAAAATAGTTTCAGGTCGAGTTGTAGCAATAGTAAGCCATTCATCATCTGTTCCTTCAATTATATATCGTACATGAAACAGCTTTGAATTTACCTCTTTGTGGATTACTTCCTCATCGGACAATGCAGTTAATGCCTTTGGATCCCAATTAATCATTCTAACTCCACGATAAACTAACCCTTTATTGAACAAATCAATAAACACATCAATTACAGCTTCTGATAAGTCATCTTCAAGTGTGAAACGTGTTCTATCCCAATCGCAAGAAGCGCCCAATTTCTTTAACTGTTCAAGTATAATTCCGCCATGTTTTTCTTTCCACTCCCAGGCGTGTTTCATGAATTCTTCACGCGTGAGGTCTTTCTTTTCAATGCCTTCTTCACGTAATTTATTCACAACTTTTGCCTCAGTAGCAATTGAAGCGTGGTCAGTTCCTGGCACCCAACATACATTCTTCCCCAATAATCTCTGTCTTCTACACAATACGTCTTGTATCGTGTTATTGAGCATATGTCCCATGTGCAGCATTCCAGTAACATTGGGAGGAGGAATCACAATTGTATATGGTTCTCTTTCGTCTGGTTCTGAATGAAACATTTTATTGTCCATCCAGTATTTATACCACTTCTCCTCTGCTTCTTTTGAACTATATGATTTTGGAATATCCATTGTTACGCTGTTTGGGAATGCAAATTTACTAATTCAAGTCAATCATTCAATGATTGAATGCGATAATGATTAATTGCCTTTTTAACCCATATATAGCACTTCATGTTTCTATTGATTTTAGCCTAAGTAACGGTGTTAATGTTTTGTTAAAACCTCAGGTTATTCTCAACATTTAACTACATTTGTTAAGAACAATTTTAGATACTAAACTATAAAAAAACACTATGAAAAAATTAACATTATCATTCGGACTAATTCTTGCTTTCGTCTTAGGATCTTTCGCTCAGGAAGTTAGCGGATCTGCTCCGGCAGCAGGAGGAGCCAGCGTTGAATTTGAAAAAGATGTCCACGACTTTGGAAACATGAAGCAACATGGTGATGCTTCTACTGAGTTTAAATTTACAAATACAGGGGCTGCGCCTTTAATCATTTCTAATGCTAAAGGGTCTTGCGGATGTACTGTTCCGTCATGGCCAAAAGAGCCTATTATGCCAGGTGAAACTTCTGCAATTAAAGTAAAATACGATTCTAAAAGAGTTGGACCAATTAACAAGTCAGTTACTATTAGCTCTAATGCTAGTAACGAGCCTACTAAAGTTATACGAATTAAGGGAATGATCGAAGCTGCTCCTAAGGAAGAAACTATGCCTGTTAAAGAAGCGCCAGTTGGTGCACCAGTTGAGAAATAAGCTACATGGTTTTTCACGAAACTCAAAAGCTTCAACGAATAATCGTTGGAGCTTTTTTTATACTCTCTAGTTTAATCTGTCATTCGCAGGCCAGAATGAATTTTGAACAAAAAACTCAAAAATTTGGTAAAACAAAACCAGGCCATGTTCTTGAATTTGACTATTTTTTTTCTAATAATGGCGATAAACCTTTAATAATCAAAAACATAGAAGTATCTTGCTCTTGTACAAAATTTGTGTTTCCAAAACGACCAATAGCAGCGCAAGAAAAAGACACTATACATGTCACTTTCGATACTAATCATAAAATTGGTTATCAAGACAGAATTTTATTGGTTAATTCAAATGCAGAAAATTCTCCTACCAAAATTAGGTTTAAAGGGATGGTAGATAATAAATCTGAAAAATAATTTCTTCATTTTGTATATTCGCACACCGAAATAATATCATTATGCCATCAATATCTAAAAAAGGCCTTCAAATGCCTGAATCGCCAATAAGAAAATTAGTTCCTTATGCCGAGCAGGCAAAAATAAATGGAAACCACGTTCATCATTTAAACATTGGTCAGCCAGATATTGGAACACCGAAAATTGCATTAGATGCTATTAAAAACTTTAAAGACAATGTAGTTGAGTATAGTCATTCTGCGGGTTTTGAATCGTACCGAAACAAGTTGCGTAATTACTACAAAGAAGTTGGCATAAATGTAAATTCTTCTGATATTATTATTACAACAGGAGGGTCAGAAGCTCTTCTATTTGGATTTATGGCGTGTTTCAATGATGGGGATGAATTGATTATTCCCGAACCATTTTATGCCAATTATAACGGATTCTCTATTGCTTCTAATGTTTCCGTTGTACCAGTTACTGCCACAATAGATACGGGTTTTGCTCTTCCTCCAATCGAAGAATTCGAAAAAAAAATTACACCCAAAACCAAAGGAATTCTCATTTGCAATCCAGGAAACCCAACGGGATACCTGTATTCAAAAGAAGAGTTAGACACGCTAAGAGATATTGTAAAAAAGCATGATTTATTCCTTTTCGCTGACGAAGTATATCGTGAGTTCTGCTACGATGGCAAAGAACATTTCTCTGTAATGAATTTGGAAGGAATAGAGCAAAATGTAGTTTTAATAGATTCTGTATCAAAACGTTACAGTATGTGCGGTGCGAGAATTGGAGCTGTAATAAGTAAAAATACAGAAGTAATGTCTACCATACTAAAGTTTGCTCAAGCGAGACTTAGCCCCCCTACATTTGGCCAAGTTGCAAGTGAAGCAGCTTTAGACACTCCAAAATCTTATTTTGACGGAGTAATTTCTGAATACGTAGAACGAAGAAACACACTAGTAGATGGCCTTAACGAAATTGATGGAGTAATATGTCCGAAGCCAAGTGGTGCTTTTTACGTTATTGCATCTTTTCCTATTTCTAATGCGGGAAAATTCTGCCAATGGATGTTAGAAGAGTTTAATTACAATGGTGAAACAGTAATGATGGCGCCAGCAAATGGTTTTTACTCTGACCCTAACAAAGGAAAGAATGAAGTAAGGCTAGCATATGTGCTAAACTTAGAATCTCTTAAAAATGCAGTACAATGCTTAAAAGAAGGACTTAAAAGCTATAAAGAAACAGTTGAAAATACTATTACTGTTACTGTTTAGGTTTAATAAGAAGTTTCTTAATTTTTTCTATTGGTCCTGGACAGAATTCTTGGTGACAATTAAGACACGCTTGCACTGTGAAATTAAAATACATTTCCTTGTTTGCCTCTTCCAACAAAAGAGAATCAACTTTATCTAAAAAATCAACAGCCATTCCCTCAAAAGCAGGTCCCATAATAGTTGAGTCGGTCGGCGAAGCCCAATGAGTTCTGCGCACATCATTAAACAAGACTCTATCAACAGTTTTACCTGCAACAATACTATCTTTTATAATTTCAAAGTTATCGTACATCTCGCGCATGAGAACCGTCATTTCACTGTCGTCGTTCGCCGGCACTTGGTTTATCTGTAAATTACCTTCATTTGATTTGGACACATTAGAATTGCAAGCCATAATTGCACTTACTGAAAAGAAAGCTATGAATATATATTGCTTTTTCATCATTATTCTTTAATAATAACACCATCAGCTACAAAAGCGATAGCAATTTCTGATTCAGTTATCTGGTCAATTTCTTCTTGAGATTTACCAGCGTCTTCAGCATAGTGTCTTAGTGTTTCTACATCAACTGTATCGCGAAAAGCTTTCCCTTCAAAAATTGTAGTTTTTCCTTGTTGGCCATCTGTTGGAACAAAAAATCCATAATCAGCAAACCTAACCATCATATCGTTTTCACCGCCTAAATCAACAGTCATCCAGCACCCTTTTTTAGAACAAGTTTCGTTTATTACCGCTTCTAGCTTAATTAACAACGTATCTTTGTCCTGTATTTTCACACTCAGCTCTTCAATTTTCAGTGCTCCATCGGCTTTAATTTTACTCCCGTATGACATGTATGAAATCTTAGTAACACTTTCTGTTCCCTCTATATTCGTATCTTCTAATTTAGGTCGTTCTTGAGCCCCGCACCCAACCAAACCTGCAATTAATATTATATACAATGTGCGCATAATCCAAAATTTTTATTAAACAAAGATAAACATGTCTTCATGAAATCACTCAAAGTCCTCATAAAGAATGTATTTAATTCTCATTTTCTTAAAATCAGTAAGCCTAGGCTCCCAGCTCGATTTTATTTGTTCAAGACTAGTACTTGTAACTATTTGCTCCATTAAGACGGTGTTACCAGCTAACAAATTAAAAAAAGCATTCTCCAAAAAAAAGGACTCCTTTTCAGGATACTGATCATAGGCGTCTAAAATCCATTTCAAATGTAATTCCCTAACAGTTTTCATGTAATCTGTTCCATTTGTCGACAAATCCTCTCCATAACATGTTTCTCCTTTTAGTTTCGGATTTTTAGCCCCTTCATAACTTGTAGGAACAAACCTATAATCGCCTTCAGGTAATTTTGGGTGTCCATATATTTGAAATGGCACCTCTGTACCTCTGCCAACACTCACTTTGGTTCCCTCAAAAAAACACAGAGATGGATACAAATAAATTGAAGTCATATTGGGTAGGTTCGGTGAAGGTTTCACAGGTAACTGATAGTAATCTCTATGTGTATAATTTTCGCATTTTACGTACTCTAAAGCACAGCGTACTCCGTTTTTTAACCATCCCTCTTCATTTACCATAATTGCGTATTCAGCAATTGTCATCCCATGTATAACAGGTATCTCATGTAGCCCCACAAACGATTTATTCTTCTTCTCTAAAACCGGACCGTCCACGTAAAATCCGTTAGGATTAGGCCTGTCTAAAACTAAAAAATCAGTTACGTTTTCGGCACAAGCCTCCATCACATAGCTCATTGTAGAAATGTAAGTATAGAATCTAGCCCCAACGTCCTGAATATCAAAAACTATAATATCAAGCCCTTTTAAATCGGTGAATTTTGGCTTTTTATTTCCTCCATAAAGCGAAACCAATGGGAGCCCTGTTTTTACATCTATACCATCTTTCACTAATTCCCCTGCGTCAGCTTTACCACGAAACCCATGCTCTGGTGAAAATACCTTAACAATGTTAACTCCTAATGAAAGAAGTGAGTCTACTAGATGTGTGTTATCAATCATTGACGTTTGGTTCGCAACAACCCCAACATTTTTTCCTTCTAGCAATGGCAAATAAACGTAAGTTTGTTCTGCACCGGTTAATATATCTCTATCATAAAGAATTCTCCCCTCCTCCTGACTCAAAACCTGTGAGGTTAGAAAAATAATAACAGTAAATATTTTGATAGTTTTACCCAAAATTGTTTCAGCGAAAGTAAATCGAAAATATCTTTGACATTTATTCATTAATACTCCAAATTTAATGCTGTTATTCAAATAGCCAACTATTGAACTTTGAACTTTTTATAGCAAGAAAAATAATTGGGGCCAAAAACCCTAATTCTAAAGGAACACGGCCAATAATTAATATTGCCACGGCAAGTATTTCTTTAGGTATTGCAGTGATGATTATTTCTTTAGCCATTGTTACAGGATTTCAAAATCAGATTAGAAACAAGGTGATCGGCTTTGGTTCGCATATTCAAATCACTAGTTACGACATTGTAAACACTGTTGAGTCAAGTCCAATTGCTAAACAGCAAAAATTTTATCCACATATAGATACGGTTAAAGGTGTTAAGCATATCCAATATTATGCCAATAAAGCCGGCATCCTCAGAACCCAGGATGATATTCATGGGGTTGTATTAAAAGGAATTGGTAAGGATTTTGACTGGACATTCTTTAAACAAAAAATGATAGCGGGAGATGCTATCCAACTTTCCGATTCTAGTAAATCGAACGGAATAATTATTTCTAAAACAATTGCTCAAAAATTAAAATTAAGAGTTGGCGACAAAGCAACTGCACATTTTGTTCAAGACCCTCCGCGCGCGCGCAGATTTTTAGTTAACGGAATCTACGAGTCTGGAATGGAGAAATTTGACAATTCGATTATTCTTGTTGATATTCAGCACATTCAAAAATTAAACAATTGGACTGAAAAACAAATAAGTGGCTTCGAAATCATTCTTGACAATTATTCTGAACTTGATAATATGGACGAAATTATCTTTAATCATATTGGATATGAATTGCGGACTTCAAAAATTACTGAGCGTAACCAAGAAATATTCAGTTGGTTAGACCTACTAGACAAAAATGTTTACATTATTCTTATTTTAATGATTATGGTTGCTGGAATAAATATGATTTCGGCCCTATTAATTTTGATTCTGGAAAGAACCAATATGATTGGCATGCTAAAAGCGTTAGGTGCAGAAAACCGGAGTGTTAGAAAAATTTTCCTATATAATGCAGCCTATTTGGTGGGTAAAGGACTCTTTTTTGGAAACATATTGGGATTAGGATTATGCTTAATTCAGCTTAATTTTAAAGTAATAAAACTTCCTCAAGAATCTTATTATATTAATTGCGTTCCTATTCAAATTGATATTTTGGACACGCTAATTATCAATTTTGGAACGTTCGGTCTCTGTTTGTTTATGCTGTTGATTCCATCATATTTTGTTACGAAGATATCTCCTATTAAATCAATACAATTTAACTAGTTTTTGGTACTTTCGTCACTCAAATAACTCGTAATGAAATACTATAATAACATACTAGAAACTATAGGAAACACCCCTCTTGTAAGGATTAATAGGATGTGTGAAGAAGTTGATGCACTAGTTCTTGCCAAAATTGAAACCACAAATCCTGGTAATTCTGTAAAAGACAGAATGGCGATTCAAATGATAGAAGATGCTGAAGCGGATGGCAGGTTGAAACCGGGCGGTACCGTTATTGAAGGAACTTCTGGAAATACTGGTATGGGGTTGGCACTGGCGTGTATTATGAAAGGTTACAAATTAATTTGTGTACTTAGCGATAAACAGAGTAAAGAAAAAATGGATATACTTAGAGCCGTAGGGGCTGATGTTCATGTTTGTCCAACGAATGTTCCACCAGATGATCCGAGATCTTACTATTCTGTATCGAAAAGTTTAGCAGAATCTACTCCAAATTCATGGTATGTTAATCAGTACGACAACCCTTCTAATGCAAAGGCTCATTATCTTCAAACAGGACCAGAAATTTGGGATCAAACTGAAGGAAAAATCACACATTTTGTAGTTGGAGTGGGAACTGGAGGCACAATTTCTGGAGTTGGCAAATACCTAAAAGAGAAGAATCCAAATATCAAAATGTGGGGAATTGACACGTACGGGTCTGTCTTCAAAAAATATCATGAAACTGGTATTTTTGACGAAAACGAAATCTACCCATACATCACAGAAGGCATCGGTGAAGATATTCTACCTAAAAATGTTGATTTCAGCATTATAGATAAGTTCGAGAAAGTAACGGATAAAGACGCTGCCATATACCAAAGAAAGTTAGCAAAAGAAGAAGGTATTTTTGTTGGGAACTCAGCTGGATCAGCCATTAAAGGAGTTCTACAATTAAAAGGAGAATTAACCAAGGATGATGTAGTGGTCGTTTTGTTTCACGATCATGGCAGTAGATATGTTGGAAAAATGTTTAATGACGATTGGATGCGCGAAAGAGGATTTTTAGATGAAGAAAAAACTTCTGCAATAGACTTAATAAAAGATCACCAAGGTAAACACTTGGTTCAGGTTTCTTCTGAAGATCCTGTTTCACAGGCTATCTTGTTAATGAATCAATATGGAATTTCTCAAATCCCAGTGGTTGAAGACAATAAATTTGTTGGAGCCCTAACAGACAACAATCTTTTCGCTAAACTTTGTGAAAACCCTGAAATAAAGGAATTACCCGTAAAAAACATCATGGAAACAGCATTTCCTGAGGTAAATGGATTAACCACTATACAGGACATATCTAAAGTTTTTACAAATGATGTTCAGGCTGTAATTGTTAACTACGGGGACAATAAACACCACATAATTACGCGGCAAGACGTTATTAGAGCGATTGCCTAATTAGGCCCGAACTGAAAATATTAAAGTTGAAAGATCAAATGGGAAGGAATGTTAACATTCCGAATTTCCCCAAAAGAATTATTTCTATTGTTCCTTCTCAAACAGAATTATTATTCGATTTGGGCATAGGAGCTCGCGTAATTGGAATAACCAAATTCTGCATTCATCCAAAAAGTTGGCATATTTCTAAAATCAGAATTGGAGGAACCAAACAGCTTAACATAGAGAAAATTAATGAGCTCAATCCTGATCTAATTATTGGTAACAAAGAGGAAAATAACAAAAGCCAAGTAACGAATCTAATGAAGAAACATCCTGTTTGGATGAGTGACATTTCTAACCTAGAAGAATCATTTTCCATGATAAATTCAATTGGTGAAATCACTAATTCTGCTAATAAGTCAGCAGCCATTGTATCAAATATTCGACAAGAATTTTCTAAATTAGCTCCACTAAACTCATCGAAAAAAGTACTATATCTAATTTGGAAAAACCCTTATATAGCTGCAGGAAAAAATACATTTATCAACAATATGATATTGGCATGCGGACTAATAAATTGCGTTTTAAATACGAGGTATCCCCAGCTAACCAATAAAGAAATCAAACAGCTTAATCCCGAAATAATATTTCTATCCTCAGAACCATATCCATTTAAAGAAAAACACATCCCTGAACTTCAAGAATTACTTCCAAATACTTTAATTATATTAGTTGACGGACAACTATTTTCTTGGTACGGGTCTCGGTTGCTGCGTGCACCAGCATATTTTCTAAAACTTTTGACTAAAATATAATCTTCAACCTTTATTTTCTTCTTACGTATAGTACGATTCATTGTGATAAAAGAATTTTTATATATCCTGCTTGTTACCAGAGTACTTTTTGCTTCACAACCATCCCAAGCACAAAAAGTTGGGTTGGTATTAAGTGGTGGAGCTGCAAGTGGCATAGCTCATGTTGGTGTAATTAAGGCCCTCGAAGAAAACGAAATTCCGATAGACTACATTACAGGGACCTCAATGGGTGCACTAATTGGCAGCATGTATGCTTCTGGTTATTCAATAGAAAAAATTGAAGCTTTGCTTACCTCTGAAAAGTTTATCAACATGTCTAAAGGTGAATATGATGATAAATACAACTTCTATTTTAAGGAGGAGCCGAAAGATGCTTCTTGGATTAAACTAAAATTTTCCCCAGATACAATTTTGTCAACATCACTTCCAACAAGTGTGATTTCACCAATTGCAACAGATTTTGAGCTCATGGAATTATTATCCGGACCAGCAGCGGCAGCGAACTATAATTTCGACAGTTTGTTTATTCCTTTTAGATGCGTTGCCTCTGACATTCAAAACAAAGAGTCCGTCATCTTTCGAGATGGTCATTTAAGCCAAGCCGTAAGGGCATCAATGTCTTATCCTTTCTATCTAAGGCCCATCAAAATTCAAGGCAAAATTCTATTTGATGGTGGCTTGTATAATAATTTTCCTTCGGATATCATGCGAGATGACTTTAAACCTGATATGGTAATTGGCTGCAACGTATCCTACAACTTTGCTCCACCAGATGAAGAAGATGTTCTCTCTCAAATAAAAGCAATGCTAGTAAACCAAACTGATTATTCTATTCTGTGCGAAAAAGGGGTAATTATCGAGCCCGAAACTAGTGCAGGAACGTTTGAATTTGGTCGAGCTGAAGAGTTAATTGAACTCGGTTATCAAAGTACTCTTGCAAAAATTGACGAAATAAAAGCAGAAGTTACCCGCCGAATTACCAAAGAAGATATCACAGCAAAAAGAGAAGTATTTTCAAAAAAACAACCCACAATAATATTTGACCACATTAATATTGAAGGCGTGAGCATTCGACAGGCAAGGTATGTAAGAAGATCCTTACGTGTAAACCAAAAATTTCCTCCTACGATAACAGATGTTAAGCCTTACTACTTTAAGATATTTAATGACGACAAAATCAACTACATATACCCTACAGCAGTATACGAACCAATGACCGGATTTTATGATCTTAACTTAGAGGTAAAAAAGGAAAAAGACATTATTGTCAATTTTGGGGGTAATTTTTCGTCTCGGCCAATTAATACCGCCTTCATTGGCTTACAATACAATTATCTTGGGGGGACAGCTCTTTCATTGAGCGGTAATACGTATTTCGGGAAGCTCTATAGCTCAGGACAAGGTAGATTAAAATGGGACGTTCCAATGAAAATACCAGTGTACATGGAGGCCGTGTATACCTATAATAGTTGGGACTATTTTTCGAGTAGCAGCTTGTTTTTTGAAGATGTAAAACCATCTTTTTTAAAGCAAACAGAAAATTTTTGGAATATCAACATTGGACTACCATTGAGTAACAACGGTAAGATAGTGGGAGGCATTTCTTCAGGGTATTTAATTGATCGATATTACCAAACAAGAACATTCTTGCAAACCGACACGACAGACAGAACCGAGTTTGATTTTAACACGGCTTTCCTAATTATGGAAAGTGGCAGTTTGAATCGCAAGCAATATGCTAATAAAGGTACCAAAACCATATTGACCATTCGTGGTGTTGAAGGCGAAGAATACGAAACTCCTGGCTCAACTTCTAACGAAAATAGAAATTACACAAAACTGCATGAGTGGTTGATGGTAAAACTTACCTATGAAAGCTATTACAAAGAAAAAGGAAATCTGAGGTTAGGACTTTTCGCAGAAGGTGTTTACTCCTCGCAACAGCTTTTTAATAATTACACGTCTAGTCTGCTAAGAGCACCTGCATTTCAGCCTAACCCAGAAAGCAAAACATTATTTTTAGAAAATTTCAGGGCCTATAATTATGCTGCGATAGGGCATAGATTTCTTTACAACTTTCGAGAAAACTTGGAACTCAGAGTGGCAGGATATATTTACCAACCTTATCGCGAACTTGAAAAGTCATTGGACGGATCGGTTAAGCTTGGAAACGAATTCGCATCGCGATACTCAATCGTAACCGCTGCATTAGTTTATAATACTCCAATTGGGCCTGCGGCTATCAACGTTAATTATTATCATAACCTCCCCTCTACTGATCAAATACCAAAAAATGGAATTAACAATGAATTACCCATCAGTTTCCTATTCCACTTTGGTTATATCATCTTTAATGATAGGGCATTAGAATAGTTGCAAGAGCGCTAGCATGTATATTATGGCCGCCGATTATATTGATTGCTAAGGTGTCTTTAAGCTGATCCCTAGATACAAGCCCATGGAATTACATCAATAATTAACTACGTTGAAAGCAATGTAGATTATCATCTAGGCATTATTAATAGTTTTAGAATATAAAAATCTCTGCGTTTGGGAAATTATTGCCTTATTAATTACTCGCTTATGAGACAATATTAACCTGATTACCTCTGTAAAATAAAAAAAGAATTTGGATGCCTTATACTGTATCTACTTCTAAGAAATTCTTAATTGGCAGGCTCGGTGGCCAGGGACCAGATGGAGAACAAGGAGTTATGCCATACCTGTAGGACCACCGAAATTCATTGGAATTGCATTACCTGCAACAGGCTCAATATCTTTAATTTGACCATGTAGTTGCTCAAACTTTACCACATTATCTTGTAATGCTTTCATTAAACGCTTAGCATGTTGCGGAGTAAGAAGCACCCTAGACTTAACCTTTGCTTTCGGTGTTCCAGGCATTACTCTAACAAAATCGATAACAAATTCAGAGTTAGAATGAGTAATAATCGCAAGATTAGAATAAGTACCCTCTGCGATTTCCTCAGTTAGCTCAATGTTTATTTGTCCTGGTTTTAATTCTTGATTCTCGTCAGCCATGATAGTTTTTGGTTTTTTATTTTTGGTTTAAAAGGAACGAAATGTTTATAAACAAAAAGCCCCCTTGTGCTTGCACAAGGGGGCTTTAATATAGTTTTAAGATTCTATTTCGATCTGAACAGTTTCATCAACCGAATTTTTTAACGCTTCATACTCTTCTTTAGAGCCAACTACAATCTTCTCATATTCTCTCAAGCCAGTTCCGGCAGGGATTAAATGACCAACAATAACATTCTCCTTCAGACCAAGTAATGCGTCTTCTTTACCTTTTACAGCAGCTTCGTTCAATACTTTTGTCGTTTCCTGAAAAGATGCCGCAGATATAAAGCTATCTGTTTGAAGAGACGCTCTTGTAATACCTTGAAGTATTGAGTTTGAAGTCGTAGGTACTGCATCTCTTGCCTCTACCAATTTCATGTCTTTACGTTTCAACATAGAGTTTTCATCTCTAAGTTTACGTGCAGAAATAATCTGACCAGCTACCAATGTTTCCGATTCACCACCTTCTTCAACTACTTTCATGCCGAATATTCTATCATTCTCGTCCATGAAATCGCGTTTATTAACGATTTGCTTTTCTAAAAATTTAGAATCTCCAGCATCTTCTATAGTTACTTTTCTCATCATTTGTCTAACGACAACTTCAAAATGCTTATCATTAATTTTCACGCCTTGTAAACGATATACCTCCTGAATTTCATTTACAATATATTCTTGAACCTTAGTAGGGCCTTTAATTGCAAGAATGTCAGATGGAGTAATTGCTCCTTCAGATAAAGCATCACCAGCCTTAACAAAATCGTTTTCCTGAACTAAGATATGTTTAGATAACTTAACTAAGTACTTTTTGATTTCACCAGTTCTAGCTTCAATAATAACTTCCCTGTTTCCTCGTTTAATTTTACCATAAGAAACTATACCGTCAACAGCTGTTACTACAGCCGGGTTAGACGGGTTACGCGCTTCAAAAAGCTCCGTTACCCTTGGCAAACCACCTGTAATATCACTTGTTCCACCGGCAGATCTAGGTATTTTAACCAAGATATCCCCAGCTTTAGCCTTGTCTCCTTCGTTAACCGAAATGTGGGCACCCACTGGAATACTAAATGAACGAATTTCTTCTTTCTTATTCAATAACTTAATAGACGGATTCTTTTTCTTATCTCTAGAATCAATAATTACTTTTTCGGTAAAGCCAGTTTGTTCATCCGATTCTTCACGATAAGTAAGTCCTTCTTCAATAAATTCAAAATCCACAGCACCATCTATATCTGCAACAATTACAGCATTATATGGATCCCACTCACAAAGAACATCACCTTTCTTGACTTTAGCTCCATTCTTAGTAAATACCTCTGAACCATATGGTACGTTACCTGTCATTAAAACGACACCAGCGTTTTTATCAATAACTCGAAGTTCAGCAGATCGACCTACAACAATCTTATGCTTATCGCCATTGGAATCTGTTCTTTCGACCGTTTTTAATTCGTCAATTTCAACCGTTCCAGCAGCATTAACAATAATCTTAGATTCCGCAGCAATATTAGATGCAGTACCTCCAACGTGGAATGTACGTAAAGTTAACTGAGTACCTGGTTCACCAATAGACTGCGCAGCAATTACACCTACAGCTTCTCCTCTTTGAACCATTTTACCCGATGAAAGACTACGTCCATAACATTTAGTACAAACTCCTCTTTTTAACTCACAAGTAAGAACTGAACGAATTTCAATTTCCTCCATACCGCATGCTTCAATAGCTGCAGCAACTACTTCAGAAATTTCACCACCTGATTCAACAATGAGCTCTCCACTTTCTGGGTGATATGTATCGTGAACAACAGTTCTACCAAGAATTCTGTCATATAAAGACTCTACGATATCTTCGTTTTTCTTCAACGGAGATGCCGTTAAACCTCTTAATGTGCCACAATCTTCTGCATTAATAATTACATCTTGCGATACATCAACCAAACGTCTAGTTAAATAACCCGCATCTGCCGTTTTTAGAGCAGTATCCGCAAGCCCTTTACGTGCACCGTGAGTAGAAATAAAGTATTCTAGAATTGAAAGACCTTCTTTAAAGTTAGAAAGAATTGGATTTTCAATAATTGAACCGCCTTGAGCTCCAGACTTTTTCGGTTTAGCCATAAGACCCCTCATTCCTGATAGCTGACGGATTTGCTCTTTAGAGCCCCTTGCGCCAGAATCATACATCATGTAGATTGAGTTGAATCCTTGGTTATCATTCTTTAATCGATCCATTAATGTATGAGTCAATTTAGCGTTGGCGTGTGTCCAAATATCAATAATTTGATTGTAACGCTCATTATTCGTAATAAGTCCCATGTTGTAATTTGCCATTACCTCATCAACTTGAATTTGAGCATCTCCCAATAAAATCTCTTTTTCTGGTGGGATAATAATATCAGCAATATTGAAGGATAAACCTCCTTTAAATGCATAATAATATCCCATAGTTTTCATTTCATCCAAGAAATCAGCAGCACCAGCAAGTCCAACAATTTTTACAACTTCTCCAATGATATCTCTAAGAGATTTCTTAGTCAGTATTTCATTAATAAAACCAACGGACTCTGGTACAATTTGATTAAATAGAACTCTACCAGCTGTGGTGTCAACAATTTCAGTTACTAACTCACCGCTAGCATTCATTATTTTTGCCTTAATCTTAATGTTAGCATGAAGATCAAGTTTGCCATCATTCTTTGCGATTACAACTTCTTCATCAGAATAGAAAGTCATACCTTGACCTTTTATCTTATTTCTTTTTTCACTAACACGTGATTTGGTCATGTAATACAATCCCAAAACCATATCCTGAGATGGCACCGCAATTGGAGCGCCATTAGCAGGATTAAGAATATTATGAGAAGCCAACATCAATAATTGAGCTTCAAGAACTGCAGCAGGTCCTAGAGGCAAGTGAACAGCCATCTGATCACCATCGAAATCCGCGTTAAATGCAGAACATACCAATGGGTGCAACTGTATCGCTTTCCCTTCAATTAGCTTTGGTTGAAACGCTTGAATACCTAGTCTGTGCAGAGTCGGAGCTCTGTTTAAAAGAATCGGATGACCTTTTAATACATTCTCCAAGATATCCCACACAATTGGTTCCTTCTTGTCAACAATTTTCTTTGCCGATTTAACCGTTTTAACAACCCCTCTTTCAATCATCTTACGTATAATGAAAGGTTTAAACAATTCGGCAGCCATTCCTTTCGGAATTCCGCATTCGTGCAATTTAAGGTTCGGTCCAACAACGATTACAGAACGTCCCGAATAATCAACACGTTTTCCAAGTAAGTTTTGACGAAAACGTCCTTGCTTACCCTTTAATGAATCTGAAAGAGATTTTAACGCTCTATTGGATTCTGTTTTTACAGCACTTGATTTTCTAGAGTTATCAAATAAAGAATCAACAGCTTCTTGAAGCATACGTTTCTCGTTTCTGAGAATAACTTCAGGAGCTTTTATCTCAATCAATCTTTTCAGGCGATTATTTCTAATAATAACTCTTCTGTATAAGTCATTCAAATCAGACGTTGCGAAACGACCACCATCAAGTGGAACTAATGGTCTTAATTCTGGCGGTATCACTGGAACAACCTGCACAATCATCCACTCTGGCTTGTTTACAATTCTAAGATTCGCATCTCTAAAAGATTCAACAACTTGAAGTCTTTTTAGAGCTTCAGCTTTTCTTTGTTGAGATGTTTCTGTGTCGGCCTTACGACGCAACTCATATGACATAGTATCCAAGTCAAGTCGAGATAAAAGCAGCTTCAAAGCTTCTGCACCCATTCCCGAGATAAACTTATTTGGATCGCTATCGTCAAGGTATTGATTCTCTTTTGGAAGTCTATCCAAAGCATCTAAATACTCCTCCTCTGATAAAAACTCTAAATATTGCAAAGGTTCACCTTCGTTATTAACAGCATTACCTGCTTGAATAACTACATACTTCTCATAATAAATGATAGCATCTAGTTTCTTACTAGGTAACCCCATTAAGTAACCAATTTTATTCGGCAGCGATTTAAAGTACCAAATATGAGCTACAGGAACAACCAACGCGATATGCCCCATTCTCTCTCTACGGACTTTCTTCTCTGTTACTTCGACACCACAACGGTCGCAAATAATACCCTTATATCGAATTCTCTTGTATTTACCGCAATGGCATTCCCAATCCTTAACAGGACCAAAAATTCTCTCACAAAACAAACCATCTCTCTCTGGTTTATATGTTCTGTAGTTAATCGTTTCCGGTTTAAGAACTTCACCGCTTGACTGTTCTAAAATCTGTTCTGGTGAAGCTAGACTAATAGTAATTTTATTGAAATCACTACTTGGTTTATTATCTTTTCTATAAGCCATGTTTTATTTTTTGAAATCGTTAAAATCTATTAATTAATCTAAACTAATGCTAAGTCCTAAGCCACGTAATTCGTGAAGCAGTACGTTGAATGATTCTGGTATACCTGGTTTCGGCATTGGTTCACCTTTTACGATAGCCTCATAAGCCTTGGCGCGTCCAACAACATCATCTGACTTAACAGTTAGTATTTCTTGAAGGATATTTGCAGCGCCAAATGCCTCAAGTGCCCATACTTCCATTTCACCAAAACGCTGTCCACCAAATTGTGCTTTACCACCAAGAGGTTGCTGCGTAATTAATGAGTATGGCCCTATAGACCTTGCATGCATTTTATCATCAACTAAGTGGTGTAGTTTAAGCATGTAAATTACACCAACAGTTGCTGGCTGATCAAACTTATCACCTGTTCCTCCATCTGCAAGCTGTGTTCTGCCGAAAGTTGGAATTCCTGATTTTTCAACCCAGCCTTCAATTTCAGCAACCGAAGCTCCATCAAAAATTGGAGTAGCGAACTTCACACCCAACTCAATACCAGCCCAGCCTAAAACAGTTTCATAAATCTGACCAAGGTTCATCCTAGATGGCACGCCAAGCGGATTAAGAACTATATCTACAGTAGACCCATCTTCTAAGAAGGGCATATCTTCTCTTCTAACAATTTTAGAAACAATACCCTTATTACCATGACGACCTGCCATTTTATCACCCACTTTTAACTTACGTTTTTGAGCGAGGTAAATTTTAGCCAACTTCACAATACCAATTGGCAACTCATCACCAACCATAATAGCAAACTTCTCACGTTTGTAGATTCCGATATAATCGTTCAATTTAACGTGGAAATTATGAATAATTTGTTTGATCAAGCCATTACTCTTATCGTCTGTTGTCCATTTGTATGGGTTGATTACTGTATAATCAACAGATTGAAGAGCTTTTTGAGTGAACTTCGTTCCCTTTTTAATAAGAACTTCCTTAAAATTATTTTTAACACCTTGAGAAGTTTTTCCATTAACTACAGCATATAGTTTTTCAACCATAGCAGTCTTTAAAGCCGCTTTTTCCTTATCGTGATCTGCATCAAGTTTTTCTAGAACAACTTTTTCAGCAGTTCTAGTTTTTCTATCCTTAATTGCTCTAGAAAATAATTTCTTATGCACAACAAAACCACTTCCTGACGGTGATACTTTAAGAGAAGCATCTTTAACATCTCCAGCTTTGTCACCGAAAATAGCCCGCAATAATTTCTCTTCTGGAGTTGGATCAGTTTCTCCTTTAGGAGTAATTTTACCAATTAGAATATCACCAGGTTTAACTTCAGTTCCAACTCTAATTAATCCGTTTTCATCAAGGTTTTTTGTTGCTTCTTCACTTACGTTTGGAATATCAGCTGTTAACTCTTCGATTCCTCGTTTAGTATCTCTAACCTCAAGAGTATGTTCTGTAATATGAAGAGAAGTAAAAATATCATTTCTTACAACATCTTCAGAAATTACAATAGCATCCTCAAAATTGTAACCGTTCCACGGCATGAATGCCACTTTCAGGTTTCTGCCTAAAGCTAACTCTCCGCCTTGTGTAGCATAACCTTCACTAAGTACCTGACCATTGGTAACTTTCTCACCTTTTTTAACAATAGGGCGTAAGTTTATGCATGTATTCTGGTTAGTTTTTGAGAATTTAGTTAATGGATAAGATATAAAATCATCACCGAAGCTCACTAATTTATCATCTTCACTTCTGTTATACTTAACAATAATTTCGTTAGCGTCAACATAATGAATAACTCCTGTGCCTTCAGCATTAATTAATACTCGAGAATCTCTCGCAACTGGACCTTCAAGACCTGTTCCAACAACTGGAGATTCTGCTCTCATTAATGGTGTCGCTTGACGCTGCATGTTTGATCCCATAAGGGCTCTGTTTGCATCATCATGCTCAAGGAAAGGTATTAAAGAAGCTGCAATTGAAGCAATTTGATTCGGTGCAACATCCATTAAAGTAACATCCTCCGGACCAGTAATAGGAAAGTCACCTTCGAATCTAGCTTTGATCTTTTCTTTTGCAAAATCTCCTGAATCACTTATCGGCGCATTAGCCTGAGCAATCGTTTGCTCATTTTCTTCTTCTGCACTTAAGTAAATTATATCATTATTCTTTAAGTTTACCTTACCACCACTTACCTTACGATAAGGGGTTTCAATAAAGCCTAATTTATTCACTTTTGCGAAAACACAAAGTGAAGAAATCAATCCAATATTTGGACCTTCAGGCGTTTCAATAGTACAGAGACGGCCGTAATGCGTATAGTGAACATCACGCACCTCGAAACCAGCTCTTTCTCTTGATAAACCGCCAGGCCCTAGAGCTGACAATCTACGTTTGTGAGTTACCTCAGAAAGTGGATTTGTTTGATCCATAAACTGTGATAATTGATTTGTTCCGAAGAAAGAATTAATTACCGCAGATAAAGTTTTTGCATTAATTAAATCGATTGGTGTAAACACCTCGTTATCTCTAACGTTCATCCTCTCGCGAATAGTTCTCGCCATTCTTGAAAGACCTACACCAAACTGGTTATATAATTGCTCACCAACAGTTCTAACACGTCTATTACTTAAGTGATCAATATCATCAACATCTGTCTTGGAGTTTACTAACTCGATAAGATACTTGATAATACAAATGATATCTTCTTTTGTAAGAATTCTAATTTCGATATCAATATCTAATTTTAATTTCTTGTTGATTCTAAAACGACCAACTTCTCCCAAATCATATCTCTTATCAGAGAAAAATAATTTATCGATAATACCACGTGCTGTTTCAATGTCTGGTGGCTCAGCGTTACGAAGAACCCTATAGATATGCTCTACGGCTTCTATCTCGGAATTCGAAGGATCTTTTTGAAGTGTATTGTAAATAATTGAGTAATCTCCAGTGTTAACATCTTCTTTATGAAGAAGGATTGTTTTAGAACCGGAATCAGCAATTAAATCAACGTGTTCTTTTTCAATAACGGTCTCACGATCTACGATAACTTCGTTTCTTTCGATTGATACCACTTCTCCAGTATCTTCATCTACGAAATCTTCGAACCATGATTTTAGAACTCTTGCTGCAAGCGTTCTTCCTACTACTTTTTTAATGCCAGCTTTAGATACCTTAATTTCATCAGCAAGACCAAATATCTCAAGGATATCTTTATCACTTTCGTAACCAATTGCTCTTAGCAGTGCAGTTACAGGTAGTTTCTTTTTACGGTCGATGTATGCGAACATCACACCATTAATATCGGTAGCAAATTCAATCCAAGAGCCTTTAAAAGGAATCACTCTCGCAGAATAAAGCTTAGTTCCATTGGCATGGAAGCTTTGTCCGAAAAATACTCCAGGAGAACGGTGTAGTTGCGATACAACAACACGCTCTGCTCCATTCACAATAAACGA
>Ga0209406_1000707_pt1 | contig 25506 bp, 19 predicted proteins | sample COGITO_mtgs_1204_FD_184808 | JGI IMG/M metagenome (GOLD analysis project Ga0209406, IMG submission 184808) | Pelagic marine microbial communities from North Sea - COGITO_mtgs_120426 (SPAdes) (version 2) | ecosystem: Environmental > Aquatic > Marine > Epipelagic ... | reverse complement strand
TAAGTTGAAGCCCCTGATCCTGATAAGGTCACTGTTGTTCCATCATTACAGATTGTTTGATCCGTTCCTGCTAATACTATTGGTAGTTTATTTACTATTACATCTACCTGATCGGTATTTGAACACGCATTCCCGTCTGTTCCTGTCACTGAATAGGTTGTTGTTAATACTAATGGAGCTTGTGTTGGTGTAAATGGGACTCCATCTATTACCCCATTATCCCAAGTATAACTTACCGCTCCAGAACCTGATAAAGTTACAGTTGATCCATCATTACAGACCGATTGGTCTGTTCCTGCTGATACTACTGGTAAATCATTTACTATTACATCTACCTGATCGGTGTTTGAACATCCATTAGCATCCGTTCCTATTACTGTAAAGGTTGTTGTTCCTAATGATGGTGTAAATGAAATTCCATTTGTTACTCCATTATCCCATAAATAAGCTACAGCACCTGAACCTGTTATGGCTACTGTTGTTCCATCATTGCAAACTGTTTGATTTGGTCCTGCTGTTACTATTGGTATGGGATTTACTGTTACAGTCTGTGTTGCAGAACTTGGGCACAGACCTGCAGTAACATATTTGATAGTGTAAGTTGTTCCACTTATACCTCCTGTAATCTCACCTGTTGTTGAATTAATGGATTCACCTGAAGAAGGCAACGCATCAAATGAAAAAGTTCCTCCAGGTGTTGCAATATTAGAAGCCAAATTGTTTTCCCCTTCGCAATAATCTGTTAAATTAAAAGAAGGATTTGTTGCAATACTATTTAGTGCTAATTGAACAGCTCCTTCTGCATTCAACCTGCCAGCACCAATTAGTCCAGCATAATTAGGGTTCAAAAAATCAATATCTATTGAAGATTGTTTAAGATAGGTTTCTATTTCCAAATTAGATAAACAAGGATTAACAGAAAGCATTAATCCAACTGTACCAGCAACAATTGGAGAAGCATAAGAAGTACCACTTCCTGTTAAATACCAATTTGGCGCAGCACTAATAGGTACATCATATCCTGGAGCACTTAAATCAACAGTGCTATTATGCTGGTGGGTAGAGTTCGGGTTGCCAATGTATCTTTCGTGATTGTCGAACGGGCCAATGCTTGTTACTGCAAATACATTATCATAAGCTGCTGGATACACGAGGCTATCGGGGCCTCCACATGTGCTTCCATTTCCAGCGGCGGCTATTAGAAAAGCCCCGAGTCCACAAGCTTCATCTATGGCCATTTGCTGATAAATATTGAATTCGCAGCCAGAAGTCCAGCTCATGTTGATGACTTTAGCTCCAGCATTTGCAGCATCCAAGACTTCGTTGTAATTCATTCTATATAAACCTAATTTTATATCATATCCGATACTACTCATTCCAACTTCATTATTTGTATTGCCGGCAACAAGAACAGCAACTGCAGTCCCGTGACCTTGCGAAGAAGTATTAGCTGGATCATAGTGTACAACTTTACCTATAAGCTCTTCATGATTTACAAAATAATTCTGATCGCTTACAGCTGCCACAATATTAGTATCTCCATGGGTATAATTCCATGCTCCTTCAGCATTTATTAAGTCTAACGACCACATGGGGTTAAAATTCATAGTGTAATCGTCTGGCAATACTAATGGCTCGTATTTAGGTCCGTACTCAATTCCACTTATTGCACTAACATTATTTAGAGCAGTGTAAAGGTCTGCTTCATTACAATTACAACTAAATTCATATACTTTTAATAAATGGGGCTTTTTTGAACTTGGTAAAGCCTGCATATACTTAATGTTTAATTTCTTGGCAGCAGTTAAATAAGTTGAGGATTTTTCTAATTCAGATAAATTTTTCACACTTCCCCAAACGTTTGAATTTTGAGAAACGGAAAAATTTGCAGTTGATAACAGAACAAATATCAATAGCATGTTTTTTATAATTGAATTTTTCATGATGTAAAGGTTTAGTTAAATGGGTTGCCTTTGCAGTAATACTTACTGACAAAATTGGAAGATTAAAATCTATAAAAGATAATTATTAGATGCACATGTGATGTATGAAATAATAATAGTGACGAATGGAAATGTCTTATTTAGCTAACTGTGACAAATGAGATATATTATGTGACGAGCGGAAAGGCTAAAATAAAAGTTCCGAAATGGATCTCTGATAGGTTCGGCCAATGGGAATATCTTGATTAAGTACCCGCAAACTTTTAGATGATTTCGCTGAAATTTTATCGATTCTTACGATATAAGAGCGGCTGACACGAATGTAATCCAATTTATCCGGAGGTAAATTTTCAAAATCCCCAATTTTCATGCGGGTAACATACCTATTTTTTGTTGTGTGGATTTCAAGGTAGTTTCCTGAAGATTTCACAAAACAAACCTCAAGGGAATTGATCTTAACCGAAGCTCCATGCACCCTTATCTTGAACTGCTTTGATCTAGGTGAAAGTCGCTTTAAAAGTATTCTTAAGAACTCCCTTACAATATCCCGATTGTAGGTCAACACTCGTATTTTAAAGAACAAATAAATAATCAGTACCGTTATAAACAGTGAAAGTAGGACGAACCATGTCGTTTTGTGAAAAGGCGAAAAAATGGTGAACTCAAGGTTTTCCTCATTCTGGCTCCAATCGCCCCCCCTAGTTCGTGCTTGAATTACCAACCTGTAAGAACCGGGAGCAAGTGCCTTGTATGACACCGAGCGACTATATGACCTGGTCCAATCTTTATCAATTCCTGCAAGTTTATACCTGTATTCAACAGCTTCATTTCCACCAAAAAAGATGGTATTATAATTGATTAACAGGTCATTCTGATCATGGCTAAGCCCTGATAATTCTTTTCCATCTAATAACCTATCATAATGATGTATGGACCTAATCCTTAATCTCAGGTCAATAATGGACGAAGCCGCTTGAATGGGTGGTTTTTCCATGTAAAACAGCCCGGACCTTGTTCCGATCCAGACCTTATCATTTTTCACATGAACGTCGCTGATGTAACTGTCGCGTAAACCGTCCTTCTCGTTGTATATATCAATTTGTAAATGATCCGCATAAATACAAACTCTGTTTAGCCCATTGTTTGTAGCTACCCATATGGTAGAATCGTTTTCTGTAAATAGAGCATGAACTAAATTACTGGACAAACCATCTGCCATGGAAACCTTAAAAGTTGTGTCTCTGCTTTTGATTACCAAGCCATTCCCCATTGTTCCAAAAAAAGCAACCGAATCTGCTGACCTAATGGACTCAGTTCTTCTTTGAAGCGATAAATCCGATACTCGTTCAATTGAAGAATCAAGTGTATCACAAAAAAACAAACCCGACAATGTTCCCACCCAAATTCCTTTCTGTGCCCATGCTATTGATCTAACCCGCTCTGACAACACGTGGTTTCTTAATTGGCTTTTTTCATTATCCCACCAATAAATCTTATTCAAGCTACCGAACAGAACGGGTTTACGCCCATTCTCAGAAATTGAACCAACCCACCCGGGAAAGTCTATCTCGATCTCTGGAAAAATAAGCTTATCTCCTAAAAATATGGCATATCCATCTATGGTCTTATTCAGCACAGCCATTGAAGGAGTTCCGGCACCACCGTCTGCCAAAAATTTCGATCGTTCAGCAAGACACTCGTATATTTCACCTTCATATGTTCCTACAAGAACTTGATCACCTTGACCATTGCTAATATACGAAACGTGATGGTTAAGTGCATGCTTTCGTATTCTTTTGTCCTTAGCGAAAAATACACCATTGGAAAGCGTAGAGATCCACAACCCCTTATGCTGATCATGAAAAGCAAAAGTAACCGATTCATTAACCAGAAAATGGTGAATCAGATCTCCTTTCACGTTGTAGACTCGAATTCCGCCTTTTCTTAACCCTATCCAGAATTCATTTTCACCAAAAGCACCCATTCCAATAATCGGTTTATCAACAGTAATCTTTTTATGCCGGCCAGCAGGACCCTGAATAATGAGTTGAGTTTCTATAGAAAAAATTGCGTGCTCATTCAATAGCAAGGTTTTGCTATAGTGCCCTTTTGACGCCATAAACCAGCAAGTATTACGCCTGGAATTTTTTAAAACTCTGGAAACATCAGTATCTGTGGAATCCCTACCGAGGAAATATTCCAATTGATTCATCCCCTGCTCTTCAGCCACCAACAATACACCTGTTCCTATTCTTTTATCCAAAATGTGCGGTTTATTCAAGGCTACCCCATCAATATTCATTGAAAGTACCCCAACTAAATTTTGAAAGCCAATATGAACTGTTCCGTTTTCATCTATGATAAAATCCTCATTAAGCCCTCCAATCGAATACTTAACAACGGTATCGTTGTATTTGTAGGGTTTGAATTCTTTTTGTCCCGGGTTAAAATAAAACCATTTGTTTTCGAAAGTGGAGCACCACACGTCACCATTTTTTTGAGGATAATATTTAAATACCGTGCTGGAGGGCAACCCATTTCTTTGGTCATATTGCACAAATCTAGTTCCGTCGTATTTGGCAATTCCACGATCAGTTGCAAACCACATGTAACCTAGGTCATCCTGGAACATATGGTATACCTGAGCACTGGGCAGCCCCTCTTTTGTTGAGAATTGACGATAGCTTAGATCCTGACCTGTGAAGCTCGTAGCGAGTAAAACGAACACTATAATAATCGACAAATGTTTCATAATATGGAAGTGCAAAATAAAAAAGGAAATGGTTCGAGCCCTATTTATGCGGATAATTATTGAAACATCTCTGCATGTTTGATTTCGTTTTCGTTTTAATATTGAAATGGAATGGCTACATTCTTACCATGAAAAACAAAGTGAATTGGACCTAATGCGTAATGAGAAATTACAATAGAAAGCCAAGTCCGTAGAGCCGCCCATGAATAATATTAAGATTTGATCATTTAATAAATCAAAAAAGGCCTTCCAGTTCTGGAAGGCCTTTTTTTATGAAAATAATTACCTAACTACTTAGGCATAACAACCGTATCTATAACATGTATAACACCATTACTCCCCATTACATCAGTTGCAGTAATTTCACTAACATTTCCATTTGAGTCTTTCAACCAAATTTTATTATCTTTTTGCATTACTGTTAGCACTTGACCATTTAAAGTTTTTAACTCAACAGTACCATTACCTTCCTTAAGGGCAGCAACAACGTCGTTCGCGGTTAATTTACCAGAAACTACATGATACGTCAGAATGCCTGCTAATGCTTTTTTGTTCTTCTCTTCTAATAGAGAGCCTAACGTTTTAGCATCAACTTTAGCAAAAGCATCATTTGTCGGAGCAAAAACCGTAAAGGGACCTTCTGCTTGTAAAGCACTAACTAAATCAGCAGCTTTAAGGGCAGTTACTAAGGTTGTAAAATTTTCGTTACCAACGGCAACATCTACTATTGTTCCTTGGGCGCTACTATTTTTAGAAAAACCTACACACAAGACCAATGCTAAACTAAGGACTAATTTGTTCATAATATTTATTTTAATTGTTATTAATTTTCCTCAAATATATACTAAATATTTAAATTTGTTTAAAATTTTATGGTATTTATTAAACAAAACATGGTAAAAAACTAATAATCAATAGCTTATAGTTATGTGAAATTAATTGAAATAAGATATGAAAGAATGTTTTTAAGTGGAAAACACGCATAACACTGCCTAAAAAACCCAAACCGTTTTTGCGTATTTTAGCCTAAACGTTGTGCTTCATTTTGACTAAATCAAGAAACAATGAAAAAAATAGCGAAATTTCTATTAAGTAGTCTACTATGTGCTACGAATGTTCTTTCTCAAGAACAAAATTATAAAGCAAAAACTGAAGTACCTCCCGGATGGTGGCAATGCCCTAATTCTCCAGTAATTTTCACCTTTGGTGGCTATGTAAAAGCAGATATGATACATGATTTTGATGCGATAGGGTCTCCAGATTTCTTTGACGTGTCTACAATACCAACTGATGGCAGCGAAGGAGAAGCTACTCGCTTCAACGTTAAGGAAACTAGAATAAAGTTAGATGTAAAATATCCAGAAAAAGACCTAAGAGCTTATTTTGAAGGTGATTTTTATGGTTCTGGATCATCATTAAGAATAAGGTGTGCCTATGTTCAATACAAAGGGTTCTTGGCTGAACAAACTTGGTCTAATTTCATGGACGAAAATATTATTCCTTCTACGTTGGACTTTGAGAAACCTGCCGCTTATGCATTTGCAAGACATAGGATGATTCGCTATAAGCATTCTATAAATGATAAAATGAGTTTGGGTATTGCCCTAGAAAAGTCTAATGCTGCTGGTCAGGCACCTCAGGGGTCATGTGCAAATATCAGCTTTTTTAGCTAGTATAAGATACAGGTTCGATATTGGTGATAAAGACGACATAACGCTTTATGGGGCATAATTTATCCGGACAGTTCAATTTATTCAAAAAAGATAAAATCATTTACCAAGCCTTTTATGGCCCAGGTATAGGAAGGTAGCGAAGTGGTCAGTCTGTCGCTTTAGACCAAAACGGCAATTTAGAGAGCCTTACCGATTTAGGCCTAACATTTGGATATGAGCAATATTGGAATGACAAGCTTTCGTCTTTAGTTGTTTATAATTATGGATTGGTAGACAATACAGATGGCCAAACAGGTTCTGCTCTAGAATCCACCAATTATTTTGCGGCTAATGTAATTTATAATATTATGAAGGGAACCTTTGTCCGTGTAGAGTATCTAAGAGGTAATAGAAAGGATTTTAATGGCGAGGATGGCACAGCTAACCGTTTACAACATAGTGTCCGTTATAGCTTCAATATGTAAGTCTATTTAAAATATTAATAAGTACTTTTAAATAATTAAATTAAATCATAATGAAAAAACTAGTAGTATTAACGTCTGTTTTTCTGTTTACAGTTACTATATCTTGTAAAGAAAACCAAAAGAAAACTGAACAAGTAACAGACGCACCAACTGAAAAGCCACTTGAAGAAAAAAAGGAAACACCAAAGCATTGGAGTTATGATGGTGAGACTAGCCCTGAGCATTGGGCGGAGATAGAAAAAGAGTCTGCCTGTGGCGGCAACCATCAATCACCAATTGATATTGTTACGGATAATCTCGTCACAAAGTCTTCAGGGGTCAAAGTATCCGATATTCACTATGATTTCAATACAATAATTCATGATATTACTAACAATGGTCATTCCGTACAGTATAATTTTGCCGATAATGTCAACTATGTCAGTTTTGAAGGAAAGCGATATAACCTTGCCCAATATCATTTCCATGCCGCCTCGGAACACTCAGTAAATGGTATGCATTTTCCACTAGTGATACATATGGTGCATGTTAGTGAAGACAAAAAATTTGTTGTTTTTGCCTTAATGGTTAAGGAAGGCAATGCAAACGATGCTTTTGATTTTATAGAATCGTACCTGCCAGTTAATCAAGGAGAAACTAAGGCCATAGGGAAAGCACATCATTTTGAAAATTCTTTTTTAGAGAATTTTGATCATTACTATTATAAAGGGTCACTTACCACACCGCCTTGTACAGAAGCCGTGAATTGGTTCGTCTTTAAGGATGCCATTGAGGCTTCTCCAACGCAAGTTAAAGCGATAGCGGACTTAATGCCAAGAAATAACTATAGACCAACTCAGCCATTAAATGGAAGAACCGTTTACATTAGTGAATAGGTTTTAAATAAGATGGTGGCAATAGTATTTATATCGAGGTAAAATATCAAAAAATACACACTCCTCATGGTTGGCAAGTAGAAAGTGAATTAAATTATTACGAGCCGTTTCAAAATTAATTTACCTTTTTTGCGACTATGAGCGAAAGAGGAAAACAGCATTTTGATAATAGTTTAAAAGAAATAGAATCAGCTTACTATCAGCTAAAAAAAGAGCGCAACTCAAATAAAAATAACGAAATCACAGCAATGGCTATAAGTAAATGCTTTTTCTCGCCTACTTCTGAAAATCCTCACGGATTTTCAGTTTGGTGTGTACTTGCAAAGTTAAGTGCTAAACCACGCAACTACTCATAGCCGGGACGTAAGCGAAAACAACTCCCCAAAATTAAATTTACTTTTGCTGTAACTTAAGTTAATAGTTAACCGTCCTAATAATAATGACCGTTTCGGAGTACAACAAATGTGTTGACTTATACGCAGACAATGTGTATCGTTTTGTGCTGAAAAACATTAAAGATGTTGACAAAGCCAAAGACATTGTACAAGATACGTATGAAAAAATGTGGCTAAAACGATTATCTATTCAGTCAGAAAAAGCAAAGTCGTACATGTTTACCACCGCCTATCGCACGCTTATAGACTTGGTTAGAAGAGAGAAAAAGCAAGGCAATATGGATGAGGCAAATTATAATGACTTGAGTCATTCCTCTCAATATTCCGATTTAAACGAAGTGCTTCATAACGCAATAGATAAGCTTCCTGCCGACCAAAAGGCAGTAACAATGCTTCGAGATTACGAAGGGTATTCCTACAAAGAAATTGAAGAGATTACTGGATTAAAAGAAGCCCAAGTAAAAGTATACATCTACCGAGCGCGAAAATTTCTAAAAAACTACTTAGGCAGCGTTGAAGCTGTAATCTAATATGGACATCAATAAACTCAACTACGAACTATACTTTGTAGATTACCACGAAGAGAGCCTCTCAACCGAACAGGTAGCTGAGCTTATGGCGTTTCTTGAACAACATGCAGATTTGAAAGCTGAGTTCGAAGATTATTCTGAACTTGAATCAATAGCGCATGATATTGAATTTAAAGAAAAAGACGCCCTCAAAAAAATTGTTGTTCCTACTCTTTCTATAAACGAAAGCAACGCAGAACAATACCTTATTGCTAATATTGAAGGTGATTTATCATCTAATGAACAAAAGGAACTTAACTCTTTTTTATCTGCAAATCCTATTTACAAAAGTGATCAAAATCTATTCAAAAAATCGAAATTAACGGGGGCTTCTATTGTTTTTAACAACAAAAGATCCCTTAAAAAATCGATTGTTATCCCTCTTTGGATTAAACGATCCAGTCAAATTGCAGCGGCAGCAGCAATCGTTCTTTTTGCTGTCGTTATATTTAGCCCCGATAATATCTCCTATACACCGAGACTAGTAACCGCTGAAGCTAAAACCATTAGCGACCCTGCTAAAGGGGTTCAGCTCGAATACGATTTATTTGAGAAACCCAATATAGCTGCAGCTCATAATATTGCATCTCCAAAAAAGACTCTATCGATAGAAAATTTATTGGCTGCCGGAAACGATTCTGAACTAATCATTCAAGCTGTAAATTCACCAAAAGAAAAAATAGAGGCCTTATTAGCAAATAAATCTGACGACAATGATAAAATAGAAGCCCCTAAAGAAATTACAACTCTTGAAGAAGAAGTATTGGCAGATGTTTCTAGCATTACTGTAGAACATTTCAAAACAGGAGTTGCAGATAGAGACCATGTTTCCATTAAACAAGGCATGACCGCCTTCTTGAAAAAACGAGTGCTAAAAAAAGACGTGGACATTATCAAATCGCATATTCTAAACCTAGAACTTGCACATACCCTTATTCAATCGGTCAATAAAGTTTTTGGAACAAGTGTAAACCTTGAACCTACCTATAACGATGAAGGCGATATGATTGCGTATGCTTTAGAATCGAACACTTTCGAGCTTCAACGAAACACTAAAAATAAGTGAGGCAAATGGCTTTTCTGATACACTTTCTGCAGGGAACAAAAAAATCATAGTTTCGTGCAAAAGAAATTTTAACTAAAAAAGAAATTAGGAAAAATTTATTATTCTTAGCAATTGCATTTAATGGATTAGCGTTGAGTTCATGTAACAAAGATCAGGCTGCTGTAAAAAAATTGGACGGAACATGGAATGTAACGGAATATACTCTCGAAAGTGGTTGAGTCTCTGTTGATGTATTGACTGGAGGTATAGATTATGCTTTCACTTTCGAAAACTGTAAATTAAAAAAGGAAGAGTGGTGTTCAATGTCAACTACTGCCACCTTGGGGGCGATTACTTCAACTACAACTCAAGTATATCAAGTTTCAGGTGATGGAACCGTTCTTGAGTCGAAAGAAGATGCAGCATCTAGTGGCAGCGCTACGATGACTATTGTTGAGCTATCGAAAACTGAAGTAACTTTTGAAGATGTAGATGGATCTACCACTTCAACAATAAAAGCGACAAAACAGTAATCCAATATTCTTAACTTAATTAAAAAAGGGGCATACGCCCCTTTTTTAATGCCTGAGTTTTAGATTTGATATATCTAGTTTGGTTATAAAAACTAAGTTTTTCACTGTAACTTTTTGTGGAAGCTTTCCGTCATAAATAAAACAACTAGAAACTATGAAAACTTCAATTACATTTCTAACTACCCTATTAACGATTGTAACATGTTCTTCATTCGGGCAATTAAAAGAGGAGCGACCTGTTGGTCAATTTACTGAAATTGAAGTTCTTGGAATAGGAGATGTCATTCTATCAACTGGAAATTTGAAAGTAGAGGTAGAAGCTCCCGAAAAAGACATCAAGAAGATAAAATCAGAAGTGAATAAAGGAAAACTGATGATTACTCAATCAAAAAATGCCAATGTAAAAAACGTTACATTATATATTACAGCTCCTGATATCACAAGCATCAAACTAAGCGGAGTTGCCACAGTAACTTCGAAAGATACTCTGGTTTGTGACAACCTTAAACTAGACGTAGCCGGTGCAGGAGGTATCGATTTAACAATAAAATGCAACAACCTTGAAACCAAGATTATGGGAGCGGGAAATGTCGAACTTTCAGGAGTCGCAATTGTTCATAAAGTTGATGTAATAGGAGCTGGAGACCTGATGGCATTCGATTTAGTAACGCAAGTGACCAATGCCAAAGTTTCGGGAGCTGGTGATATACAAATCAACGCTACCGAGGAGGTAAATGTGAGGGTTAGCGGTGCAGGAGACGTCTTCTTACAGGGCGAACCAGAAAAGAAAAATATTGAAGTAGCAGGTGCAGGAGACTTTTACAGTTACGAGTCGGATAGCTTAAATTCAGATACTACGAAACTAAAGTTTAGAGGAAACAAATTTTGGATTATTACAGATGAAGACAATTGGGATTGGAAAACTGATGGATGCGATTCGTGCTATAACGAAAATAAACATTGGGCTGGGTTTGATATTGGAGTCAACGGCTTCTTGACTCCAGTTGGTTCATTACAGCCACAGGAAGGTTACGAATTTCTAGAAGTAAACTATGCCAAGTCTCTTTGTATGAACATAAATGTTCTTGAAAAAGGATTTAACATTTATAATGAATACTTTAAGGTTGTAACTGGACTTGGATTTGAATTTAACTCATATCACTTTGACAATAACACAAGTTTATTATCTGGTCAAAACGTAATAACTGGTCTTAGTGATTCTTCAAAAACATTTAAGACAAATAAGCTCAACACTACGTTTGTCAATATTCCACTATTGCTAGCTTTTAACACAAATAAAAATCCGAAAAAAGCTTTTCACCTCACTGCAGGAGTAGTAGCAGGTTACCGCGTTGGAACTAAGTATAAGCAGAAATATACTATTGGTAATGAAGATTTTTCTAATTCAGTAAGATCGAACTTTAATCTTACGCCTTATAGGCTGAGTGCTCGTGCTTCGGTCGGGTATAACAACCTAAATCTATATGCAACATACTCCCTAACGGAAATGTTTCAAAACAACGAAGGACCAGAATTACACCCCTTCTCAATTGGCTTACAAATCGTCCCTTTTTAGGAGCGATTTTGCTACATTTACTTTTTGATAAATGTGACCTCTTGATTAACCTGTTCCGTACATCATTACTACTTAGTTTCCTTCTTTTAGGCTTTAATGCACAAGCACAGAAAGACACAACAGAAGCGAATAGACTGCATCAACTAGGGTGGTCTTTTCGAAACAACAACCCAGACAGTCTACTTTATTACGGAGAAAAAGAACTTCAACTAGCACAAACTATTAACTACGATTTGGGTATTGCGAACGCAAACACTTTAATCGCCATTTTCTATCAGTACGAAACAAACTACCCCAAATCACTTGACTATTACAACCATGCACTAACAGTTTTTGAAGAAATAAATTCTGAGCCTCAAATTGCATCCGCTTCAACAAATATTGGCAACATATATTTTAGGCAATCGGAGTAAACTAACGCTCTCCGGATTTTCAATCAAGCACTTGACATAAGAACTGAACAGAATGATAGACTATCTGTTTACAATGACTATCCGGATATCAAAAAGTTTTACCATGAAGCGCGAAGTTTCGTCTCAATTAATTTTGATAATTACAAAAAAACAGCATTTGAAAAATTGTTAGCATAAAAAATGGCTTAGAATAACAGAATTACCATTTATTCACCAATATATTTAATTTACCTTTGGGCTTATCTACTATAATAGGTTACGCTATAAAAAAATGATATGAAAAAAGGTTTAGTATTTTTTTGCCTTGTGCTATTTGCCATAATTGGATTTTCACAAGGAACAAAAACAGTTTATGTTAGCATTTTAGCAGAGCAAGATTCTGAAGCAGTAGCTCCACTTTTAGAGCAATTAAAAAATGAAGTAAAAGCAGTAGTCGGTCAAAGTGCAACAGTCATTTTTAATCCTGTTTTGCATAATAATTATGATTCGAACATTGCAAAAGAAAATTATCAAAAGATACTAGGCAACAGTACTGATATTATTATTGCTTTTGGAGTGTTGAATACCATGATGCTTTATAACGAAAAAAGCTATCCAAAACCAACCATTGTTTTTGGTGCTATTAATAGTAGTTTTATCGATCTCCCTAAAGATAAAAATACTTCAGGTATTGATAACCTGACTTACCTATATGCGCCTAATTCTTATGCTGAAGATTTGGAAGATTTTCAAGCTTTATTCCAGTATAAAAACATTGGAATTATTATTGACGACCATACAATAAATGCACTTCCAATTAAAAGTTTTTTTGATAATTATTTTAAAGATAAAGCAAGTACTTACGAATTAATACCCCTGCATAGTAAAGGTAATTTTGAAAACGATTTAACGAATATTGATGCTGTTTATTTAGCCGGAGGAATTCATTTGAATGGAGATGAATTTAAGGCAATGGTCAATAAAATTAATGTGAAAAAAATACCCTCCTTTTCTGGCTTTCGAAGAGATGACGTTGTAAGAGGTGTTTTAGCAGGAAACAAGCCAGAAAGTAATATGGATCAATTTTTTAGACGAATAGCATTAGATGTTGAGTCTATTGTTGCAGGAGAAAATGCTGCTGACCTTCCCTTGCATATTGATTATAAAAACACCTTAACAATCAATATGACTACCGCTAAAGACATTGGTTTCCCTTTAAAATATACCGTTATGGCTTCTTCAGAGTTGATCGGACAACCTAGCGATAAAAAAACCGAAAATACTTATTCTATAATTGACATTATGAAAACGGTGGTAGGGGAAAATTTGGCATTAAGTGCGGCAAAAAAAAATATTGAATTGGCCAACCAAGATGTTAAAAATGCAAAGAATAATTATCTTCCTAGTCTAGATGCTAGTGCAAATGGTCTTTACATTGATCCAAAACTTGCTGAAATCTCTAACGGTCAAAATCCTGAATTTTCTACCGGAGGAAGACTAAATTTGGAACAGTTGATTTATTCTCCAACAGCATCAGGAGGCATATCAGTTCGGAAAGAACTCATTAAGGCAGAGAAAGAAGCCTATAACGCTGCTGAATTGGATGCCTTACTCAATGCTACTGTGGCATATTTCAATGCTTTAATTCTGAAAAAAAATGCAAATATTCAAAATCAAAATGTACAGGTTACCAAAAAGAACTTGTCTTTGGCAGAACAAAATTTTGAGGAAGGTGCATCGGGAAGGTCTGATGTGTTGCGTTTTAAAAGTCAACTGTCTCAAAACACACAAAGTTTAATTGAAGCTAAAAACACCTTAAAACAAGCTTATTTTTCTATCAATCAATTGATGAATAACCCAATTTCTACGGAAATAGGAGTTGAGGACGCAGCGCTTTCTGTTGGGGTGTTTAAAAATGACAACTATTACAGCATCATTGAGCTTTTAGATGACCCAACTAAGCAAGCTAAACTGATTCAATTTTTTATTGAAGAAGCAAAAAATAATGCGCCAGAATTAAAAGACATTGGCTATACTATTGCAGCTACTCAAAAAAACTATAAACTAAATAGCAACAGTAGGTTTATTCCTACTGTTGCCCTTCAAGGGCAATACAATTTAATGTTTAGCAAGGCGGGTAAAGGGGTTGATGTGCCGGTTGGTTTCCCGGAAATTCCTGATGGTTCTTACAATGCAGGAATATACCTTTCATCGCCTATTTTTCAGCGAAATCAGCGCAATATAAATAGACAAACAGCAAAAATACAAGAAGATCAACTTACCATTCAACAAGAAAATATCGCATTAAGTATCGATAAGAATATTCACGACATTGTATTGGATTTAGTGAACCAAATTTCCAATATCGAAATCTCAAAAATTGCCGAAGCAACTGCCAAAGAAAGTTTAGACCTTACTCAAAATGCTTACGAAGAAGGAGCGGTACCTATTATTCAATTGATAGATGCTCAAAGCAATTATTTACAAGCTCAGCTGGCTAGTGCTACAGCAAATTACACCTATCTAATTGTGTCTATGCAATTAGAAAGGGCGATTAGTTATTTTTTCCTAATGCACACCGAAGCTGAGAATCAAGAATTTATTCAAAGGGCCACACAATACTTAACCATTCAAAAATAAGACTTATGAAATTAAATATACACATCATTATTGCCGCTATGCTTATTGCATTTATCGGATGTAAAGAAGAAGTGAAAGAAAAAAAAGAAGTGCTAAGACCTGTTAACTTTCAGGTGGTAGGTTCTTCGGAAGGCGCACAGATAAGAACTTTTAGTGGTGTTGCTAAAGCGGGAGATGAAATTGAATTAAGTTTTAGAGCCACTGGTATTATTACAAAGTTAAATGCTAAAGTTGGGCAAAAGGTAAAAAAAGGAGATTTGATTGCTAAGCTAGATAATGTTCAAGCTAATTTAGCTTATGAACAATCTTTATCAGCTCTTAATAGTTCTGAATCTTCAATGAATACAGCCAAATCAAGCTTGAATAGGATTAAATCACTTTACGAAAAAGGCAGCAATTCTTTAAGTGATCTTGAGGCCGCAAAAAATGCATTTCAAAATGCAATGGATCAATATGAATCTGCTAAACGAAACAAGAGTATTCAGCAAACTCAAATTAGCTATGGTTACATCTATGCGCCTAGCGATGGATTAATTGCTTCGAGCAATAGTGATTTAAATGAAAATGCTAATACTGGTCAAGTGATTGCCGTTTTAAATGCTGGCAAACAAAAGAATATTGTTGTAGGTCTTCCTGAAAATGTGATAAATAAAGTTGTTTTGGGAATGCATACTGAACTCTCTTTTTCATCAATACCAAATGAGCAGATTAAGGGCACGGTGATAGAAATTTCACCTGTTTTAGATGCCAATTCCTCCACTTATCCTGTAAAAATTGTAATCGAGGAAACAACAGAGCTTGTAAAGCCCGGTATGACGGCAAGTGTAACTTTTAATTTTGGAGAATCTGGTATTGAACAAGACAAGCGTATTATAATTCCTGTTAAAGCGGTTGGTGAAGATGGTAAAGGAAACTTTGTCTTTATAATCAACGCTGATGCTGACAATAAAACAGGGATTGTAAAAAAGCAACAAATTACCATTGGTGAATTGACGAACGAAGGATTTATAGTTGAAAAAGGATTGGAGCAAGGGCAGCTTGTTGCTACTGCCGGTTTACAAACCCTGTTGGACGGGCAGAAAGTGAAGTTACAATAATATCTTTTTTTAAAACCAGGGATTAAATCAACCAAGAGAACAAAAATTAGACAAAACTATAAATTATGAATTTTGCTAAATTTTCTATTGAACGAAACAGGGTAGTATTAAGTATCCTTGCGGTAACAATGGTCTTAGGAATTGTGTTTTTTACAACATTATCAAGAGACAGTATGCCTCCTTACACGGTGCGCGTGGCAACCATTGTAAGCTCATTTCCTGGTGCAGGACCACAACGTGTTGAACAACTCGTTACGGATAAAGTAGAGAAAATTGCCCAAGAATTACCTGAGCTAAAAACGGTAACGAGTACTTCTAGAACAGGGCTGAGTGTTGTAATTGTTGAATTAAAAATGGACGTAGCTCCCCAAGATTTACAGGCTGTTTGGGATCGATTAAGACGTAAATTAAATACCGTAAAAGGGTTGCCAAGTAATGTAAAACCTCAATTGGATGATGATGGTGCTGGAGAAGTGTTTGGTATTGCCGTAGGAATTACAAGTGATGGATATTCTTATAAAGAAATGAAAGAATATGCTGATAAGCTACGTGATGATCTTATTAAACTTGAAGATGCGGCAAAAGTCGAAATTAACGGAGATCAAGAAGAACGCGTTTTTGTAAAATTCGACAATGCGAAATTGAAAAGCTATGGATTAACGTCAACTGCTTTACAAGGAATTATTAACAGTACCAATATTTTAAGTTCTGGAGGGGAAGTAAATATAGAGGAAGAGCGGATTATTTTAGAGCCTACAGGGAATTTTAATGAACTGTCAGATATAAAAGAAATGTTAATCCCTGTTGGAAGTCATTCCGAAGTGTTGCCATTAGAAGATATTGCTAAGGTAGAAAAAGGATACATCTATCCTGCTAAACAAAAAGTAAGGATCAATGGTAAAGAGGCCATATCATTGCATATTTCCTTAAAAGAAGGTAGCAATGTTATTCGTTTAGGAACCGATGTTGATGCTGTATTAGAAAGCTATAATAAAATTTTTCCTATTGGCCTTTCTGTTGCGAGACTCTCTTCTATTGACACCTACATTGAAGCTAAAATAAGTGCTTTTATGGGCAATTTGCTGCAAGCAATAGGAATTGTGTTGGCGGTAATGTTGCTCTTTTTAGGAATGCGAACTGGGCTAGTTATTGCCAGTTTAATCCCAATAGTTACCATTACTACATTAATGGTAATGGGCTTGATTGATGTCGGTTTAAATCAGATTTCATTAGCGGCATTAATTATGGCTTTAGGAATGATGGTTGACAATGCTATTGTTGTGGCAGAATCTATTATGATAAAAATGGAAGAGGGGATTGATGTTAAAACTGCAGCCATCGATTCTTGTGCTGAATTATTTATGCCTTTATTAATTTCTACCTTAACCACATCAGCAGCATTTTTAGCTTTTTTTATGGCCGATTCGGTAATGGGAGATATCATGGGGCCAATTTTCGTGGTAATTACTATAGCCCTTATTTCCTCTTGGTTTATTTCACTGAGTGTTATTACACTTTTCTGTGTCTTCTTCTTAAAAGTAGAAAAGAAATCAGAAAACAAGAAGTTGGGCTTTTTAGACCGTATGATTTTAGACTTAAAGATGAAGTATAAAGATTTAATTTTGTTGGCGTTGTCATGGAAAAAATCAGTGCTTTTTGGTATTGTAGCCATGTTCGTTTTATCGCTGGTGGGTTTCGGCTATCTTGATGTGTTGTTTTTTCCTGATAGCGATAGAAACATGGTAACCATTGATGTAAACTTGCCTCAAGGAACCAAGATTGAAACAACCACAGAAACAGTATTGGCAATAGAGCAATTTATAAAAGATAGTCTTTTGTTAAATGATGATCGCGTTGATGGCATTGTAGATTGGTCTTCTTATATCGGCAGAGGTCCTTCTTCTTACGATTTAGGATATCTGGCCGATGAGCCCAATTCCAATTATGCACACATTTTGGTAAACACATCAAATTTTTTAGCCAATGAAGGATTAATTAAAAAGTTAGATGTTTATTGTTTTAACAACTTTCCCAATGCTGATATTAAAGTTAGTCTTTTAGCTGCTGGAGGAGGAGGAACCCCAATAGAAATTAAAGTTTCAGGAGATGATCCTGATCAGCTAGCGATTATTTCAGAATCTATAAAAGCCAAACTATTTTCTATTGAAGGAACCAAAAACATAAAAGATGATTGGGGACCCAAAGGAAAGAAGTTTGTGATTGAAATTGATCCAATTAAGTCAAAGTTATCTGGTATTACCAATAGCGATATTGCAACGTCTCTTCAAACGGTTTTAGATGGATTTAAAGCCGGAGAATTTAGAGACGGAGATCAATCTATTCCCATTGTAATGCTGAGTGATAAGAGTAAAGAACAATCATTGGCAACACTAGAAACCTTAAATGTTTATGGTCAAAATTCAGGAAAAAGTGTGCCTTTAATTCAAGTGGCGAAAATTATTCCTCAGTGGCAATATTCTAAAATTAAACGCTTGAATTTAACCCGTACAATAAATGTTCAGAGTGAGTTAACTGCTGATGGAAATGCAAACGATATTGGCCTAATTATGAACCCTTGGTTAGAAGAGCAAAGTATTTTATGGGGATCAGAATATACCTATACACTGGGTGGAGATGCTGAAAGTAGCGCAGAAAATATGGGGGCTGTTGCGGATTACCTGCCTTTATCGGGCTTTATCATTATGATGTTATTGATTATTCAATTTAACTCATTTAGAAAGATGACAATGATTGTTTGTACTATTCCTTTAGGAGTAATTGGTATGGTTTTAGGCTTGCTATTGTTTAATGTGCCGTTTGGATTTATGGCATTTTTAGGAGTGATATCTTTAGCCGGCATTGTTATTAATAATGCCATAGTTTTAGTAGATCGTATAGAAATTGAAGAGAATGAAATTAAACGCAATCCCCAGGATGCAATTATTGCGGCATGTTTGCAACGATTCAGACCCATTGTTTTAGCCACCTTTACCACCGTATTAGGATTAGTCCCTCTATATCTTGGCGGAGGGGCTATGTGGGAACCAATGGCGGTAACAATAATGGTTGGATTACTTTTTGGAACAGTAATTACACTTCTTTTTATTCCTTCTTTTTACAGTGTACTTTACAAAGTAGATTTTAAAGGCTATTTATTCAAAAAAGAATTATTGGATTAATGTTCTCGAAAAAGGATTTAATGTTTATGGTTAGTATTTCAAAGTAGTTACAGGTCTTGGTTTCGAGTTTAACTCGTACCATTTCGATAACAATATAAGTCTTTTGTCTAACCAAAACACAATTGCAGGATTAAGTGATTCTTCTAAAACATTTAAGACAAATAAGCTCAACACTACGTTCGTCAATATTCCACTATTGCTAGCTTTTAACACAAATAAAAATCCGAAAAAAGGTCTTCATATTACGGCTGTAGTTGCTTATGGCTATAGAATAGGTACAAAGTATAAGCAGAAAGATGCACATAGGGACGAAGATTTTTCGAGCTCAATTCGCTCTAATTTCAATCTCGCACCTTACCGTTTAAGTGCTCGTGCTTCGGTGGGGTATAAGAACGAAAACCTATATGCAACATAATCCCTAACGGAAATGTTTCAAAACAACGAAAGACCAGAATTACACCCCATCTCAATTGGCTTACCAATCGTCCCTTTTTAGGAGCGATTTTGCTACATTTACTTTTTGATAAATGTGACCTCTTGATTAATCTGTTCCGTACATCATTACTACTTAGTTTCCTTCTTTTAGGCTTTAATGCACAAGCACAGAAAGACACAACAGAAGCGAATAGACTGCATCAACTGGGGTGGTCTTTTCGAAACAGTAACCCAGACAGCCTACTTTATTACGGAGAAAAAGAACTTCAACTAGCACAAACTATTAACTACGATTTGGGTATTGCGAACGCAAGCACTTTAATCGCCATTTTCTATCAGCACAAAACAAACTACCCCAAATCACTTGACTATTACAGCCAAGCACTATCAGTTTTTGAAGAAATAAATTCTGAGCCTCAAATTGCATCCGCTTTAACAAATATTGGTAACATATATTTTAGGCAATCGGAGTACACCAAAGCTCTCCGGTTTTTCAATCAAGCACTTGACATAAGAATTGAACACAATGATTCTCTAGCTATCTCTTCTAGTAATGCGCAGTTGGGTTTGGTACATACAGAATTAGGAAACTACGGCAAAGGGTTAGAGTTTCTGTTTAGCTCATTGGATACATACCAACATTACAATGATAAATATGGCATTGCACAAAGCCATAATAATTTGGCGAGCAATTATTACGAGCAAGAAAACTTAACTGATGCGCTCAGCCATTATAAGGAATCTCTTGTTCTATTCGAAGAACTCAACAACATGCAGGGAATCGGTGAAGTAACAAACAACATTGGAGAAGTTTACCTAAAGCAAGAGGAAACGGAACTTGCGATGAGCCATTTTGAAACAGCAATTGAGCTATTCGAAGAAATTGGTCATAAAAAGGGCATTGTAACCATTTTCAAAAACATGGCGTGGGTCAATTATTATGACGGAGAACTTTACAAAGCAAGGAGAAACTGCTTACACGCCCTACGTGAAAACATTTCCATGAGCGATAGAGAAGGGGAAACGGAAGTGCTATTGCTCATGGGAAAAATTGAATTAGAAGACCAAAAACCGACTGTTGCCATAGAATACCTCACTGAAGCCCATCTAATTGCTCAGAAAATTGACTCAAAAAAACTTATTAAAGACGGCTCCGAATCGTTATATCTGGCCTACACAGAGCTAGTAGACTACAAGAACGCTAACCGTTATTTACAGTTTTACACTTCCATTAAGGATAGCCTCCTAAGTAGAGAAAAAGTAAGAACTATTGCTAGATTAAATGCTAATTACGCATTGGATAAGCGAAAAAGTGACCTAGACCATAAAAATCAAGAAATAGATTTACTAGAAAAGGCCCAATCATTGCAAAACCAAAGAAGTATCGCCCTAGGGGTTCTAGCCATAGTTCTAATTATTTTAGGAATCATCCTTTGGCTGCGCACGAGCTATACCAATAAAAAAGAACAAGAATTAATAATAAAGGATAAACAGCTCGCGGTGTCTCAAACAGCACTGATTGAAGCGGAGCTCAAAAACACCCAGCTAGCGGGAGAAGATCTAAAAACAAGATTAAATTTCAAAAACAATGAAATTCAGAATTTCGCACTACATATAATTGAGAAAAACGAATTTATTAGCGATATAAGCAAGCAAATCGAACAACTAAAACAAGATCTAAAAGACCCCGTTGCTAAAGAAAAAGTACGTGATTTAAGCTCAAAACTTAAGTACTCACTTAGTATTGATCGAGAGCGTCAGGAATTTCAAAAACACATTAAACAAATTAATTCTGAATTCTTTTTGAGACTTGAGCAGCAATTCCCAAGCATTACTGAAAGTGAAAAAAAGCTATCTGCTCTCCTTAGACTTAATTTATCTTCAAAAGAAATCGCATCAATTCTTAATATCTCTGCCAAAAGTGTAGACATGAATAGATACCGACTTAGAAAGAAGTTTGAGATAGGAAAAGAATATTCTTTGTCCATTTTTATCAGTAAAATATAGCTTTTTAAAACTACATGTAGTGATAGTGTAAATATATTGTAGATATGCTTTTTCAGACTTAATTGAAATAAACATCAAATTTGGCTCAATAACAACATAACAGATGACTAAAACATTAATTTTTCTTCTTACTACTTTGTTCTTTTTACCTTCTTTGATGGCTCAGACATCTGAAACGGACCCGCGACACGAAAACCATTATAAATATATTGCTCCAATAATTACCGATGAAGTAAAAATTGAGATTTCGAATATGTATTCTCAAATGAACTTTGCTCAAATTAAGCTTCGTATCACCAATAAAACCAATGACTTTATGGCTCTTAAAAGTGATGAAATAATTTTTCGAATGAATGGTATTGAATACCGACCCAATGGGAAAATATTTATGATTGGTCCAAGAGATTATATTACACGCACAATTAGGGTTGATGGAGATAATAGGTTTCATATCGATCGTTTCAGTATAGATTTTGATGGGTTTTATAAAATTCCAGCTGAGGGCAACATTATGGTTGCAGAACATTTCATTCTACCGAATAGCACGAATGATTTTGAATTTGATGAATTTCGATGTAAAGTTGCCGGAAGAATTATTCAAAGCACACAAATAACAGAACTTCCTTTACGTTGCACCTATACAGGAAATAAAGTTGGACTTATTGAAGCTTCGAGGATCTCTGTTAAATTAGAAGACGGTCAAGAATTTGCTAACATAAATACAGGGTCTAAGATTAAGAATTTAGTAACAACTGGCTCCACCGATGTGCTCTTTCCTGGTGAACAAACCAAAATAACCTCCGTTTTCAGAATTCCAGCTAAGACTGCAGATATGCAATTTGCAACCCTTAGTGTAAATTTTAACGACTCATTCTCTGAAACAGAATTAATAACTATTCCAATACCTCCTCAAGATTTTGTCTTAGACCAAACAAAAACAGCATTAAAAAACTAATAATCTAAACGACTAAAATTAATTAAACATGAAGAAACTAATCTTAACATTATCAATTGCGTTATCTGCATTTGCACTTCGAGCACAAAAATCACCGGGTTACGAAATCCATTACAAAATTTTAGCAGCAGTATCTACAGATGACGTGAAACTAGAAATTATTGACAACCATTGCCAAGCAGAATTCTGCAAGTTCAAACTAAAAATAACAAATAATTCTAAAAATTATATTGTACTAAAAACTGAGGAATTAGAGTTTGTGTTAGAACACAATACATATAATCCCCTTTCTAAAAATATTGTAATAGGCCCATACAAGTCCGTTAGCAAAACAATAAGCGTTGAAGGAGACAATCAGTTTCAAGTCGATAACTATGCATTAAACCTAAAAGGATTTTATAAAGTTCCTGTGAATGGCGCTACAGCGACAATGGAAAACTTTCAACTACCTGCTCAAAAAAACGAATGTGAAACAAAAAACTTCAAGTGCAGAATTAATGGTGAAATTATTAAAGAGACAAAAGTTACCGAGGTTCCATTTATTTGCTCCTACAGCGGCACTGAAGTAGCTATTGTTGATCAATCACAGTTAGTTGTAAAGCTAGAAAGCGGTCAGGAATATGCGACAAAAAACAGAGGTGCTAAAATTCAATTACCGGGTAATGACAACATATTATTTCCTGGTGATGATAAAAAAATTAAAGCAGTATTTAAAGTTCCTTCTAAAATTACAGATATGCAGTTTGCTAATATGGAAATAGATTGGAAAAAAACATTTACAGAATCTAATATGGCGGCCCTTGAACTGCCTGTACAGAACTTTGTAATTGACCCTGGGATGACCCAAGGAAAAAACTAATATTATAAGAAGTCATAAAAAAAGGGGTTCATAAATGAACCCCTTTTTTACTAAGATTTATTAGCTTTAGTGCGTATGGCCCTCATGACTTTCCTCCGTTTCTTCAGATTCAGTCTCCGTTTCTTCTCCTTCTTTCTCCATACATGCTTCAGAACATACGTGTCCTTTTTCCCCGCATCTAGCGCCAGTACATTCTTCCGCACATTTATCATCACAAACATGATCTTTCATTTCAGCGTGGCAAGCATCAGAACATTCGTGTCCTTTCTCTCCGCAACGAGGCCCAGTGCATTCTTCAGAACACTTTTCATCACAAACATGATCTTTAGCTTCGCTCATGCCTTCCATCTCGCTTAACATTGCATCTGCCTCTGCATCTGCTGTTGCTTCAGCTTCAACTTCTTGTGTCGCTTTTTCTTCCTCGGTTTTTCCACCGCCACATGCTACTATACTTACCGTTGCAGCAATAAAAAATAAATAAACTAATTTTTTCATCTGTTGTTTTTTAAATTGATTTTTGAATGTCCCCAAATATATATAATAAAACTTAAGGGGATTTTTACTCGAATTCCGGTAGATTACTATCTTTGAAAGTAAAATTTTGTACAATTCAAAAAACCAATAATAATGGCATTTACACTACCCGATTTACCATACGCTCATGATGCTCTTGAGCCACATATTGATACTAAAACAATGGAAATTCACCATGGAAAACACCATGCAGGATATACCAACAACTTAAATAACGCGATTGCAGGAACTCCCCTTGACGGAAAATCTATCGAAGATATTGTTACTGGCATGGACATGAACAATGGAGCTCTTCGTAACAATGGTGGTGGTTTTTTTAACCACTCACTGTTTTGGAGCGTGATGTCACCAAACGGAGGAGGAGAGCCGACGGGAGAATTAGCTGATGCTATTAATACAGCCTATGGCAATTTCGGTGCTTTCAAAGATGCTTTCTCAAAAGCTGCTGCAACAAGATTTGGTTCTGGTTGGGCTTGGCTTTGTGTGCACAGTGGCGGAAAAGTTGAAGTTTGTTCATCTCCTAACCAAGATAATCCAATGATGCCTGGTATAGGCTGTGGTGGGAGGCCAATTTTAGGCTTAGATGTTTGGGAGCATGCTTATTATTTAAACTACCAAAACAGAAGACCTGATTACGTTTCAGCATTTTTTAATGTGATTAATTGGGGCGAAGTTTCAAGAAGATTTAATGAAGGCAAATAAGCTTATACTAGCTTTATTTACTCTTTTTATTTCATTTACAGCAGCGGGCGAAGCTCAAACAGAATCGCCTGCTGTTTATTTTTCTGACAGCACCGAAATAGGAGCGTCTACTCCTGATAAAAAGACAATTCGGAAAAAGAAAGCGATTGCTATTGGCTTAGCAATTACACTGGGCCCTTTCGGAGTCCATCGTTTATATCTTGGCACCGATTATAAAATTCCTGTAATATACTCCGTTACGCTTGGTGCTTTTGGAATACTGCCACTAACAGATATAATAGCCATTCTAGCATCAAAAGACATAGAACAATACCTCAACAATCAGCAGATTATAATGTGGATAAGGTAAATCTATTTTTAATTTCTTAGCACATTACTTGGCTATGGCTTATCGATAAGGCTAAACCAAGTTATGCAATTTGGTTTAGGTAATGTTACCATTTATTTATTTCAATAATTATTCCAATTAATCCAATTGTCATGCATAAAGGAGAGAATAATTTTGAATCCATTTTTCCGAATTTAGAGGTTTTAATTTTCTTAAAAAATCCAATATATTTAAAATCACCAATTGATCGTAAAATAAAAATGAATGAAACTACCCATCCAACATAAATTGAAATCCAATTAGGGAATTCAATTGAAATCAAATCACTTATTAAAAAGTAATATGTTGCAAAAACTAATAGTCCAATTGCAACAAATGAACTTTCAATTTTTTTTGGATTAAATAGTTTGTTTCCTTCGAAATTTGTAGGTATTGAATTTTCAAATCCCCAACTTCCACCAAATACCCAATTCCAATGTATTCCAGATAGAATACTGAAAATAATGATTTCTAAAATTATTAATGTAAATATCATTTTTCTAATTAATGGTAA
>Ga0209406_1000696_pt1 | contig 25666 bp, 24 predicted proteins | sample COGITO_mtgs_1204_FD_184808 | JGI IMG/M metagenome (GOLD analysis project Ga0209406, IMG submission 184808) | Pelagic marine microbial communities from North Sea - COGITO_mtgs_120426 (SPAdes) (version 2) | ecosystem: Environmental > Aquatic > Marine > Epipelagic ... | reverse complement strand
CAAACTAATTTTTTTCATGAGATATTTAAAGAAATATGCTTAGTTTTCTAGTTAGTTACAACATCACTAAATTCTATACTTCGGAGTAATTAGAAGCCCATGCTTGGGATGGGACGAATATCTTTTCTGCACAAAAAAACATACAAATTTCTTTGATTAAACAGCCTTATTTCTAATAATAAGATTTAACTACCTCATTACCATTAAACTAATATTAATTAGAAATAATCATAAACTCTGTTCTTCTGTTTTTTGCTCTATTTTCTGCTGTATCATTAGGCGCAACGGGTTTGGTTTCCCCATAACCTTCAAAGGACATACGCTCTTTTTCTATACCGTCTTCTTGCAAGTATGACATCACTGAAAAAGCTCTGTCAGTTGATAAATGAAGATTACTTTCCGATTCTCCATTATCATCCGTATGTCCATATATTGCAATAACCAAATTAGGATGCTCTTTTAAATATTTAGCGAATTCATCTAGCATCGATTTACTAGGTTTGGTTAACACCGAAGAAGCATGATCAAAATAGATGTCATACAGTTTGAATGGCTTTCCTGGGTGAATATGTTCTAATTTTACTTCTAACTCCGTAAATACATTTGAAATTGTATCTTCCGATTTAAAGTAGTGCGAATTAAAGATCTTGTCTTGAGCTTTTACACTAACAATAACGTCTTGATCTTTTTTAAGAGTCACTACAGCTGCGTATGAGCCATCAACTGTGTCAACATCAAAAGAAGTTACATTATCTGTAGATACGTTTTTCATTTCTATGGAGGCGTCTTTTGCGGCGTTTCCATGCTCATCTTTTACGTTTCCTTTTAAGAAAACAACTTTCTCTGGGCGAGCAGCTTCATATAGTTCAAAAGAAATGATATCATAACCTCCCTTACCTCCTTCTTTAATTAAATTGGAACCAAAATATACCGTTTTGCCATCAGTACTAACCACAAATCCATGTTGATCACCTTCATTATTAATAGGCGATCCTATATTCATTGGCTCAAGCCAATTACCTTCATTATCTTTACGTGCGAAAAACACATCGTATTTACCAAACCCCATGTGGCCGTCAGATGAAAAATATAACGTCTCGCTATCGGTATGCATAAAAGGAGATTTATCATTGTATTCTGTATTTATAGGTTCTCCTAAATTTTTAGCAACATCCCATGAACCATCAGGCAGCCTTTTACTTGAGTATATATCAATTCCTTTGCTGTCTTCCCTATAACTAGAAAAATACAAGATTTTTCCATCAGCCGAAACGGTTGGTTGAGATTCCCAGCCATCTGGTGTATTAATATTTGGTCCCAGGTTTCTTAATTCCGTCCAGTGCCATTCTTTAACCTCCGTAATATCGTTAAACCCATAAACTAAATCAGTTTGATATATATCACAGTTGATATAACCCATTTTACCCTCAGCACAGATGGTAAAAAAAAGATGTTTATTATCAATCGAGATAGAAGCTCCTCCATAATTTGCTTCTGGGTCCATATTAAATGGCTTTGGCATTAATTCAGGCTTTTCGAAACCACCAGCATCATTCCTTCTGCAGAAAACAAAAAGTTCAGACATCATGATGTCATCTCGCTCATACAAGCCATCTTTTGGACCTTGTTGTTCTATTTTCAACCTTTGAGTAATGTACATTTTCTCCGCATCTGGCGACACAAGAGGAAGGTATTCGTCATGCTCCATACTCGGGCCTTCTACAATTACAGGATTATATGGCACTTCTTTACCTTCATGAAAAGCGTAAAATCTAGCCCACTTACAGTCTGACTTGGCCTGCTCGTATTTTCGGTCATAATCACGCGCAAATGCGTCTCCAACTCCGCCCTGAAAGTTCATAAAATTTTTATAATATTCCGTTGCCTTTATGTACTCCGCATTTTCGTAGGCGATAATTCCTAGATAATAATATGGGTCGGAATGATACTCAGGGCAAATATCGACAACAACTTGAAAATACTTTTTGCAAGGTTCGAGAGAAGCTTTTTCATAATTTAGTGTTCTTGCTAAATCTCTACCAAACTGGCAATTAGCAGCAACGAAGTTTGGATCAATGTCAAGTGCTTTTTTTAAAAAGCCCATTCGGACGTCTTTCTTGTTCTTTTTCTTGTCAATTCCTTCTTTGTAGTATTTAAGAGCCTTTTTGTTGGTAATGGTCTGACAAGGATCTTCTTGAGAGAATACAAAACCCGATATTATCAAAAGGCAAAGCAACGATGTAACTGACCTTATTTTCATGAGATAATTTAAGTCATTAATGATAAAATGAATGAATATTGTGGCATTCAATCTTTTTATCAATCATATTATTTTAATAGTTCGTTAGCTTGCTTTTTAGCTGCATCCATTGCCGATTTTGCTTGCTTATCACCTTCAGCTATTGCTTGTTGTTCTTTTTTATCCGATTCCTTACGAACCTTATCTGCAGCTATTTTTGCCGCTGCTTTTTGAAGCGGATTACTAGCCTCTTTTTCTAAGGCACTCGCTTGCGCATATCCTTCTTTCTTAATTTGTGCAGCGCTTTTGTTTGCTTGTTTTTTGATATTATCTGCCTGTTTTTGCGCATTAGCTAATATTTTGTCCGCTTCTTCCCTCGCCTTCTCTTTTGTGTCTTCAATTACTTCTTCTACCTTTTCTTCAATGATCTCTTTTACTTCCTCAATAACTTGTTCTTTAATATCCTCTATCGTAGGTTTTGTGCTTCCTGCTGGACCTAAAGAAACTTTTGGTTCAGTAACTGTTCCTAATATGAATACGTCAACATTAATACGTTCCGGCATTTTTGCGTCAATACCATATTTATTTCCTTCAGCCAACAGGCCGTTTACCATATTGTTTGCCTCTGACCCAAATTCTGAAGTAGGTATATCCATTGCCATTTTATAATCCATCGATTTGTCAAAACCTTGAGAACCCGAAACTTTAGCTTTGCTATTACTTATTTTCATATCAAACGGATCCAAGAACATTCTTCCATCTCTAAATTCATAAAAAATCTTATTGTCGTTTAAAACCATTTTTTTAAATTTCGGTTGGTTTAAAGCATCAGCCAATTGAGTTAATGATTCTGAATTCTCAACCACAATATTTTCTGTATGCAACACACCACCACCAGTTAATGTATTTAAATCAACTTCCATTTTATTATCTAGCATGCAATGCATTTCAAGATTAGTAGACAATTTACCAGTAGCATTTTCAGCAATTGGCGCAATCTCTTTAACTGTGTTAAACATCTTGTACATTGTTGGTACATCGAAATGTTTGATATCATAAGAAAAATCGATTTTCGGTAATTCTGCACGTGTGTCGTAGGTTCCGTTCATGTTAACACTTCCATCAATCATATTGATGAACAGATTATCCATTTTCATTTGAGAATCTCGAATAGTTACCCCGCCTTTTACGGCTTTCATTTGGATGTCATCATACAACATTTCTTTGACATCCACAATCATAACAAAGTCTATGTTTGAAGGGACTTTTGAGACTCCTTCTTCAGCTGTTTCACTTCCTTGTTCAGTAGATTCATCGGCACTAACCTCCTCTTCCGAAGCATCTTCTTCCATAAACTGATTTACATCAATATAATTTGAACGCATATCGAAGGTTCCTTTCAATGGTTCATCTCTAAACGTGTAAGCTAAGAAATTTTCTACCCTACCTTTTCCTGCAAAATCACTGTTACCAACATTGGTTTCGAATGCAGTCAATTCTACGAAATGAGGAGAAAATTCCATATACATACTTTTCATGTCAACTTCATAAGGCAGACTAGCTGTCTTGTAGTTCATATCCAATATGATTAGATTTCCTTCAAATTTGAAGTTTTCATAATCTTCGTTGTCGATTGTTGAAAGCTTTCCGCCAAGATCAATATCCATTGTGATATTACCATTGTAATCATCACCTTCTTCCATAGGGATGAATTCTTTCATGCTAGCTAGGTTTACTTGCGCTTTTATTGACCCCTCCATATTCGGATCAGAAACAGGAGTTTTAATGTTCATTTTAATATCAACTGGATTACTACCCATTTCGATGTGAAATTGAGCTATATCGACAATTGTATTGTCTTCGCTTCCTCCTGGATTCTTCGCATTCATTTTAATCTGAATGTTATCTACCGACTTAGGCAAATCAGGATATTTGAACATAGCATTTTCAACCAATAGATTAACATCGAAAGCTGGTAAAGAACCATCAGCACTGTATGTCCCTTTAGCACTTCCATTAAAAGCAACTTTACCTTCAGTTTTTACATCAGCGAAATCGGTTAAATAAACTACCGGAACTAGTGACAATAAACTTTTAAAATCTGGCTTATTGGTTTGAAATGAAATGTCTAACTCTATATCGTCCATTGGCAATGCCAACCAACCATCAAATGCCAGCTCAAATGCGTTAATTCTAAAACTATTCTCTTTGAATGTGTACTTGCCGTTAGGATTATCTATCTCGATATCGAATTTAGTTTCAATATTCGCTTTATTCAAATAGGCCATTCCATCCATTTTGTATGTTATCGATTCAATCGATGTAAATGTATTTAACAAGAAAATATCTTGTGTGAAATCGCCATCGCCTTCATGAGAAAAATTCTTTATTTCTGCGTACATATTCCCTGGTTCGTGATCGTATATCACATTAATGTTTTTGAACGCATAATGCTCTATCCCTAGGCTAAATTTAGTTTCCTCTGCAGAAGCTTCTTCTAAAACTTCTTGCTCATCTTTAGTTGTCGATTTTACGATATCCCAATTGGCAGTACTGTCTTTTAATACAATTGCGTTTGCTGTAACATCAATTAATTCAAATGAAATAATCTTAATTGTTTCGCCATCGATAACGCTATTGATATCTAACGTAGTTTGGAGAGTGCCTATACTCGCTAAAGTCACATCTTCAAATTGATCTACTCCAACAACTTTTACATCATTTATGCTAAACATAAAGTTCGGAAAAGTAGAAATGATGCTCAAATCAAAATCGCCAAAATCAACCGTTGCATTTATATTGTTAGTCGCTTCATCTTTAACCAATTGAATAATTTCATCTTTAAAAATAATTGGTAAAATCACAATTGCTGCAATAAGTAATATAAATATAACTCCTACAATTTTTAACGATTTTTTCATCTCTATTCTAATTTTAGTTCGCCTTCTGATTTGGCTATTATTGTTGTAACCGTTGCATCTCCTGTTACATTTACCACAGTTCTGCACATATCTAAAATACGATCGATTGGGAATATTATTGCTATCCAAGCTGGGTTAAGACCAACAGATTCTAATACCACCATCATCAAAACCAATCCTGCACTTGGTATCGCTGCTGCCCCGATTGAAGCCAACGTTGCTGTACCTACAATAATAGCTTGCTGAGCAATCGATAAATCAATCATATGAAATTGTGCCATTGCAACCACCGCTACTGCTTGATATAGACTTGTACCGTCCATGTTTACAGTTGCTCCAATTGGTAAAACAAAACTAGCAGTTGATTTAGATGCCCCTATATTATTCTCTAGACAATCCATAGTTACGGGCAAGGTAGCAACAGAACTACTTGTAGAAAAAGCAGTGATTTGAGCATCTCTAACTCCTCCTAAAAACTTACCAAATCCCATTCCAGCCATAGCTTTAACAATTAAAGGATACACGACAAAAGCCATAGTTACCAACCCAAATATTACAACAAAACCATACCAGAGATAGAATTTCATTAATTCAGTAAACTTTGCTGGATCGCTTCCTGCAGCTTTTACAATTTGACCCGCCATAAGAGCAAATACAAAGAATGGCATTGCTTTCATTATTACCATTACCATTTTTATAAAAACTTCATTTAACCCTTCAACTAAACCTATTACAGGCTTGGCCTTATCTTTTGGAATCATTGACAACACAACCCCAAAGAAAATTCCAAAGAAGATTATTTGAAGCATTTTACTATCGGCAAGAGAACGAAAAATATTAGAAGAGAATACATCTTCTAATGCACTTAACGGACCCTTATTAACAGTTCCTGCTTTTTTATTCATTTTATCTGTTACCCAATCATTATATTTTTCACCTTTTAAACGAGCACTAACTTCTGCCGTCTTTTGGGCGTATTTAGGGTTGTCTAATAATCGAAGATCATCTACTCTTTGAACATTTGGATTATCTGCCAGCCACAATTCATAAGCAATTCTGTTTTCAACTCTAATGGAATCATCTTGGTGTTCACCTGGTTTTATTATGTTAACAAATACTAAACCCAGTGTAACCGCAAACAAAGTAGTTATCAAATAGAGACCAAGTGTTTTTAATCCCATTCTACCCAATTTAGTAATATCCTTAAGAGAAATAACTCCTGAAATAATCGAAAACAACACTAAAGGAACGGCAATCATTTTGAGCAAGCTGATAAAAATATTTCCAAATGGATTAATGTAATCCATGGTAAATGCAGTCCAATCATTAGTTACTGCCAACCATGCATAAACAGCACCAACGATTAATCCAATTATTACTTGCCAGTGCAATCCTAACTTTTTCATACTATAGTTTAGCTGTTTTATTTCTTAATAAGTGGTCAGTTATTACAAGAGCTGCCATAGATTCTACTATTGGAACTGCGCGTGGCACAACACAAGGATCATGCCTGCCTTTACCTTCAACGACAACTTTATTTCCATCTTTATCTACCGACTCTTGCGATTGCATAATAGTTGCAACTGGCTTAAATGCCACATTAAAGTAAATATCTTCGCCATTTGAAATTCCTCCTTGAATTCCTCCAGAGTTATTTGTTTTAGTTGTGACAAGAGTATCTTCAGATTGAAATAAATCGTTGTGCTCACTTCCTTTCATAGTTACACCTGAAAAACCGGAACCATACTCAAACCCTTTTACCGCGTTTATTCCAAGCATAGCTTTACCTATATCTGCGTGGAGTTTATCGAAAACAGGAGCACCTAACCCTACAGGCACATTTTGAATCACGCATTTTATACAACCGCCAATTGTATCTCCAACTTTTCTAACTGCCTTTATTCTTGATTCCATAGCGATTGCAATCATTTTGTCTGGACAGCGTACTGGATTTGATTCGATTTTAGAGAAATCAAGCTTGTTGTAATCTTTTAGCAATTTAACATCTCCAACTTGCGAAACGTAAGCAGTAATTTTAATACCGTAGTGCTCTAACACCAACTTGGCAATTGACCCGCCAACCACTCTGCAGGCCGTTTCACGAGCTGAAGACCTTCCTCCTCCAAGATAGTCCCGGTTTCCATACTTTTCATGATAAGTGAAATCTGCATGAGATGGCCGAAATGAATCTTTTATATGAGTATAATCTTGACTATTTTGGTTTTGATTTTTAATCACAAAGCCAATGGAAGCTCCAGTAGTTTTTCCTTCAAAAATCCCTGAAAGAAATTCAACTTCATCGTCTTCTTTTCGTTGAGTAACGATTGCAGATTGTCCTGGACGTCTTCTTGCCAATTCATTATTAATAAAATCGAGGTCAATTCTAAGCCCACTTGGGCAGCCATCAATAACTCCTCCAATTGCTACCCCATGGGATTCACCAAAAGTTGTAAGTCGAAATAGACGCCCAAAAGAATTACTAGCCATAAGCGACAAATTTAGAATTTAATCTAGTGAAAATAAGGAAGTTTATAAGTTGTTAAAAATTAAGACTCCAACAAAATAGTAATCGTTATCAACTCGTGCTAAATTGAAAAACTATATTTGGAACAAATACTAACGAATGAACAACTACTTATCGATATTTCTGGTGCTTTTCTCGTTGAATGGTCTAACCCAAATTAATCATTGGGAGACGGTTGTTCAAGAAGGTGATCAATGTGAATATCTAATACCATCGGTTGCATTACAAACTAATTGGAATGATACAACTTTTAACTCTTCCAGCTGGAACAATGGAATAACTGGCATCGGATACGGAGATGGAGATGACAATACAACTATTGCAACATCTATCTCAGTTTATATTCGTCAAGAATTTTTGATTACTGACACTTCTGCAATTGAAAAGGCCATCTTAAATGTTGACTATGATGATGCTTTTGTCGCTTATTTAAATGGAGTTGAAATCGCAAGAGCTAATATTTCAGGAACTCCACCTGCATATAACCAAGGCAGTGATGGGCTGCACGAAGCATCTTTATATCAAGGCATTGTTCCTGATAATTTTATTATATCAAAACAAACCCTTTCAGGGTTGCTCAACCAAGGAAACAATGTATTAGCTATCCAATGTCACAACGAAAGTGTGACATCTTCGGATATGAGCGTAATTCCATTTTTTTCGGTAGCAATAAACAATACCTCTAGCGATTATAGTGCTACACCTTTTTGGTTTGCGCCACCATTTGAGTTTGCATCCTCCAACCTACCTATTATTATAATCAACACCAACGGACAGACCATATACGATGACCCGAAAATAATGGCCGATTTCGGCATTATACATAATAGTATTGGTAATCTTAATTATTTAACTGACCCAATTAACGAATATAACGGGAAATGTGGAATTGAAATTAGAGGTGAAAGTTCTCAGAGTTTCGCAAAGAAGTCTTATGCGATAGAATTATGGGATGATTTAGGAAACGATATGGACAGTAGTTTTCTTGGATTTACAAGGGAAGAAGACTTTGTTCTGTACGGCCCTTATTCTGATAAGTCATTGCTAAACAATGTTTTGGCTATGCATATTGGGGAGAAAACTGGACATTATGCTAGTCAAACTCAATTAACCGAAGTCGTTTTAAATGGAGATTATCAAGGTATCTATGTTCTTATGGAAAAAATTAAACGAGATAAAGGTCGTGTTGATATTGCTAAACTTGATTCTATAGATCTATCTGGAGATCAATTAACAGGTGGCTATATTTTTAGAATAGATAAGGGTGTTTATGACGGTTGGAATTCAAATTTTAACAAATATGGGAGTACCGACCCGCTTTACTTCCAATTTTTCTACCCCAACCAAGATAATATTCAAGCGCAACAAGCTGCTTATATTGAAAATTATATGGACGAATTTGAAGAAGCTGTTGCGTCTCCGACATTTGAAAATTCATTAGGCAAGCATTATACGGACTACGTAGATTTGAGGTCGTTTGTCGATAATTTTATCATTAACGAACTTAGCAAAAATGTTGATGGGTATCGTCTCAGCACCTATTTCCATAAAGACAAGGACAGTAAAGGAGGCAAAATAACAGCTGGACCTTATTGGGATTTCAATCTATCTTTTGGCAACGGAGACTACTGCTCTGGAGATGATGTCACCGGCTGGGAATATTACCAATGTTCAGGAAACAGTCCTTTTTGGTGGGATACATGGATACAAACTGATACGCTTTTTCAAAATGCCGTAAGATGCCGATGGGAAGAACTTAGAGAAGGTTTGCTGCACACAGACTCCATCAACAATTATTTAGATTCTATGGCAAACTACATTGCCAATGCTCAAGCCCGAAATTTCCAACAATACAATATAATGGGAACATACGTATGGCCGAATTCAGCTGCTTATGCGAATTCAGCTTCTCACAGCGAAGTAATTATCAACATGAAGTCATTTTTGTCAGATAGATCTGATTGGTTAGACAACAATATCCCGGGAATAGCCCAATATTGTAATTTATATGAACCAACAACCGAAGACACCACCTCAACAGATACGACAACAAGTATTTTGGTGGTTAGGAATACTAATACCCAACTGCTCCCTAATCCGAACAATGGCAACTTTCGTATTGTAAGTAATCTAAAAATTTATGAAATAAATGTAATTGACGCTTTGGGACGAGTTATTTACAGCGCTTCTCCAAATGAGAAATCTGTAACAATACAGCTTCCACTAAACTCCTCCACCGGAATATATTCTGTAAGTGTTCAGTATGATAACCAAAAGGAATTTTACAAAATTTTGAACCAAAATTAAGATTCGAAATATGGCCGTAAGCCGTCCATAAACCAATCGGGCGCAGCACAAGGTCTTCCTGTCTCCGTCTTAATAAAAACTAACGTTGTTGAAGCCTCGTTTAGTAAATCACAATTTTCGTTATAGATTTCGTAATCAAATGTAATTCTTGCTCGAGGCAACGCTTTAACAATAGTCCTTATGGTTAAATTATCATCATATAGAGCTGGTTTTAAATACTTAACATTATACTCAATTACCGGCATCATTATACCCGCTTCCTCTAACGCTTTGTATGTTGTACCAATTTTTCGCATTACCTCTACTCTGCCAACCTCACAATAGGCAGCATAATTACCATAATACACTACTCCCATTTGATCCGTCTCCGCGTAACGAACTCTTAACTGTATTTCTGCTTCTAACATATCCACAAATAAAATAAAATATAACCTCGTTTAGTATCATTAAATTCAAAATCCTAATTTTACTGTCGTTGAAAAAACCAACCTTTTACATATTATATAGTATAGCAATGCTATTTATTAGCTGTTCTGGAACTAAAATTCTATCGGTTACAGAAACTGACATTCAATTGACCGACTCAATTAAAGCAAGTCATTTTGAAATTTCTAAAATTATTGAACCGTATAAAGAAAATCTTGAAAAATCGATGAACGAAGTTCTTAATATTTCTGACGTTGCAATGAAAAAACCTGAACGAGATCATCAAGCTACTCAAACCCAATGCTTACTTGGAAATTTCGTAGCAGATTTATCTTTTAATATTGGGCAAGAAATTTACTCTCCGAAAGATGGTAAGCCAATTGACTTTTGCGTTTTAAATAATGGAGGTCTTAGAACTTCCCTTCCGAAAGGAGAAATTACTCGTGGCAAAGCATACGAACTTATGCCATTTGAGAATCAGCTCGTTGTGCTCACTTTATCTGGAGAATTAACAAAAAAATTACTCGATTACATTATTTCTTCCAAAGGTATTCCAGTGTCTAACATCAATATTAGTATTAAACAAAAAGGCACCTGCAACATATTTATTAATGGTGCGCCATTTGATATTGCCAAGTCGTATAAAGTTATAACTTCAGATTATCTTGCCAACGGTGGGGATAAAATGACGTTCTTCTTGGAACATAAAAACTATGAAGTGATCGGCATTAAATTGAGAGACGCCATTATTAAACACATTGAAGATGAAAAAAGTGATGGGAGAAACATCACATCTTCGCTAGACAAAAGAATTATTATAATTGAATAGAAAGGAATTCATAAAAGTAATTGGGATAACTGGAGCAGCGATTGTCTTGGCTCCGTCTTATCTTATGGCGTCTTCTTCTAAAAAGGAACTAATTCGATTAACGATTCTCCATACTAATGATATGCATAGTCATATCGATCCATTTCCATTAAACGACCCAAAATATCCTGGTCTTGGAGGTATTGAAAAACGAGCAGCACTGATTAGAAACATCCGAGCAACGGAAGAAAATGTTTTACTTTTAGATGCAGGAGATGTGTTTCAAGGCACTCCCTACTTTAATATGTACGGTGGCGAACTTGAATTTAAATTAATGAGTAAAATGGGTTATGATGCATGCACTATTGGCAATCACGACTTCGACAATGGCCTACAAGGATTAAAAAAAATGATGCCACATGCTAATTTCCCATTCATTAATTGTAATTACGATTTCACTAATACAGAACTTGATGGAGCCATAATACCTCATAAAATCATAATGAAATCAGGATTGAAAATTGGAGTGTTCGGCATTGGTGTGGAGCTAACTGGTTTAGTCGACAAAAAAAACTATGGCGAAACTAAGTATTTAGAACCACTCGAAATTGCGAACGACAAAGCAAGATTTCTTAGAAAAGAAAAGGGATGTAATTTAGTTGTTTGTTTATCTCATTTAGGACATTCTTACCATACCAAAAAAGTAAGCGACATAGTTCTCGCTAAAAAATCAAAACATATTGACTTAATAATTGGCGGACATACTCACACTTTTCTAGATAAGCCTATTGAAATAAAAAACAAATCACATAAAACTGTGTTAGTAACACAAGCTGGATGGGCCGGAATTAATTTAGGTAGAATAGATTATGAGATTTACCTGAAGCCATCGTATAGTCTTGCTACGGGTGTCTCTTACAACATATAAAGAATGCTAACAAATTGTTTTTTTTTAACATGTCTTTTTTTTTCTTAAAGACAATAGCAAATACGTTTTTTTATTAACTTTTTTATCTGAATATTTGTCCTGTCGATTGGTATTCAAAACACCACCTCACATTTCGACAAGACAGGAAAAAAGTAATAATTTATTAACGAAGTATTTATCTTCAAAAGTTGTATTAAAAAAATGCAAAAGCCACACGAAAAGATTTGGAACAACTGTTTAGTAATAATTAAAGACAATGTGAGTTTACAGAGTTACAAGACGTGGTTTGACCCAATTAGAGCTATAAAACTTAAAGATAGCGTTCTTACTATTCAGGTACCAAGCCAATTCTTTTACGAATGGTTGGAAGAGCACTACATTACCCTTCTAAAAAAGACCATAAAAAAAGAACTTGGCAATGAAGGAAAATTGGAGTATAGTATTATTATGGAGAATAATCTTAATAGCACAAAGCCATATACTGTTAAGATTCCTTCAACACACAGAAATGCGTTAAGAAACTCTTCGGTTTCTATGCCTGTTGATATTGGAAACAGATCAATTAAAAACCCTTTTATCATTCCTGGACTTAAGAAGATAAATGTAGATTCACAGTTAAACCCAAGTTATTCTTTCGAGAATTACATTGAAGGTGACTGCAATAGATTGGCTAGATCTGCTGGATTTGCTGTTTCTAACAAACCTGGAGGAACCGCCTTTAACCCATTATTAATTTATGGTGGTGTTGGTCTTGGGAAAACACATCTAGCTCATTCTATAGGAATAGAAATTAAAAATACTCATCCTAGTAAAACGGTATTGTATGTGTCTTCCGAGAAATTTGCTTCTCAGTACATAGATTCAGTGAGAAACAATACTACCAATGACTTCAAACATTTCTATCAATTGCTTGACGTTTTAATTATTGATGATATTCAATTTTTTGCTGGAAAAGAAAAAACTCAGGATATATTCTTCCATATTTTCAATCATCTTCACCAAACAGGAAAACAGATTATTTTAACATCTGACAAACCACCTGTTGAAATGCAGGGCGTTGAGCAACGTTTACTTTCTCGTTTTAAATGGGGACTTTCTGCCGACCTGCAAGTTCCAGATTTAGAAACTCGAATTGCTATTCTCCAACAAAAAATGTACTCTGAAGGTATTGAACTACCAAAAGATGTTACAGAATACCTCGCATATAGTATCACAACTAATATTCGCGAACTTGAAGGTGCTTTAATTTCACTTATTGCTCAAGCTTCTTTAAACAAGAAAGCTGTAACAATTGAGCTTGCGAAGCAAATGATTGACAAATTTGTCAAGAATACTGCTAGAGAGGTTTCTATTGACTACATACAAAAAGTTGTTTGCGATTACTTCGATTTACCAATCGAATTATTAAAATCGAAAACACGAAAGAGAGAGGTTGTGCAGGCAAGGCAAATAGCGATGTTCTTTGCTAAACAAATGACAAAATCTTCATTGGCAAATATTGGAGCGCATTGTGGAGGGAAAGACCATGCAACTGTTCTTCACGCATGCAAAACAGTGAACAACCTCATGGATACTGATAAAAGATTCAAAAGCTATATTACGGATTTAGAAAAGAAAATATCAATTCAATAAATTGATAAAAATTAATTAAAAGGAATCAGGTCACTGATTCCTTTTTTTGTTTTAGGACGAGAAATGAAAGTATTAATGGTTTGCTTAGGAAACATTTGTCGATCTCCTCTAGCTGAAGGAATCTTAAGACAAAAAATAGAAGAAAAAGAAATTGACAACGTCTTTGTTGATTCTTGTGGCACATCGGACTACCACATCGGTCAAACTCCTGATAAACGAACTCAACACAATGCTATAAAGCATGGTACTGATTTATCCAATCTCAGAGGAAGACAGTTCATAAGGTCCGATTTCGATTCATTCGATAAGATTTTTGTTATGGATTCCTCTAATAATGAAAATGTACTCGCGTTAGCACGCAACACTGAAGACGAAAACAAGGTCGAGCTACTGCTAAATATTACTCATCCAGATAGTAACCTGGGAGTGCCTGATCCATACTTTGGTGGCCCCAATGGATTTGAAGACGTCTATCTACTTATAGATGCAGCATGCGAAAAACTTTCAGAAAGTTTAAGATGAGCAAAGGAAAACTATATCTAATTCCTACAACAATGGGAGATTCGTCAATGAATTATTGTTTACCTGAGCAAATTAAAGACTTCATCGAGTTATGCGATGAATTTATAGTAGAAAACGAAAGAACCGCGAGACGTTTTATTAAAAAAATTGGTGCAAATAATGATCTCGACTCACTTATTTTGCATGAACTTAATAAACATAGTGACTCTTTTGAAATTCCATCCTACTTAAAGAATATTGAAAATGGAACAAATATTGGAATAATATCAGAATCAGGCTGCCCTGCTGTAGCCGATCCTGGTGCAAATATAGTAGCTATTGCTCACGACAAAAACATACAAGTTGTTCCGTTAGTTGGACCCTCTTCGATAATTATGGCACTGATGGCTTCAGGTTTTAATGGCCAAAATTTTGCGTTTAACGGCTATTTACCCAAAAACTCGGCAGAAAAAAGTAAAAAAATAAGGCAACTTGAAAAATTTGCAGCACAATTAAATCAAACTCAACTCTTTATCGAGGCACCGTTTAGAAATCAAAAACTACTGGTCGATATATTAAACACATGTCTTCCAGGAACCAAACTTTGCATCGCAACAGAAATAACAACTGCTGCAGAACGAATTACAACAAAAACTGTTTTAGACTGGAAAAAGAACATCCCAAATATCAACAAAAAAAATACAGTTTTTGTAATTGGAGTTTAACACAAACTTAATTTTCTGATTGCCAAGCTCTAATTAATCTTCAATAATTCCACGTCATAGATAAGTAAAGCATTTCCTGGTATTGTTGGAGGAAAGCCTCTATCCCCATAGGCTAATGATGGCGGGACAATAAAGCGGAATTTTTCGCCTTCACGCATACGCAAGATTCCCTCTTCCCAACCCGCAATAACAAAATCCTTCCCTAAATCAAACTCAAAAGGAAATCCCCTCTCCACAGAAGAATCGAAAATATTTCCATCCTCTAAATACCCCGTATAATGAACTGTTACCGACCGAAATGATTCGGCCATTCGCCCGGTTGAACTCTCTGAAATAAGATACTGCAAACCCGATTCTAATTTAAATGTATCTCTTAACAGCACATTATAAGGCACAGGCGGCTCAATGATTTCAATCAACTCGAAGTGATAAATCAAATCTGTATTTGGCGGAACTTTACCTAAACCCTGAGCTCCATAACCCAATTTTGAAGGAATCTCAACACTAACTTTTGACCCAATAGCTATCTTCGGTATAATTTCATCCCAGCCTGCAATAACCTGGCCTTTACCAAGAGTGAAAACAATTGGCCGACCTCGATCATAAGAACTGGCAAATTTATCTCCAGTAACGAGTTTGCCTATAAAGTGCAATTTGATCTTATCCCCCTCTTTTGGGTAAACACCGCTACCTTTTGTTTCAATTTCAAACTTTATTCCTGACTTTGTAGCGTACTTCTTTCCAACTTTATTCCCTATTAAAATGGAACAACTGAAAGCAGAAATACATATTGCCACAAACAATAAAGACCTTGTTTTATTATTCAGGAACATCAACTAATTCTATATCAAAAATTAAGGTAGAATTTGGTGGAATCGCACCTGGGTAGCCCTTTTCTCCGTATGCCAAATTTGCAGGAACTACAAAACGCATTCGCTCACCCACACGCATTAAAGCAACGGCCTCATCCCACCCTTTAATCACTTGTCCCTGTCCCAATACAAATTTTAAAGGTTGAAAATATTTCCGTGGATTCCATGATGTATCGAACTTTTTACCATCTTCGAAATACCCGCTATAACTAACCAAAACAGGTTTTCCAATAACCGACTTTTCCCCTTTAGAGTTGCTTTTTAAAACATAATATTTCAAGCCAGATTCAGTTACATTTTCCTTTATTCCTGCAGTGTCAAATGGTTCCGTAGCAGCTATTTCTAATAGCTCAACATCAAAAACTAAGGTCTCGTTCGGCCCAATTAACACACCAGAACCTCCTTCAGCATAGGCTAAATCTCCTGGTATGACGAAAGTTGCTTTTTCACCTACCTTCAGCAATGCAATTCCTTCATCCCAGCCTTTAATTACCATACCAACTCCCAGCAATAAACTCAGAGGCTGTTCCCTATCTAGAGAACTATCGAATTTAATACCGCCAACTAACTTTCCTGTATAATGAACTTTCACTATATCGCCATTTTTTGCCTGAACGCCTGCAGTTTTTTCGGTCACTATATATTGAAGACCAGAGGCTGTTGTGGCCATGCCTTTGGTTAGGTTATTAAGTTGCTTTTTATATTCTTTCGTCTCTTGTTTGGCGGAAATCTCTTCTGCTGTAGCCATTTTCTTGAGATCTTCTTGTGCAGATACTGCAAAACCAACTGAGAAAAAAGCAACCAAATAAACTAGTTTTCTATGAATCTTCATTTGTAAATATATTTATAAGTTCAACATCGTAAATTAATGAAGTATATGGAGGAACAATTCCCGTAGATGAGCCTTTATCACCAAACCCCAGTTGTGAAGGAACAATAATTTTGGCCTTACCGCCTTCTTTCATTAAACGCAAACCGATATCCATGCCTTTGATAATCTGGCCAGGATCACCAATTTTCAAAACAAGTGGTTCACTCATTTCATAAGTGCTATCAAACAGAGTGCCATCTGAAAAATAGGCTTTGTATTGCAGCTCAACCGCATTTCCCGATTTAGGAGAACTCCCTCTTCCTCTCTTTTTTTCTACAAAATATATTCCTTCATAATAGTTATCCCTATCAATTCCGTAAGTAGCTAAATAATTTACTAAGTCAACCTGTTCAACCATTTCTCGATCACGCAACCACTTGATTCTATCAACCTCCTTTTCATATTCTTTACGCGACATAATGTCCATAATCTTGACGTCAACCTTTATTCGCTCCACTGTTTCATCTAAATCAATTCTAAAAGAATCTACCTGAATATGATTCTGACTCAAGATAAACGATGCACTATCGCCTTCTCTTAATAAACAAAGAGCTTCAGTCAATTTTGAATTTTCCTTATTTACTTCTAGCATTCTGAATCCCTCAAAATAATTCCATTGCGTATCGAAAACTACTGAATCATTAAGTGTTCGATAAACAAACCTCGCTTGTATATGATTTCCCTCCACGGTATTGTGATCACCTTCTCCCAAGTAGTGGATTTTATAATAAGTTCCTGAATCCAATATAGAATATCCAGGGAAAAGATTATCGCAAGAAGCCAACACCAAAGCAAGTGCCGAAATATATATAACATAACTAAGCCTCACCTTAATGACACTAATTTAATATCGTAAACAATAGAAGTTCTTGGAGGTATCTTTTTAGAGTCACCAACCAAACCATGCGCCAAATATGAAGGTAAAACTAGCTTTGCCCTATCACCCACCTTCATATATTGTATCCCTTCATGTAATCCACTTTCCACATTATCCATGTTAATTAAAAAATCCTGAGGTCCCGACTCCCTTGATGTATATGCAGTATCTCCACTAAGTAATGTAACACAATATTCCACTGTTGCTGTCATATTAGGTTTAGCCGTTGTTCCTTTGCCGCTTTCATAAATATAGTAACGCAAACCTGTTCCAGTTGTTAATACCGGCCAACCGTGCCTATTAACGTAGCTATCAATTTGATCATTTTCTAATCGAACCTTTGCCCTATTAATTTCGATAAGAGATTCTTTAACCTCACGTTCATTAATAATAACAGTTGATTTCTTCTCTTTACATTTAGAAAAAAGTACTACACAACAAATCAACAATAACCTATTTAGCATTTAACTCCGCTTTGTATTTTGGTAATAAAGCTTGAAATTTAGCAACAGTATCTTCAAGTGTGGCTTCAGACATTCCACCAGCTGCATTTGTATGTCCACCTCCATTAAAGTTTTCTCTAGCAAATTGATTAACCGAAAATTCACCAATAGACCGGAACGACATCCTAATGTTTTCTTCGTTCTCTTTTATAATAGCGGCAAACCTAATCCCGTTAATCGATAAAGCATAATTCACAACACCTTCAGTGTCGCCAGATTGATAATTATACAATTTCAACTCTTCATCTGACAATACTATAAAAGCTGTTTTAAATTCTGGTAAAACAGTCATTTTTTGAGACAAACAATAGCCTAGTAATTTCAAACGATTCTCTGTATTAGAATCATATATGGCCTGATGAATCAAATGTGGCTGCAAACCTTTATCCATTAATAATGCGACCACTCTGTGCGTTCTTGCCGAAGTTGAAGGAAACCTAAATGAACCGGTATCAGTTACTATTCCAGCATACAAACATTGGCCAACGACATCATCAATTGAGTCTTCCCACCCCAAAGCTGATACAAATTCATAAACAAGTTGTGCTGTTGAAGATGCGCTAGTATCAGATAGTAAATATGTTGCGTAATCATCGGGTTGTGGATGGTGATCAATCATAATAGAAACGCCCTTAAAAGCTTCAATTGAACCTTTAACATCTCCTGCCCTATGAATTGCATTGTAATCCAAACAAAACAAAAGCTCTGCATCATGAATTAATGAATCCGCAGCACCTCTATTTTTTTCAAAATCTACAACAACATCTTCGGCCGGCATCCATTTTAAAAAATCGGGATATGCGTTTGGCACAATGACAGAAACATCAAGTCCTTTAGATTTAAGCACGTGATACAAACCAAGAGAAGATCCGATTGCATCGCCATCTGGAGAACGATGAGTTGTGATAACAACCTTTTTATTTATGGTTAATTTACTTTTGACCTCTATATATTGTAATTCTGTCATTGCTAATATTGATATTCAACAAATCTAACGATTCTTTGCCTGTCATTCTTTTAAAAAAACTATTTTCGCGCCACTTTTTTAACTTAAAAACATAAGAATGGCAACTAACAGAACTTTTACCATGATTAAACCAGAGGCGGTTGAAAACGGACATACTGGAGCAATATTAAAAATGATTAATGATGCTGGATTTAGAATTGTAGCATTAAAAAAGAAACAACTTTCTGCAGAAACTGCTGGTGAATTCTACGAAGTTCATAAAGAGCGTCCGTTTTACGGAGAGCTAGTTGAGTACATGTCTTCTGGACCTATCGTTGCTGCTATTTTAGAAAAAGATAATGCTATGGTTGATTTCCGAGAACTTATCGGATCGACTGACCCTGCAGATGCAGCAGACGGAACAATTAGAAAGGCTTACGCAGAATCAAAAGCTAAAAATGCTGTTCATGGTTCTGATAGTGACGAGAATGCTGAAATCGAAGGAAGCTTCCATTTCAATGCTAGTGAAATGTTTTAATTATATCCAAATAAACTTATACGTCTCTAACTATAAGTCTTAATTATTCATTTACTGAGCTCGCAAGAGTTATGCAGTTATCTTCTATAAATTAACTTTATAAGAAAGGTTATCAATGGCTTATTCTGCTATATTCACAGCATTGCCTAATGATTTATTTACTCCTGAGTCAGTATATTTGCATATTTATGTCGTGCCGATTAGTCGTTATTTCCATATTCAAATTTGATTATAGGTATTCAACATAAATAATTCTTGTGCCAAGAAAAAAGTCGGGATGAGAAGATTCGAACTTCCGATCTCGTGACCCCCAGCCACGCACATTAACCTGACTATGCTACATCCCGATATTAAAACAAAATTATACTATATAGTAAGTTAAGCAAAGAAATACTGCTTAATCGAAATTTTCGAATTGATTATTTTCTTCTCGTTTAACAGCGAAGCATTCTCCAAACTCCAATTTCACATCTGCAATAAATTTAAAAGGAAAATAATACAATGGAAGCGCATCATCATCAGTATGCATAATATCAACAACAAATGCATCTGATGGTTCTATTTCGGTATCTAACTCTACCATAACTTCATAAGTTAACGCGTAAGCCTGAATCAAACCTTCATTAAACTGTTCTTCACAATACTGATGAATAACTTCAATCACATCTCTAGCTTTAGGCTCATGATCTTCATCTCCTTGAAATCCTACATGCCGAACCTCGCCTTTTTTATTTAAGACGGATGCAAATGGATAAATATCGTTGGTATCCAACAAAATATCTTTGGCAAAATCAAACGAAAAATCCAATAATTTCTGCACTTCATCTTCCATACTTACAAAATAGATTGATTTGGTTTTTACGTTTTTTATTCAAAAGGGGTTTCCCATTAAAACGACTTTATTTCAATATAATTTCACCAACAGCATCATAACCAGCTTTATCATTTAGGTTCTGAATTATTTTTTGCTTTGCGTAACTTAACTCTTGCCGAATAACTGAAGAATCTAAATGGACATATAATCTTGGACCACTCATATATATTTTAGACGTATGTTTTGCTATTACCTCTCCCACCACAGATTCCCATGAATTTAGTATCTCCACTTCCGTTAACTTCCCCTTCAGCTTAAAGGTATTAACATAGCGCTCGAGTAACTCTTTTATAGTATTATCATTTGACCTCTTCATTGACCACTGCTCCATTGTTAATTTCAAAATACTTCTGCCCTATTTCTATATCATCAAAAATCTTAAATAATCTCTCTTGGCTCGTTTCAGTAATGAAAATTTGCCCAAAATGATCTTGGCTAATTAGCTCCATTATTTTCTGCACACGACTACCATCTAATTTATCAAAAACATCGTCCAACAATAATAAAGGTTTTATCTTTTTTATGCCTTTTATAAATTCGAATTGAGCCAACTTTAAAGCTATTAAAAACGACTTCTGCTGTCCTTGAGATCCAAATTTCTTTACGGGAAATTCATTTAACTGAAATACTAAATCGTCTTTGTGAATTCCAACAGTTGTATAATTTAAAGCTCGGTCTTTTTGAATTGATTCATTTAACGACTGCATGAAATCACCACCCTTCAAATGAGAACTATAAAGCAAGTCTACTTTTTCTTTTTCGTCTGATATAAAACTGTAGTGTTCTTGAAATCGTTCAACGAATTCTTTCAAGAACTCACTTCTTTCTTCATAAATTTTCTGACCCAAAGGAACTAGTTGAGAATTCCATACCTCAAGGGATGCTTGATCGAACCGTGAACCATTCGAAAAATACTTAAGTAAAGCATTTCGTTGAGACAATACTCGGTTATAATTTATCAAGTCTTCGAGGTAAGATTTTGAATATTGGCAAATAACGCTATCAATAAACTTACGCCTAATTTCACTGCCTCCTAATATAAGACTAATATCGGAAGGCGAAATCATAACAGATGGAAACAGACCAATATGTTCCGCGAGTCTGTTATACTCCTTTTTGTTTTTTTTGAATTGTTTTTTTTGTCCCCGTTTAATGCCACAAGATATTACATCTACCTTACCTTCCTTATCAAAATCGCCTTGCACCATTAAAAACTCGGAGTCTCGTTTTATGTTTTGGCTATCAATAACGTTAAAATAGCTCTTGCATAGTGAGAGGTAATGAATAGCATCTAACAAGTTGGTTTTCCCTTCACCATTATTTCCAGTAAAAAAATTCACACCCATAGAAAATTTCACACTAACTTCTTCGTAGTTTTTGAAATTTAACACCGAGATATTTTTAAGAAACATTACAATCGCAAATTTACTGATTTCTTTGTGTGAAAAAATTTATATTTGCAATCCAAATTTCTAGATAATGGCCAAGAATAAAGATAATGATGAAATAATTGTTGATGTAGAAGAGGTTTACTCAAAAACAGAGCAATACATTGAAGAAAACAAAAATACACTTACAATAGTTGTAGGTGCAGTGCTTCTAATTGTTGGTGGCTTTTTTGGATACAGCAACCTCTATCTTGCTCCTCTGGAAGAAGAAGCTCAATCGCAAATGTGGCAAGCTGAAAAGTACTTCGAAGTTGATTCGTTTAATTTAGCCCTTAATGGAAACATTCAAGGTGCAATTGGATTTAAAACTATTGCAGATCATTATGGAGGAACGAAAGCAGGAAATTTAGCTAATTACTATTGTGGAATAAGTTTCTATAATTTAGGACAATACCAAGAAGCATTAAATTACTTAGAAGCATTTAACTCTAACGATAAGATGGTGGGGCCAGTTGCTACAGGGGCTATTGGGAATTGCTATATGGAACTAAATGATGTAAATCAAGCGTTAGAATACTATAAAAAGGCATCTAACCAAAGTACGAATGATTTTACGGGACCCATGTTTAGATTAAAAGCTGGTTTTGCTGCAGAAAAACTTGGACAAAATGATGTTGCTTTGGAATTATACAAGAGTATTAAAACTGATTTTCCTTCTTCACAAGAAAGTAGAAATGTGGAGAAATACATCGCTCGATTAGGAGAATATTAATCCCTTTGCCAATGGCAACTGCCAACCTTTCCGAATATGACAAATCAAAAGTTCCTTCTGCTGAAGCTTTTAAATTTGGTATTGTGGTCGCTCAATGGAACGAACAAGTTACTGACGGCTTGCTGAAGGGCTGCATTCAAGGTCTGCTGGAAAATGGCGCTTCAGTGGAAAATATTATTACGAAACATATTCCTGGCAGTTATGAATTAACACTTGGTGCTCAATTTTTCTGCGAGTACACTGATGTTGAAGCTGTTATCTGCTTAGGCAGTGTTATTCAAGGTGAGACAAAACATTTCGATTTTGTTTGCGAAGCTGTTGCTCAAGGCATTAAAGACGTTTCTCTAAAATACAATAAACCAATTATTTTTGGTGTTTTAACTGACAATAATATCGAGCAAGCCGTTGCCCGCTCTGGAGGAAATAAAGGAAATAAAGGAACAGAAGCCGCTATTACTGCGATTAAAATGATTGCTTTACAAAAAAACCTGATTAACGCTCAAGTATAGACTTAATATCAGGTTTAAAGTAATTTTCACCTTTTAATACCTTACCATCTTCTCGATAAATAGGTTTACCATTGGCTCCTAATTTAGACATGTTGCTTCTTTGGATTTCAAGAAACACCTCTTCAATTTTATCTTCTAAGCCGTGTTTCAATATTGTTCCACACAAAATATATAATTGATCTCCTAAAGCGTCTGCGATTTCAACCAAATCATTATTTCTACAAGCCTCTATGTATTCATCATTTTCTTCTTTCATTAAATCGTGCCTTAGCATATAATCCTGTTCGCTAAGTTTAGCCGTAATTTGTGAAGCGTTTTCTATTCCAAATGCATCATGAAAATCCCGTACATGCGCAATAGTAGATTCTAATGTTAGTCGTTTTTCTTTAGTTTCCATACCCCAATACTTTAATTCAAAAGTAACAAACAACTCCTATTACAATTCTAAATTAAGCAATATTTTCAACACGGAATAACATCAAAATAACCAGATTAATCTTTCAATTATTATAAAAGTAAAATCAATACTAAAATGAGAATTAAAATTCTATTAATGGTCTTTATAACTTTTACTTTAAATTATTAACATTATAATCGATAGCTATGGTTAATCCATGAAAACTATTGGTATATGCTTCTAGGAACTCCATTTGTACCAGAAATTATAAATCAAATTTGTGCTTTTTCAACTAATTGACAGTATATTTGGTATTATAACTTATAATTCAATTGTTTAACAAGATATTTTTCGGCTCTATAGCTTTAATCTTTTGTATTAATTTCGGTTATGGGCAGTTTCAGATTAATGGAAATGCTTCTCAAACGACATGCAACTGTTATGAGCTAACTCCAAATGCTGGAGGACAAGTTGGTTCTGTTTGGAACACCAATTTAATTGATCTTAATCAACCTTTTGACTTCAACTTCCAGGTATTTCTAGGTTGTAATAATGGTGGTGCTGATGGTCTTGTTTTTGGGTTACAACCGAATAGCACAGCTGTAGGAACATCAGGAGGCGGTATGGGCTTTCAGAACGTTGCCCCATCTTTAGGTGTTTTTATTGATACCTATCAAAATGGTATCAATAATGATCCTGTTGACGACCACATATCTATTAACTTAAATGGCGACATTAATCATACCTCTGTTAATAATGTTTCTGGCCCTATTGGATTAGGAAATATAGAAGATTGCCAGTATCACGATCTACAAATAATATGGGACCCCACTACGACTACTTACGAAGTTTATTTTGATGGAGTGCTTTTATTGAGCTACGTCAATGACATAATTACAAATGTTTTTGGTGGAAATTCTACAGTATATTGGGGCTTTACTGCTGCCACGGGAGGCGCATCAAATGAGCAGGGGTTTTGTATGGAACTAAATCCTGGATTTATAGATGTAATTAGCGGTGCGGGTTGTGCAGGAGATCCTATTCAATTTACTGATACATCAGGTTCGTTTGGATCGATTCAATCCTGGGCTTGGAATTTTGGAGATGGAAGTACATCTTCACTGCAAAACCCAATGTACACTTATGTAAATAATGGCTCATACCCGGTGTCATTAACTGTAACTGATGATGCGGGTTGTTCTGCTGAAACCATCACCAATGTTGTTGTGGGAACACCCGATGTATCGGCTACAGCGAGTCCTAATCCAATATGTTCTGGTCAAGCACTCCAACTAGATGCAGTCATGGCTAGTAGTGGTTCTAATTGCGATTATTCTCTGGAAATGTTTGATGGATTTGGTGATGGATGGAATGGAGCATATGTTGAAATATTTGAAAATGGAACGTCAATAGCCCAAATTGGAGATGGTCCGCTAGGAAGTGGATTCGGAGCTACTGCAGTAGACCCGAATCAACAAACGGACATATTCACAGTTACAGATGGATCAGCTCTAGATTTTGTTTGGGGAAATGATGGAACATTTCCTACTGAATGCTCATACAATGTATTCGATAGTCAAGGAAATAATATTTTAGCGCAAAATTATGCAGGCGGATCGCCTGGTACTGGAGTAACTGTACTATCTGTAATAGCAACATGTCCTAATGCTGTTACATATAATTACAGTTGGAGCCCTAATAGTTTATTATCAAACTCGATAATTCAAAGCCCAACAGCAATACTGACAAGCACTACATCATTTACAGTAACAGCAGACAATGGAAGCGGGTGTTTATCGTCAAATGAAATCATTGTAACGGTAACTACTCCATCAGTAGGGATAACTGCCACGCCAAGTACAGCATGTGCGGGGCAGATTGTTCAGCTTAACACATCTATAACAGCCGCACCACCAGCAAATTCTAATTGTGATTATTCTCTTGAAATGTTTGATGGATTTGGTGATGGTTGGAACGGAGCATATGTTGAAATTTTTGAAAATGGGATATCTATTGCACAAATTGGTGATGGGCCTCTTGGAAGCGGATTTAATGCTGGTGCAGGGCCTCAAGTTGACTTAATTAATGTAAACGGTGGATCCACACTG
>Ga0209406_1000684_pt1 | contig 25788 bp, 13 predicted proteins | sample COGITO_mtgs_1204_FD_184808 | JGI IMG/M metagenome (GOLD analysis project Ga0209406, IMG submission 184808) | Pelagic marine microbial communities from North Sea - COGITO_mtgs_120426 (SPAdes) (version 2) | ecosystem: Environmental > Aquatic > Marine > Epipelagic ... | reverse complement strand
TCCCCTTTCTTGTCTATGTCCTATAGGGGGGCAAAAAAGAGTCGGACCATTTTTTTGAGTGACAGTTAAAAGAGTAATCTCATATTCAAAATCAATAAAACCTTCCACAATTACTTCTAACAAGTCTCCTCTTGAACCTTCCAATGCATAATCCCAAGCTTTTTGAATGTCTGATGGAGTTTTAATTACAGATTGTCCTTTTCCTGAACTAGACATCAAGGGCTTTACTACACATGGGTATCCACAATATTCAACTCCGGTTTCTAATTCACTAAAAGAGGTTGCATAACGATATGGAGCTGTTCTAACGTTTAAATCTTTTGCCGCTAAATCACGAATGGATTTTCTATTCATAGTATAGTTTGCTGCTTTTGCACTTGGAACCACATTGAACCCTTGTTTTTCATATTCGTAAAATCTTTCTGTTCTTATGGCTTCAATTTCAGGTATTATTAAATCTGGCTGGTGTTTTTCCACCAAACTATCTAGTGCATCACCATCTAGCATATTAATAATTTCTTTTTCGTGAGCAACTTGCATTGCAGGCGCATGGTCATAGCTATCTACAGCAATTACATATTGCCCAAGTCTCTGGCAAGCAATTACAAATTCTTTTCCTAATTCTCCAGATCCAAGTAGCAGTATTTTCTTCATAATAATTAACTGAGGTTGTATTTTTTTTCGAATAAAGGTTTTAAAAAATTAGGCTTCACTTTTGAAATTTGGAAATACGGATGCTGAGTGGCTCCAAAACCTCTAATAAATCTTTCTATAGATTCTACCATGGTACCTTCAAAATCAAATTCCTGAGCAAAAGAAGAAGCGAATTTTATAGACTCCCACATAATTAATGTCATGGCTTCACTTTTCCTGTATCTAGGATCGCTTCCTCCTACTAAATAGTAAACAGTTTTTTCATTCCAAATTAGTAAAATTCCGGAGTGAATATTTCCAGTAGAATCTTTAGCCATTAAAATTTTACTTAGCCCTTTGGACTGACAAATTTTAAATAAGTTATGTAAAACTTCTTTTGAATATGGTACTTTTAAACTCTGCCTTTGAAAAGTCAATTCTATTAACTCATACAATTTGGTAATATCTTCAGATTCAAAAACCTCCAAAGTTTTTTCAGCTTTCTTAATGTTTTTTCTTGTGTTAGAGCTTAAATTCTCCAATAAATTGGTTTCTTTTTTATGAATATCCTTAAGAAGATAAGTGTATTTAACAGAGCTTCTAAATCCATTCCATACAAATGGCAAAATATTTTGCATGCTATGGTGGAATTTAATTACTGAAATATTTGCTTTAGGTAATTGGTTAATTAGAAAACTTAAAGCCTCTTTTTCAAAGGAAAGCTTGGTATTGTTTTTTTGACCTTCTGGGTAGATAAGCCAAGGACCTAAATGTTGGGATAAAATTGGTAATCCTAAAAACTTAAAACCAATTTTATTTTTTTGATAATAAGGAAGAACTCCAAATATTTCGTTAGATTTTTTATAGATAGCTACATCCCAATTATTTTCTCCAGCTAGACAGTCCAACCACCATGGTTGATAAAATATAGGCAGCTGGTGATTTTTACAAAAACCCTCGTAATATTTTTTATCGTTATTCAAATAGTTTAATAGATAAAAGTTAAGACCAGTATAATTTCTTTAATTCCTTAATGATAATTGAAATCAATTTTTTGTCAAACTGAAAATCAAAGTCATTTGCTATTAGCATTCGAACATTATAAGACCCAAGTGCCAATCTTATAAAAGATTTATTATCGTACTTTACTGGCTGTCCAATTATTATTTTTTTAAAATCAAAAAAGTCATTTCTTTCTTTTGCACAAATTTCTAAATACAAGACTCTTAACTCTTCATCGCTAAGTAAACTTCCATCGGGATGTTTTACATTAAAAGAAACGATAGATCTATTGGTAAATTGTTGGTCTGGCATTAATTCAAAATAACTGCTTTTAATTTGAAGTTGACTAATAATAAAAGCGTTCCACCTATCTACAGCCATGGTAACCATATCTTCTCCAAAAAAGGACAATAATTTCATTTCACTAATAGCAGCTTCCCATCTAAGTAAAGTTCCATAATTTTCATTATGCCTAAACTTGTTTCTAAGTTTCGGATGATTTAAAGGAATATCTGATGTGCTAAATATTTTCAGGAAAGGTTCAATAGCAGAGTCCTGAATATTAACCAATTTAGAGCTTATACTTTTTGGAACTAGTAAAGCACCACAAAAAGGAGGAGATTGGTAAAATTTTGATCCAGTAAGCATCACCATGCAATTTAATCTAAGAAGATTATTTATTAGTTTTTGAGTAGTTCTCATTTGACAAACATCGATTACCCAAAAACAATTTTCATTAGCTCTAGGAATCATAGATATATTATCTGCTATTCCAGATTTACTTCCAATAACTAAGTTTGCAATTACCTGGTTAGTAGAACTTTTTTCATCTATTATTTCAAGAATATCAGATTTGTGGTTCAAAATATTTCCTTGGTCATCTCTTGCAGAAAATGCCTGTTGGTCAATAATAATATCCTTATGAATAATGTCATTTTTAGAAACTTTTTCTTCAAATTGATTGGTTCCAAAAAAATACTCTCCCTTTATGGCTGTATTAGAACCTGTACCAAGTTCCTCAGGACAGGTTACGACACTGAAAATCTTCTTATCTGGATTAATTATTCTAGAAAACATGATTGGAAAATAGCATAAGTCGCTTCCGGAAGGAGCGTAAAAAATATCGAAATCGTTTAAAGAATTAACATCTATTAATTTTTTAAGTTGCTTTTGTTGTTGATTTAATAGCTTGTCATAATCTTCTTTTTTTAGTTTTTTAAGCATGCTGTCCACTGCTTTTTTACTATCTACATTAAGATTTGACATTGTACAAGATCCCCTGTTAAAAACAGACTCATAAAGGAGCGGGTTCCCGTGGTACTTATTTAGGCCATTTTCTTTGAGCTTTATTCTCTCATCACCGCCTTTAACTATATCGTTAATATCCATAAATTAAATAATTAAACAAATTACTGTATTTTAAACTAGAATAAATATTATTTTTAATACAATTTCTTAACCAATTTCAACATGTTTTGTTTTTAAAATTTTGAGACAAAATTTTATATTGGTTTAAATACAAATATAACAGATGAAAAAAATAATAAATTGGGACGACTTTGAAAAAATAGACATGAGAGTTGGGACAATTATTAAAGCTGTTGAATTCAAAATAGCAATAAATCCCTCCTATTTAATCCATGTTGATTTTGGAGAAATTGGGATAAAAAAAACTTCTGCTCAAATCACTAAAAATTACAAATTAAAAGATCTTATTGGAAAACAAATTGTAGGATTAGTTAATCTACCTAAAAAACAAATTGCAAATATTCAAAGTGAGTTTCTTATTCTTGGGGCGATTGATGGAAGTTTAGAAAATGTAGTTATTATCCAGCCTCAATCAATTACTAAAAATGGATCTTTAATATGTTAATATTTTTAATAAATAAATCTAATAATTTTGATTTAATTGACCCTTATTGTTAATTTTACAATATGAAAAGAATTGGTATACTAACAAGTGGAGGAGATTGTGCAGGGCTAAATGCTGCTGTGAGGTCAATCTTTTACAGAGCAAATGACAAATACAATTTAGAAGTTTTTGGAATTTTAGAAGGCACAGTAGGTTTAATGAACAGACCTCTTTCCTATATAAAACTTAATTACAATACTTTTTCTGGTAACTTACTAAGACAAGGTGGAACATTCTTAGGAACTACCAACAAAGGAAATCCGTTCAAATTTCCCATGCCTGATGGTTCCTTTAAAGATAGAACCGATGAAATTATTGCTGGTTACAACGAGCTTGAACTCGACGGACTTATTGTAATTGGTGGAGATGGAAGTATGAAAATACTCAAAGATATTGCAGACAAAGGAAATATGAATATTGTAGCTATTCCTAAAACCATAGACAACGATGTAGGTGCTACAGAAAATTCAATTGGTTTTCATACTGCGGTAAATGAAGCTGCTAATGCATTAGATAATTTGCAATTTACTGCTGCAAGTCATAAAAGAACTATGATTTTAGAGGTTATGGGTAGAGATGCTGGTCATATTGCATTAAATGCAGGTATTGCTGGTGGTGCAGACGTTATTTTAATTCCTGAAATAAATTATTCTATTGATGGTATTATCAACAAGCTTAAAAAAATGAATAATTATGGGATAAATCACTCACTAATTATCGTAGCTGAAGCTGTAAAACAAGAAGACGGAAATAGCAGCATGGTAAAGTTTGCTGACGGGGAAGTTAGATTAGGTGGAATAGGAACCTATATTGCCCATAAAATAATGGAAAAATCTTCCGCAGAATGTAGAGTAACAACTCTTGGTCATGTACAGAGAGGAGCTCCTCCAACAACTCAAGATAGAATATTGGCAAGTGCATTTGGAGTTCATGCTGTAGATTTAATAGCACAAAAGAAATTTGACAGAATGGTTGCTTGGAGTGATCGAAAAGTGGTAGATTTTCCAATTTCTAAAGGAATAGAAACATACAAAAAAGTTGAATTAGAAGATTCTTTAGTCAAAACAGCCTTAGCATTAGGCATATACCTAGGTGAGGTAAACTGATTTAATTTATTGACAAATAATATATTTACATTTATAAGTAATTATATTAGAATAAATGAAAGTAGCAGTAATTGGTGGTGGAGCAGCTGGATTTTTCTCAGCCATTCATGTAAAAGAAAACCATCCCAATGCATCAGTTACAATTTTTGAAAAAACCAAAAAAGTACTGTCCAAAGTAAAAGTTTCTGGCGGCGGAAGATGCAATGTCACCAATGGTTCAGAATCCATAAGTGAGCTTCACAAAGCTTATCCAAGAGGAGGAAAAAAATTAAAAAAAATATTTCAAGAGTTTGGAACGGTAGATACCATAAATTGGTTTGAATCTAGGAATGTTCCATTATACGTACAAGAAGACAATAGAGTATTTCCTAAATCTGACAACTCAGAAAGCATCATTAATTGCTTATTTAAAGAAATAAGAAAACTTAATATTTCGCTTAAAACTGGTTATTGTATTTTAAAAATTAAAAACTTAGATGGTCGTTTAAAACTATATTTTAAGGAAGAAAATAAAATACCTGAGGTTTTTGAAAAAGTGATAATAGCTACTGGAGGTTCTCCCAAAGAAGAAGGCCTAAAATGGCTTAAAAATCTTGGCCACGAAATTGAAAAACCAGTTCCCTCCCTATTTACATTTAACAATCCCAAAACACCAATATTAAAACTTATGGGATTAGTTGCAGAAAACACCCAGGTTTCTATACAAGGAACTAAACTTAAAGCAAAAGGACCATTATTAATTACTCACTGGGGGTTTAGTGGACCAGCTGTTCTTAAAACATCTTCCTTTGGAGCAAGAATTCTAAGAGATAAAAATTACTTATTTAATATTCAAATAAATTGGATCAACGAAACTAATTATGAAAAAGTAACTGGCTTAATGCATCAATTGGTAAAAACTCATCCTAAAAAAACCTTGAGAAATTTAAAAGCATTTAAACTTCCTGAAAGATTATGGAATTTTATCGTTGAAAAAAGTGAATTAACCTTAGAAAAAAAACTTCACGAATTAAGCAATAAAGGAATTCATAAATTGGTAGAAGTTCTATGTAATGATATTTATCTAATCAAGGGTAAAACCACCTTTAAAGAGGAATTTGTGACATGTGGCGGAATAAGTTTAAATAGTATAAATTTAAATACTATGGAAAGTAAAGAAATCAAAAACCTTTATTTTGCAGGGGAAATAATGGATATTGATGCCATTACGGGTGGATATAATTTCCAAGCAGCTTGGTCTACTGGATATATTGCGGGTAAACTAAAAAATTAATACTTTTAGTTAATGATTCTTAAAATAAGTCATCTATATAAAACCACACTTTTTCTTCTCTCCATAATTCTTAAAATCGGAGTAACAGCACAAATTATAGAAATAATCTCATTGGTGAATAATCCTGTTGAAATAAATCCATTTACTGGTGGAAATGTAGTTGTTAATTTTGAATATACTAGTGAAACTGGTTCCTCTGGTAATAATATGTTTATAGGATTAGAGATTTTAGATTCTAACAATAACTACAAGAGTTCTATTTCAGGGGAAACTCTCATCAATCAACAAGTAGGAAATAACACTCAAAGTTCTGTAGAGTTATTTATTAGCAGTTACAATATACTATCTGCAGATTTAACTCAAGGAGATTACTACCAAGTAAAAGCAATTTTATATGAAAGCGGAACTTGGGTAGAAAATGCATGGGCAGGTTACTGGAATACAAATCCATTAATTATTCAAGATACTAGCGGTATTAGTTATAGTACAAATACCATTTCAAAAGGCGCCGATGTAAGCTGGATGACAGAAATGGAATCCAACGGATATTCTTGGAAAGACAATAATGCGAATACTAGAGACCTAATGCCTTTATTAACAGACTATGAATTAAATGCAATTAGATTGCGTGTATGGGTAAATCCAAATAACTCAGGGGCAAATGGTTGGTGTGATATAGACGATTTGGTAAATAAATCAAAATTGGCAGATGCAGAAAATTTAGATATTATGATTTGCATTCACTACAGCGACTGGTGGGCTGACCCCTCTAACCAAACCAAACCAGCAGCATGGGTTGGTCTTTCTGTTTCTCAACTTGAAACAGCAGTTTATAACCATACATCTGATATTCTCAATGCCCTTGGAAATGAAAATATTGTTCCAAAATGGGTTCAAATTGGAAACGAAACAAATGACGGAATGCTTTGGCCAACTGGAAAAGCCTCTACTGGTGGATTTAGTAATTATGCAAAATTCATAAATGCAGGTACTAGTGCGGTAAAAAATTATGATAGCAACATTCAAACTATTTTACATCTAGCAAATGGAGATGATAATGGTTTATTTTTATGGAATATAGATGGCCTATTAAATAATGGATTAATTAATAATAGAGTTGATGTTATTGGTATGTCATTGTATCCCAATGAATCCAATTGGATTTCTTTGGTAGATGATGCCTATAACAATACGATTGATATACAGTCTAGATATAATAAAGATGTGATGGTAGTTGAAGTTGGTTTTTCAAATAATAGATCTGATATTTCTTACCAGTTTTTAACTTATATTATTGAAAAAACAAGACAAGCAAATGGATTAGGTGTTTTTTATTGGGAACCAATTGCCCATGGTAACTTCACCAATTACTCTAAAGGAGCATGGGATATAGATGGAAGCCCCTCTATAGCAATGGACGCATTTTTAGACTTAGGAATTCAAAACTTGGAGGATAATAACTACCCTACAAATGAGAATTTTAAAATAATACCAAACCCAACTAATAGCTTTTTAAAAATGGAATTAAATAGTGAAGACAATTTCCCGCTTTTAATTTTTAATACGTTAGGTGAAAAATTAATAGAAATATCAAATTATAAAGACATGCAAAAAATTGATATTTCAAATTTTAAAAAAGGAGTATATCTAATAAAAATAAATAAATCAGAGTACAAGTTTATTAAACTTTAATAATTGATAAATTTTTAAATAGTTATTATAGAATTATATAATTAACGATTCTTTTAAACATGTAACATCTCTAAGATACAAATGGTTAGATTTATAAGATGCAGATTGGAATAGATAGCTTTGCAGCAAGTGAAACAATAGAAAATTTGAATGGAAAACAAAATGCAATTTCAATTCAAAAACTATTGGAAAGAATAAAAAGATCAGATGAAGTTGGACTTGATGTTTTTGGAGTTGGTGAGCACCACAGGAAAGAATTTCTAGATAGTGCTCCTCATGTAATTTTATCTGCAGCAGCTGCTCAAACCGAAAATATTATTTTAACAAGTGCGGTTACTGTTTTAAGTGCTGCAGATCCAGTAAGAGTTTTTCAAAATTATGCAACTTTAGATTTAGTTTCTAATGGAAGAGCAGAGATAATTGCAGGAAGAGGTTCATTTACCGAAGCTTTTGAATTATTTGGATATAAAATGGAGCAATACGATGAGCTTTTTGAGGAAAAAATAGAATTATTAATTGAAATACAAAAAAATGAAAAAGTAAATTGGAGAGGAGATTTTAGACCACCTTTAATTGACCAATATATTTATCCTAGACCTTTTCAAACACCATTACCTATTTGGATTGGTGTGGGAGGAACTCCACAATCTTTTTTAAGGGCAGGCACTTTAGGAATGCCATTGATGATAGCTGTTATTGGTGGTGAAACCCATAGATTCAAACCACTTGTAGATATGTACAGAGAATCAGGAAGAAGGGCTGGACATTCGCCAGATAAGTTAAAAGTTGGATTACATTCTTTAGGATATGTAGCTGAAAATTCTAAGCAAGCAGTTGAAGATTATTTTCCTGGTTACGCAAAAACTTTTACTAGAATTGGAAAAGAAAGAGGATGGCCACCTGTTACTTTAGAAAGATTTAAAGCCCAAAATGGTCCATTAGGAGCATTAATGATTGGAAATCCTGAGGAAATAGCAGAAAAAATATTAAGACATAGCGAAGCTTTAGGTGGCATATCTAGATTTACATTTCAAATGGACAATGCAGAACTGTCTCACAAACAGCTTTTAAAATCAATTGAACTTATTGGAGAAATAGTTAAGCCAATTATTGGTTAGTTAAATTCATAAAATAATCAACATTAATTGAATACCTATAATTAAATTTTATTTTAGGATTATGAAAAGAAAAGATTTTATTAAAAAATCAGCTGTTTTAAGTGCAATTGGCCTTTCATCTCCCTTAATATTGAAAGCTAATACATCAAAAAAAATCTCAACTTACGATAAGCTAAAAGACCAAATAGGATTTAATCACCTTCCAAATAAAGAAATAAAAACTATGAATAGTGTTGTTCACAAAGCAAATACAAGAGGCCATGCAGATCATGGATGGCTCAAGGCAAATCACTCATTTAGCTTTGCTAATTATTACAATCCTGAGAGAATGAATTTTGGAGTAATTAGAGTCTTAAATGACGATAGTATTGCTCCAGAAAGAGGATTTGGTACTCATCCTCACGACAATATGGAAATTATCACTATTCCTATGGAAGGAGATTTAAAACACCAAGATAATATGGGAAATGGAACTGTTATAAAAAACGGGGATATACAAGTTATGAGTGCAGGAACAGGGATCACTCACAGTGAATTTAATGCCAATAGCGATTCCCATTGTAAGTTGTTGCAAATATGGTTATTCCCAAATAAGAAAAATGTGACTCCCAGATACGACCAAATAGCAATTAGCTCGATAGCTAATAAAAATAAATTATATCAAATATTATCTCCTAACAAAAATGATCAAGGAGTTTGGATACATCAAAACGCTTGGTTTCATATTGGGGAATACGTTGAGAAATCTAAGGATGAATATGAATTAAAAAGTAAAGGAAACGGAATATACTTTTTTGTTATTGAGGGGGAAGTAAATATTAACGACCAGCAACTTTCCAAAAGAGATGGAATGGGAATATGGGAGATTGATAAAATCAATTTTGAGGCAAAAGCCAATTCTAAAATATTACTTATGGATGTTCCACTTGAAATTAATTAAGAAATCACTAAATTTATAGGATGTCTGACTATACTATTGCCGTTAAATATGCCATGTTTTTTTTCATGGCAACTATGCTAATAGAATGGATTGCTTCAAAAGTATTAAAGCAAAAAGTCTACAATACTCCAGATACTATTTCTAGTATTAGCTCTGGAATGACCAATAATATTAAAAGCATTTTAAATCTTTCTGTAGTTATAATTAGCTATCAATGGATGTTTGAACATTTTGCAATATTCCAAATTAGTTCTTCATGGTGGGTATATGTTTTGGCATTTTTAGGAATAGATTTTGCCAATTATTGGACACACAGATGGAACCATGAATTTAATATACTTTGGAATAGGCATATTATTCACCACAGCAGCGAAGAATATAATTTAGCATGTGCACTAAGACAAACTATTTCATCTGTATTCCAGATTTATTTCTTTTTATATATTCCCTTGGCCATCATTGGAATACCGCCAAAAGTAATAACCATACTCCTTCCCTTACACCTATTTGCACAGTTTTGGTACCATACGAAACTTATAAAAAATATGGGTTTTTTAGAAAAAATAATTGTTACCCCATCACACCATAGAGTTCACCACGCAATTAATGACATTTATATAGATAAAAATTATTCCAACATCTTTATATTCTGGGATTTTATGTTTGGGACATTTCAAAAAGAACTAGAAAGTGAAACTCCAGTTTATGGCGTACTAAAACCAGCAAGAACTTGGAATCCGATTTATATAAATTTCATGCATCTAATTCAGCTTTTTAAAGATGCCATAAGAGCTAGAAACTGGAAGGATAAGTTTAAGATTTGGTTTATGGCTACTGGATGGAGACCCAAAGATGTAGAAAAGCTTTATCCATTAGATATTATTTCAAATCCTCATGAATATAAAAAATACCAAACTAAAAAAGACAGTTTTTTAAATATATGGAGCTGTTTACAATTAACCATTCATCTTGCAATGCAGTTTCATATAATATATCTCATCAACTTTATTGAAAGTGATGATTTTAATGTAGCTGTGTTATTAAGTGGATACCAAATGCTAGTTCTTTATGGAATATTTTTTACTTTTTCTATTGGCTCTTTCACTTCCTTAATGGATCGATCACGTTTCTCTTTAATTATAGAAATAATAAAAAATTCTATTGGATTTATAATTGTATTCTATTTTCAAGAAACTCTAAATATATTTCAAGGAGTATATTTACCTAAGAGCGCTGTAGTATTATATCTGGTAATTTCTCAATTAATTACTATTTTCTACTATTTCAAGTTTCAAAAGCAAGAAAAAGTTTCTCTAGCGCTATAGTCCTCTTCTGGTGTTGAATTTACTGTAACAAGGAATAGAACGGTACTTATTTTTTGAATGTCTTTTAGATTTTATTAATCCTTCAAAAAGACCGCCCTCAATACTTTCTAAAATTATAGAAATTTCATTCGTTCCACCTGAATAAGTACCAAGTTCTGAGACTGTAAAATCTCTGCTATAAGACATTGTTAAAGATAAATTTGATTTTTCAATAACTTTTTGATATCCAAAAATAAAATATAATGCCTCAATTCTATCAAAATCACCTTTTACTACAGTCATCTGCTGTCTGTAAAAAAGACCTAAATGTAAGGGATAAATCCAAGTTTCAGCTATTCCAATTTGTAAAGTAGATAAGTTTCCTTGATTAACAAATAATGCAGAATGTTTGACACCTCCACCAACATTCCCTTTACTAAAAGGCCAGAGCATAGAACCATGATATGTATATCTTCTTTTATTCCTATATACACCATCATTTACAAAACTATTTCCTCTTTGAACAAACTCATGAACTGCAAATCCTAATTCAACATCCAAATCTATTGGTAAATGAAATCTTCTAGATTTCGTTCCTCTTTTTATATGGTAAGTTAAAACTGTTCCTAATGCAAGATTTGAAGAATTAAATGAATTGCTATTAGGAGATGTAAAAGATGTGCTGTTCACATTTCCTAAATAAGGATCTAATTGATCACTAAAAACTAATCTTGACCAGTCTAATTTTTTAGTAATATTTTGATAATGAAAACCAAATTGCCAAGCTAAAGGACTTGGAAAAACATCAAAAAGCCTATAAGCACCTCCAAAATGAAATTTGTCAGTTTTGAAATTACTTTCACCCTCTGAACCTGACGAGTAAAGCATAGATAAAGATGAGTTTGAAAAGTTCTGCCAAGAGTCAAAAGAAATAGATGTTGTATTAAACTGACCTGGTACTTTAGACCATTGATTTTTATTATTTAAAAATAATCTAAAATTATTATCCATTCCTGACATTGCAGGATTCATATACAATGGATTAAAATAAAACTGACTAAAAACAGGTTCTTGGGAATAAAAGTTCACACTTAAAAAAACAAAAATAGCTATATTAAATATTTTTCTTATCATCTTATGACAGTTAAACTACCAGTTTTTCTAAAAATGTTTTCTTCAATAGGTTCTTGTCCTTCCCAAAAACTATCGTCTTTAAACTGCGCCTCAACCTTCCATATATATATGTCAGTCTCTACGTCTTGACCATTAAATTTACCATCCCAATATTCTGTGGGTTGGCCTTCGTCATCAAGTAAAGAACTTTCCCAAATAAGATTCCCGTATAAATCAAAAATTTCAATTTTATACTTTTTCATTCCAGTACCTTTAGGAATGAAATTGGCAACCTCAAATATATTTGAAGATGGGTATAAAGCATTTGGTATAAATAAGGTTTTTTTATAAAATATATATAAATCTTTTGTTAAACTATCAACACATCCATAGTTATTAAATGCGTACAATGTGTAATAATAAGTTCCATCAAAGTCATAACTATAATAATATGTTGGATATTCTTCGCTTGTAGAGTCAATATTAGCAAAATCCCAAAAATACGAATCTGCAGCTGTCGAATTATTAATAAATTCTAAAGAACCACTTAAGGGTTCGTCGCTCTGTATTTGATTAAAATTAAAATCAGCAACTGGAGATGAAAGAACATCTAAAGAATTGATACTTTGTAAAGTATCAGAGCAACCGCTTCCAGTATTAAAAGCAAAAAGAGTTATAGTATACTGACCAGAACTGTCATAAACATAAGAGATTGCATCTCCATAAGAAATAATTCCGTTTCCTAAATTCCAGACTAAAGAATCTGCAAAAAGAGTTGTAGAATTGAAGAATGTAGTGTCTCTTAAACAAATTGAATCATTAAAATTAAAATTTGCAATTGGAACTTGTTTGTTTAACACATCAAAGAAATTATTTAATGTATCATAACAGTTATAGCTATTTCCCGAAATTAGCTGAACATTATAATTACCTACTGAGTCAAATATTGTAGATGGATTATTTGTACTAGAAGTTTGACCATTTCCAAAATTCCACTCAAAATTATTTGATAACAATGAAGTATTTGTGAAATCAACACTTATGGGCAAATAACATGGGTCACTGGCAATGTAAGTATAGCTAGAAGTAGGAGAAGGATAAACATTAATAGGTTCAAAAATTGAATCTTTACATCCGTTTATGTTTTCTACAACTAATTTTATTATGTAATTGCCTGCGTTTTGATATTCATAAAAACCATTAAAAAAAGAAGCCGTATTGCCATCTCCAAAATCCCAATTATAAAAACTAGAATTTTGAGAATTATTATTAAAAATAACATTAAATGGCTCGCAACCTATGGAAGTATCAGTTGAAAAATCAGCACTAATAATTGGATTTACATTGATATAATTTATTGAAGAATCTACACATCCAGAATTATTTATTGAAAATAATTTAATTTCAAAAATACCATCAGTATTAAAAGTAAAAAAAGGATTTGGTTGAATTGAGTTTGCAATAGTGTCAAAGGTCCAAATATAAGTATTAGAGCCTGTGGAATTATTTGTAAAACTATAATTTGAAGGTAAAATACAGGAATCTAATTTATTATAAGTGAAGTCAGAATATGGAACTGATAGTACATTTACTGATTTAGAATAGCTGTCCTGACAACCAAACTGGTTAGTAGTTGTTAAAGTGATATTGTAAGTTCCAGAATTAGCATAAGCATAATTTAGGTTTAAAGAATTTGAATTTGAACCATCTCCAAGATCCCAAGAATTTATAAATGACCCTGTAGAATTATTAACTAAAGAGTAACCCGCGGGAATTGTACAAGTATCAAGTTGAATAGAGTTGAAATCAGCAATGGGAACTGGATTGACAACAATGCTCTGTGTAGCACTATCACTACAACCATAGGTGTTAGAGATTATTAAATTAATATTATAGTTTCCTGCATTAGAATAAGTATAATTTGGAGAATTAATTGATGATGATGAACCGTTTCCGAAATCCCAGTTATTAGATGATGCACCAATAGAATTATTTTGAAAGGTATAATTAGCAGGTAAAACACAAGTATCAAGTTGAATAGCGTTAAAACTTATTGAAGGAACTGGATAAGGAATAATATCAAAATCAAAAGAATCAATACAGCCTGCTAAATCTTCAAACCTTAAATTAACACTATAATACCCATCGTTTGTATAAGTATGACTTGGATTTGCTAAAGTCGAAGAATTACCATCTCCAAAATCCCATAAATAAAATCCCGTAGATTTTGCAGTACTAGAAAAGTTAACAGGTAAAGGAATACATCCGTTTGAAGTATCTGAGGAAGCAGTAATTTCAGGATAAGGTAATACTACTAAGTCTACAGAATCTGAAGCTGGACAGTCATTTGTCAAAGACGTACCAGTTAAAATTACTCTATAGTGACCAGAATCTAAAAAAACATGAGTTGGATTAGTTAAAAAAGAAGACGAATTATCCCCAAAATCCCAGTTGTTATTTATACCTAAGTCTGAAGAATTACTTATCAGAAGTGTTGATCCTGCACACAGAGTATCATCAATTACAGAAAATTCAACATTCGGAGAAGTATTAACTCTAATGGTTTTAAAGGCAGTATCAAAGTCACATGCATTACTAACTGCTAAAGAAACTTCAAAAGTTCCAGTATCTAAAAATGTATGTGTTGGTGAGTAAGTATTTGAAAAATTACCATCATTAAAATCCCAACTGTGAGTTGCTGCTCCTACTGAAAACTGATCAAAATTTAAAGTAAATGGAAGACATCCTACAGTGGTATCTACGCTAAAAAATGCTACTAATCCACTAGGTAAAATAGTAACTGTTTCAATAGTGGTATCAGTACCACATTCATTAGTTACTGCCATAGTAATAGTATAGAAATCGATTGAAGGACCCGGGGAATATTGTTTATCAAATATAGTATCACTATTAGTTCCAAAAGAACCATCTCCAAAATCCCAATAATAGTTATCTGGTAAACCATAACTATTATTGGCTAAAGTTATAAGTGAAGTACCACAACCACCTACGTTTGATAACGATGCAAATCTTGAAACAGGTGATGGCATACTAATTATTTCTAAATTTTTTAAAGACACTCCACAATAATTAGTAACTGTCAAAGAAGTGTAGTAAGTAGTATCAAAATAAATTGATGCAGAATAGGAATGATTTACAGGAATTGTATCATTTGATATAGAGTCATTGCCAAGATAATTTTCTAAACCAAAATCCCATAGGTAACTAACATATTTTCCTAAAGAGTTATTTGTGAAATCTACTTGTAATGGTCCACATCCTGAATCTGGAGCAGTATAGTCTGCTAAAGGTGGAGCTAAAACTTCTATTAAAGAACTTGCAGAATCTAGACAACCTCTATTAGTTTCAGCAATGTAATTAATATTAAAAAAACCTACTGTATCAATTGAAAATACTGGTGAATAGGTATTTGACAAACTACCTTCAGAAATTGACCAATAATGATTTTGAACTTCTGTAGTAGAGTTATTTATTTGATGTCCTACATTTAAACAAAAAATACTATCATGAATATAATTTACATTTGGTAATGGATTAACTGTAACATTTAAAAAATCATAATTCCAACACCCTGTAACAGGGTCCTGGTAAGAATAAGTTAATTCATGAGTTCCTATTCCAGCATTTAAAGGGCTAAAAAGACCAGTATTAGAATTTAAAACACCTGTTCCTTGAAGAAGACCTCCGCTTGGTGAAAATTGAATGGTTGTATCACCAGCTGAAATACATATTTCAAAACTATTATCTAACGAAATTACTGGCAAAGGATTAATCAATAAATTCATGGTATCAGTTGTAAAACAATTTCCAGCACCAATATTATAAGCGAAATTTTCATTAATAAGATTTATATTGGCAGGATTTGCAAAGTATCTTCCATTTAAATTAACTCCATTTCCATGCCAAGTTCCAGCGGATGAAGGCAAACCATTTAAAATTATTAACCCTGTATCTGCACAAGCTACAATATCTGAACCAGCATCTGCAATTTGAGGGGGATTAACTGTAAGTATCAATGAGTCAATATTGTAACAAGTATTCACATCCGTATATTCATAATATATTTTAAAAGATCCTGGACCATCCGGACTATAAATACCATTATTAGTAATATTAGTATCTATCCAGTTTCCACCTGTTGGTGAAGCATTAAGAGTAACATCTACGGGAAGGTCACAAATAACAGTATCTATTTGTGTAACTACATTAGGTGAATTAAATTCAGTTATGGTTACACTATTACTATTAACACATCCAAAGTCATCAGTTGCAGTTAATGTAAATACTCTACTACCATTCATATCATAAAATGGATTTAAAATAGTTTGGTCAGAGAGAAAATTAGAATTCCATAAAAAAGTATATGGCGGTATAGCACCAGAAATTGAACCAAATAAAAATGCAGTATCTTCAGGACATACACTTTGATTTAGACCAGGATTCACTGTAGGTAATTCAAGAACATCTACTAAAATAGTGTCATATCCCTTACAATTATTTATATCGGTTACTTCCAAAAAAATATTATTATCTATCAATGTATTTACAAACGGATTTGGAATAGTTCTATTAGAAATTGATACATTTACTGAACTCCATAAATAATTGTAGTTTGGAGATCCTTCACTAACAGAAGCAGATATTCCAAGAGACTGGCCATAACAAACCGAATCTAGTTCTATCATAGAAATTACTGGATTATCATGAATCTCAAATTCTAAACTATCGCTATCAAGTCCACATTGGTTTGACGCATTGAGATAAACTTTAAAAACACCAACACTATCGTAAAGTATTGAATTAGGGATTTCTAAATTAGAAATATCATTAGCAATTGACCCAGGAAAAGACCAATTGTAAGCATTCATAAATCCAAAGCATGTATCAATAGTTGCTGTAGGGTTAAGTTTCTTAGTGTCACAAGTGTCTATAATATTATCAATGGATAAAATTGGTGGCCCTACGGCTGTTACAGTATCTTTAAAATCATCTGATCCACATACATTAGTTGCAGTTAGGTCTATACTATATATTCCAGGTAAATTAAATGAGTATTCAGTGTCTAAGGAGTCAGGAATAGAATAACCGTATATTTCTATGTCATCAAAGAAAATTGTATCAGTTGAATTAGAAAGATTTATGCCAACTCTTAATTGAATGCTATTTCCATTTATTCCATCGGCCGAAACAATAGAAGGACTAGTAAAGTTTCCAGTTAAAGCTCCGTTATTTAAAAAATCTGTCCATAATCCTCCATCTAATTTGTACTGAGATTTAATGGATTTAGTACCAATTGAATTATTAGTGAAAGCTTTAAGTTCTGTAAAAATATACTGATATTCAGAAATATTTATAACTGAAGAGTACCAATAAGCAGTATCGTTATTATTGGAACTTACATTTACTGCCTCAAATCTTTCATTTTTTACGTAAAACCAATCGTCATTATTCCACAAAGAGTTATTTACTAAAATATTCCAATTAACATTACTCAGATCGGAGCTTGTTCCAAATGCTCCTTGACCATTTTGACCTGAAAAATCTTCTTCATAAATCTCAAAAACTGTAGAATCTGAAGCTGCAGGATTTATGTTAGGAGGAGCACTTCCTTGACAACCTACAGTTAAAGTTGAATAACCCCAATCAAAAACGGAACTAAAGTCATTCAGTGATTTTGAAGTATTGTTTGCGTAAATAAATAAAGGAGAACAATCAATATGTTTATCTAGTGTAAATTCTGCATCTGGCAATGAATCAATCAAGAAATCTTTAAAATCTTCATCTGATATTTCAGCATTTCCACAAGGAGAAACTTTTTTAAAGTTAACTGTATAGGCTCCTTTATTGTGAAACATAACTTGAATTTCAGTAGTGCCGTGAGTTGTACCATCAAAGTACTGTAAACCAGAATAGTTTCCAAGAGAACCAGATGTTACGGTAAATCCAGTATTGGGTATAAAATCCCAAGCTACTGCAATACTAGTATCACATTCATAAGTAAATCCAGAACCAGTATTTACACCATAAACATACTTTCCACCTAAACTAGTATCTCTAAAAGTAACTGGACTATCTATACAAAAAATAGAATCTTCCATCTCAATATGTGCTTGTGGGGGAGACGACTGAGTAATAGGTGAAACCTCAGCACTTGATGATCCACATCCATTTGTGGCTGCAATCCCTACCAAAAATGAATTATCGTAAGCCTGAGTAGAATAGCCACAAGAAGCTTCATCAAAAATATGATAAATTGTATCACTTAGGAGGTCAGTTGCAGGATAAGGGTGAATGAATGTTGAATCATCCTTACCATCATTAGTGTATTTTCTGTAAAGAGTTCCAGGAGAGTTTAAAATTCCAGAATTGTTAGAAAAAGTTGCAACAAAACCATATGTTTTGGGAGAACATTGATTTTGAGTATTCCCTGGTATACCTAGTGAAACTGCTGGATTTGTTCCATAGAAAAAATTCTTTTCATACACCCTAACACATCCTGTTATATTATCTGTTGCTGTAATAGTTATAATATATGGCCCCTCATCTGTATAGGTATTATCATATATTGTTCCTGGTGAAATGTTTAAATCATTATTTCCATTTCCATAATCAATATCGTAATTTACATTAGAAGAATTATTAGCAACACTTGAATTAGGAATATTCATTTGAAGATTAAATGTAGGATTTGGATTTCCACATTTACTCCATTCACCATTAGGTGAACTGATGATATAGTTAGGATTAGTTGGAGCTAATGATAAAAATGAAGAGCTTATTTCAACTTCTGGGGCTTTTTGTACAGTCACTTGACTTATTGAAGTGTCTTTACATCCATTTACATCGGAATAAATATAAAGAATATCAACATTTTCAATACTACTTCCATAACCAACAGATGAAGCATCATAATTATTATTTGATACCCCTACTCCACTATAATAACCTCCAGCTGGAGACCCCCCAGTTAATGAAAATACCGGAGATGAGCTACAGTAAGTTCCATAATCTGAAGAAGTCACATTTGTTGGTTTTGGATTTACTTGAATAGTCGTAGTAGCTGTATTATTACACCCATCATCATCCTCTACATAAACTGAAAAAATCTCTCCATCTGTCATTCCTACAACTTGAGAAGAAAAGTCATTTGTACTTATAATTGTAGCATTTCCATTGGAAGTCCATATCCAGGAAGTTGCATTTCCACCAGATTCTGAAATTGTTAATGTATCATTGATACAAACTGGACTTGAACTACTAATAGAGACTTGAGGAGTAACGTTAACATAAAATAGAGAACTGTCTTCACATATCACTCCATTTATTGTAAGTGTGGAAACCACTTTATAAATAGTAGGAACAGTTGGAGTAGCAATAGGATTTGAAATATTTGGATCTGAAAGAGCAGTAGTTGGAGTCCAATTGTAAGTTATTGATGGATTTCCAATTCCAGACCAATTTGCCGTAGGTGAACCACCAAGAGTTAATGGATCTCCATAACAAAGATTTATTTTATATTGCTGGCCCGTAACTTTAATATCATCTAGCTTAAACTTTTCATTATCTTCGTTTACATTCATTGAAACTCTAATTTGGACTGTTGAACCTTTCAATCCATTTTGAGAGACATTAACGCTAGATGATGGTAAACCATTTGTCATCTGACCATTGTTAGTAAAATAAGTCCAAACATTACCATCTAAACTATATTCAGAATAAAAAATATCAGTTGCCTCATATCTATTTGAATTAGAAATTTGGCTTGCAACTAAAGAAAGGTCTACATTAATATAATTTTGAATGTTAACAATAGGTGAATACCAATAACATATTCCATCGACGTCTCTAGCTTCCAATTTTTCATTATAAACTTTAAAATAATCGTAGATATCTGAAAGATTAGCTGAACTAACGTCAATAGTCCAATTACAACCAACTAAGTCTATGGAGTTTCCAATAGCTCCTTTTCCATTTTGTCCAGCAAATGTTTCTTCGTATAATGTCTCAGTATTTAGATTAGCATTAGTACCAGCATTCACAGAAAGATTAGAACACTGAGAATGGAAAATATAACTAATATTAGTAATTAAAATTAATATTATGAGTCTAATTAATTTCATAGGAACAAAAATATAATAAAATTACATATTGATTATAAGAAACTCAGTACGTCTATTTTCTTGGTGCTCTTCTTCTGAACAAGGCACTATTCTAGAACCTTCGCATTCACATTTATTCTTTAGCTTGGATTCTCCAAATCCCTTTCCATAAATTCTTTCAGGTTTAGTAATTCGTTCTTTAATAAAGCTTGCCGAAGACTTGGCTCTTCTATCCGATAGGTTTCTGTTGTAAGTTTTTGAGGCTCTACAATCAGTGTGAGATCCTAACTCCACAACCATCGAAGGATAATCGTTCATTACTTTTACTATTTTAAGAAGTTCAACAGCAGCATCATCTCTAATGTTGGATTTATTAACATCAAAATAAATTGGATTAATTTCTATAATTGTAGCTATATCAACTCCTGATACTAATCTTGCAAGAGTAACTTCTGCAGTATCGTAATACAGGCCATCAGTAACGATATACGTAAATGTGTCTGACTCTACATAATAATCTTCTGGAATATACGTAAATGATCCGTCTTTTTTAAAGTCTATTTCTCCGTGGAGAGTAGAATCAAGTAATATGGTAGTTAGAATATCTCCACCAGAATCTGAATCGTTATGCAAGGTTCCATTTATTGAATCTGTAGAAAAATTTTCGCCTTTTTTAATTACATAATGGTCATCAACAGCTACCGGAACTGTTTTATCCAAGGCCTTGATAAAGACACTTATTGTGTCATTTGAATATTGATCATTTAAAATTCTGTATGTAAAAACATCGACTGTTACACTATCGTTATTAGGTGTATATATAAAGGTACCGTCACTTTTAAATTTAATTTCCCCATTAGATGGCTTATTTATTAGTTTTGCTTTATAAAAAACATTTTGACTAAGAAAACTTTGATCAGCATCATTTAAAAAGTCATTATTAAGAACAGAGTTTGAATTAACTTCAAGTGTCTCACCTTTAATCATAGTGTAGTAATCATCTGTTCCTTCAGAAATGCTCACATTAAGTTTAAAGCAATAGATATCGTCGTCTCCTTTACCTCCAAAACGATTAGAGGATAAAAATCCAAACTTAATATCTTGAGATATAAAAAATGAAAAATCGTCCTTGGGAGAATTAAAAGGTTTACCTAAATTATCAATCTTAGTCAGAGAGGTATCTAAATAGTTCTGAGCAATGAAAATATCTAATCCGCCTAGTCCTATTCGACCATCAGAAGAATAAAATAGAATATTATCATTCATAAAATAAGGAAAAACTTCATTACCTTCTGTATTAATTCTGTTTCCTAAATTAATTGGATCAGAAAGCTTATTTACTTTTTTCAAATTACCATTAATCTTTTTGGTTTCAAAACCTTTTATTTCACAATAATACAGATCTAAACCACCATAACCTCCCGGCATATTACTTGAAAAAAATATATTTTTCCCATTGTTAGATATTGTTGGATGCATAACTGAATAATGATCATTATTTACAGAAAACGGAACAATGCTATCCGGTTGATCAAGCATACCTGACGAAACTGAATATAAACTTAAATAGAGAACATCATCATCAGCATCTAAGCTATTACTTCTTGTAAAATAAACAGTTTTTTGATCTTTAGTCACAATAGCTGGACCCTCTTGATATTCGTTGGATAATTCACCACTTAAAGATAATGGAGAAGAAACTTCAAGGGAAGGATAATTTAACTGAGTTTTAAAAATATCGTAAGTAGGTTGATCTGGCTTTATAAATTTGGATTTTTTAATGTCTTTAAAAGAGGATACATTAGCACTAGTAAAAAGTGTATAATAAGTATTGGTGGAATCATTTTTAATTGCGTAAGCTCCAAAGTCAGAATTTTTGGTATTGATTGATAAATTAACTAAATCTACTTTAGAAATTTTATTTAAAAGTTGTTTATGAGCTTTATTGTTCTTAAAAATATCTGCTCTTTTTTCCATCGATGAGTTTGCATATTTAGATCTTATATTCTCAGCTTCATCAAACTTGTTGTTCATATACAACGTATGAGAATAATTGTACCAATCCACAGAGTTATTTGTTTTTTCGGCAACAATTTTATAATAATGCTCTGAACTATCTATGTTATTTAAATTCAAATATGATTTTCCAAGTTTACGCAAAACATCTAGATTTTTATTTTCTACTTTACTAAATCTTTCAATTGCTTTTTTGTAAGATTCTTTATCAAAATGATAATTACCCCAATCTGTGGATACTTGATCACTTTTACCCAAACCGAATTGAAATATTGGTGCTTTATCTGAAAGATATTTTTGAGAAGTAAAGGAACTTGAATTATAGGATGAGTTAGAATCAATTTTAACTAAGATTCCATCTTTGTAATATCTAGTAACCCCATCTTTACCATAAATTTTAAGTACTGGATCTACTACTTTATTCTGAGAGAAAGAAAAAATAAATAAAAAAGATATAAATACGAACAATATGTATTTCAAATTAGCAACCATTAAAAGTATCTTGGAGATTTAATTACCTTTTTTACTTCGTACAAATAATCATATCTGATGGAAATTTCATGAGAACCTCCATTGTACTTAAATGTTTGGTTTCCTAAAGAATAACCAAAAGAATAACCAACAGAAATCTGATCGTTAATATTCATACCAGCCAATAATGAATAAGCTCCACCATTATCAGATGAAGGTAGAATTAATCCAAAAGGGGCTCTAAATGCTAATCCAGCCCATAATTTATCTTTTAGAATTACTAATGCTGAAAGGTCTAAAGTACTAGCAGCATTTCTAGTAACTTTGACAAAAGTACTTGGTCTTATTTTTATTTCGTCATTTACTTTGAATATCCCACCAGCTATTAAAAAATAATGTCTTTGAGTAGAGTTAAAATCATAATTTACCAAGTGAGGAGATGAAAGTCCTACATAAAATTTTGGTGTGTAATAGTATAATCCAAATCCATAATTGGGCATAAATTTTCCATTATTTACATTATTAAAAGAAATATCAATTTGATTATCTAACTCCAAAGCATTTAAGTCAAATCTGGAATGATTTCCACCAACTTTAACACCCATTGATAATTTATGGTCGCTAAATAGATGTAAATGATAGGCTAAATCCAATGTTAAATTATTCAATACTGTTGGGCCTATCCTATCATTCGAGAAACTTAATCCAAATCCTAAGGACTCATTTACTAATGGAGTGTTCACACAAATAGTATGTGACCAAGGAGCACCTTCAAAACCTGTCCACTGAGATCTATTAATCATCGTTGCATTTATAACATCTTTAGAACCTACATATGCTGGGTTTACAGATTGATGATTGAACATGTAATAAGTAAACATGGCATCTTGTTGAGATTTAGTAGAAATCAAGAAACTAAAAAATAGAGATATTAATATTAGTCTTTTCATAGTTATTTATTTCGTAAGTAAACAAATCCTTTAATTGGCTTTTTACCCTCGTGTTCACCACCGAAAGTAATAATATAGAAATAAGTTCCTTCTGGAACATTACTGTTTCCAAGAATTAGTCCATTTAAGACATTTGGAATACCACTCCATTCATTATTTGTTCCATAATTATCTGTTTCAAATACTTTTGTCTCCCACCTACTATAAACTTCTACATGGTTTATAGGATACTGATCTATTCCGGAAATATGCCAAGTATCATTTATGTTGTCGCCATTTGGTGAAAATCCTTCAGGGATTAAAACAGTTTCCAGTTGTAGTAGAGTTTGTTCTGAAATTTCATCAGACCCGCAAACAAAACCAGGAGTTGAAACTACAAGCTGTAATAAGTGTCGATCAAATTCTTTGGTTAATCCATACATTGATAAAGTGTTGGTTTGTGCTCCACTAAAAATATTATTGTCAATAACATTAATCCAAGAAGCACCACCGTCTGAACTTATTTGCCATTGATAGAAAATAGTAGATAAAGAGCTTGATTCTGTATTTAAAACAATATCATCTCCTTCACTAAATATCTCAAGTTCTGATGGATGTATATCTAATACTACTTGAGAACCTTCTTCTAAGAAATCATAAGTTCCGTTATTGTCATAATCTGCTGGGATAAAATATCCACCACTGTTAACGACTAAACCTAATGAGTCCTGAGAAGTTGGAGAACCACCTAAATATCCATCTCCGTCGCCATCGACAAAACCTGCTTCAACAACATCACTACAACCATCACCATCGCTATCTAAATCTAAATAATCTGCTGTACCATCACTGTCAGTATCAGTTGGAAATGACCCTTGAGAACCATCCGACATACCATTATTGTCGTTATCTGTGAATCCGTTATCGTCAGAATCTACTACTCCATCATTATTAGTATCCTGAGAACCATTTCCTGACTCAACAACATCGTGTATTCCGTCATTATCACTATCCAAATCTAAATAATCTAATATCCCATCGCTATCATTATCTAAAGGATTAGTTCCTTGGGTATTATCTGACATACCATTATTGTCATTATCTGTAAATCCGTTATCGTTAGAATCTACTACTCCATCATTATTAGTATCTTGAAAACCATCTCCTCCCTCAATCACGTCGTAAATTCCGTCGTTATCACTATCTAAATCTAAGTAATCAGCTATTCCATCATTGTCACTATCTATCGGACTAGTGTTTTCTGAACTGTCTGCCATTCCATTATTATCGATATCGCTAAACCCAGTATCGTTAGAATCAATAACTCCATCATTATTGGTGTCTTGGATTCCATTACCAGATTCTACAACATCAAAAATTCCATCGTTATCACTGTCTATGTCCAAATAATCAGGTATACCATCACCATCTGTATCACCATTTCCTTCATCCACATCAGAAATTCCATCATTATCATTATCATCATCATCCACATCTGGAATTCCATCACCATCTATATCGTCACAATAAATAGTTAAATTTATTAAAATCAAACTATCACATCCTGTTAACAATGAGATTAAGGAATCGGTATAAATACCTGTTGATGTATAAACATTTCCTAATGGGGATGTATAAACTCCACATGCAGTATCAATAACATTAACTATCACAGTATTATTTACAGTTACATCATAAGTAATAATACTATCACATCCTAATGAACTTTGTAACGTATCGTTATAAAGTCCCGTTGCTGTATAAGTCGTTCCATTCAACTCTATACTGTCACATGCAGTTATCACTGTCGTATCTCCTACATTTAAATCCTTAATCGTTAAATTTAATATTGATACACTATCACAGCCAGCTTGAGCCTGCAACGTATCTGTATAAACGCCACTTGTATCATACATCACACCACCAAACAACGCACTGTCTCCATAACACAACTCTAAATCAATCGTAGAATATACTACCGTATCTACTATCAACGTCGTACTCACTATACTATCACAGCCAGTCAAACTCTGTAACGTATCTACATACACTCCACTCAACGTCTGATAACTTCCTGATAACAACGCACTGTCTCCTATACATCTATACAGCGTATCTACTACATCGTCATAACTCTCATTTATCGTTAAGTCTAACGT
>Ga0209406_1000682_pt1 | contig 25816 bp, 10 predicted proteins | sample COGITO_mtgs_1204_FD_184808 | JGI IMG/M metagenome (GOLD analysis project Ga0209406, IMG submission 184808) | Pelagic marine microbial communities from North Sea - COGITO_mtgs_120426 (SPAdes) (version 2) | ecosystem: Environmental > Aquatic > Marine > Epipelagic ... | reverse complement strand
ATGAGTTCATACCTGCAGTATGGAAACCATCTTTAATAGTATAACTGTCCCACCTTTCCCACATGGTGGTAGCTCCTTGATTGATAGAAAAGAACCAAGATGGGTATGTTTCCTTAAGCAAAATCGTGTACATCAAATCTGAATGATCATATTTATCCAATACAATTGCTAGGAGTGGCGTACCCAGAAATCCTGTGCGAAGATGGTCGTCTGCATCTTTAATTTTTCTAATGAGATGCGGTAGGACTTTCTGAGCTGTTTCTTCCGAAACTAAATCAAATCCGAGCGCCATTAAATAACCTGTTTGTGTTTCGTTCTCAGTAGTAAGTTTTCCATTGCTATCAATGAATTCCTTCTCAAATGCATCCCTGACATCATCTAGCAGTTTTTTCAAATCACTGACTTCTTCAGTTTTACCTAAAACTTCTGCGGCTTGAAAAGTTAAACGAACTGAATGAGCGAAATATGCTGTTCCAATTAAATCTTGTGGTGTATCCCCACTGTTTTTGTATCTACCTGTTCCTAAAAGATACGGCTGAAGCCAGTCACCAAAGGTATTCACATCGGCTATGTGATTTTCTGCTTTCGATTTGTAATAGCCCACCAAGCCTTTCATCATTTCATAGTTGTCTTCAAGTATTTTTAGATCACCAGTTCTAAAATACATTTCCCAAGGAATAACGGTAGCGGCATCAGCCCATCCAGAGCTTGAACTGTTTCCTAAAATATTCGGCACGACAAACGGGATACTTCCATCTTCTCCCTGTTCCTCACGAACACTTTGTAACCAACTTGCCCAAAACGCATGCACATCGCTATTGAACATCGAAGTAGGTGCAATAACCTGTGCATCTCCTGTCCAACCCAATCTTTCGTCACGTTGAGGACAATCTGTAGGTATATCAAACAAATTCCCTCTCAGTCCCCAGTTTATATTTTGCTGAAGTTTATTCAACTTGTCATGAGATGAGTTGAATTTTCCTGCCTTTTCAAAATCTGAATATTGAACAATACCCGTTACCCAGCTTTTTTCAGGTTGTTTATCCTCGTCAAATCCGCTTAGTTCCACATACCTGAAACCATGAAAAGTGAATTTGGGCTGCCAGCTAATTTCGCCATCTGCATTGGGAATATAGTAATCTGTTGACTTGGCTGATCGGTAATTAGCAGTGTACATTTTGCCGTCCTGTTGCAGCATCTCTGCAAAACGTATGGTAACTTTTTGGTTCTTTTTTACCGGGATTAACAGTTTAGGTACACCCACCATATTTTGACCAAGATCAAATACAAACCGTCCTGATTCAGGATTTGTGACCTTTAATGTAGGTAACTCCGCTTTGTTGGTCACTGCCGCATGACGTTTTGGAACTAATTGAACACCCGGATCTATTTCTTCTGTCTCTACTTCTAACCAGCTTCCAGCATCAAACCCGGGGGAACTCCATCCTGTTATTTCCAGATTGGCATCATAAACTTCACCGTCATAAATACCGGAAAAACGAAGGGGACCATTTCTACTTCCACGCCATTCGGAATCTGATTGAATGATTTCTTTCTCCCCGTTTTTATAGCTTAATTCTAATTGGCAAATTATCCTCGGTAACGGTTTGTTAATCCAATGATTCCTTTTGTGACCTATCCGACCAGAATACCATCCCTCTCCCACGATTACTCCAATCGTATTTTTACTATCATGCAGATAATCTGTCACATCATAGCTTAAGGTTTCTATGCGTTTTTTGTAAGGTGTCCAACCGGGTACCATTACATCATTCCCTACTTTTCGTCCATTTATCTGAGCTTCGAAGAGTCCTTTGGAAGAAATAAATAAACGAGCCTGATCAATTTCACTATTCAGATTAAACTCTTTACGGAGGTATTGAGGTTTGTAGCGCGCAGGTCCTTCTTTTGTATTATAAACTCCTTTCCCTGAATAATTAAATTTAGAGGTGTCACTTTTAATTTCGGTGCCTAGACTAATCCATTTGGCCAGCCAATCTTTTGTGCTTAATAATCCCAATTCAAAATTTGATATTTCACTCCAAGCGGAGGGATTTCCATCTTGATCAGTGAACATCACCTTCCAATAGGCCTTTTGTCTGGATTGTAAAGGACTTCCTTCGTACATAACCCAGACAGATTGATCAGATTTCACGTCTCCACTATCCCACAAATCTGCATTGTTTGGCAAGAGCTTTGGATTACTTGCTACCACGATTCGATAGCCTGATTGAGATTTAATATTTTTTGATACCGGAAGCTTCCAGGAAAAAGTGGGTACTTGGTCATGTAATCCAATCGGGTTTTCAAACCCTTCAGCAACTGTTAAATTATTTGGTCCTTCCGAAAGTGACGTTGAACAACCTGAGATGGTAAGTGTTATGATCGCTACGGTAAGAATAAGGATCGATCGGTAATTAGATTTTTTTAGATTCGATTTCATAAGGATTTATTTTTTAGTTATTTCTAACTTAACTGATATTTCCTGACAAGTTTGAGCTGGAATCAGGATTAATAAAGAGAATATTTGGGGGTTGCTGTGCCTTTGAATAGCAATAATTCAAGAGCCCTACTCAATTTAAGCAGATTCTGATAAAGACTAGTGTCCAGTCAAGTTTGTTTGTTTTCATTTTTAATTCTTTATTTTTAATTTAATACTATATCTATTATTTAATGATAAGACCCTGTTGGAGATATTCCTGCCCAGGCATTAACAACAAGCTTCTGTTGGCTTCTAATGGAAAACGAGCTGGAAGTGATATTTCACTAATTTCACCTGTAGATGGATTCAGTAATTTAATCTTGCCAGCCCAGGCTATGTCTCGCTTTCCTTTAACATCCACCGATATGACTTCTTGCAATCGATTTACAAGCAGGTAGACTTGCTCACTGTTTTTAGAAAAACGTCCGATATTCAATGTATCCGTCCCCAGTGAAAATTCAAGATCAAATTCAGAAACATAAGGATTGTGTATCTCTGCCAGCATTTTATCACTACTTACCGACAGGGCTCCGTCAAGTACTTTTTTTACTGCTTCATCATTTTTTGCGTGTTCGGCTTTTGGCACTGAATCGACCCAAACAACTTTACCTCCCGATTTTTTAAAACGGTCGAGTTGTTTCACCACATTCAAAGGAATATAATCCAATTGAGGCATGACCAGGGTATGATAAGAACCATAGCCTATTTGCATTTGACCATTGTCGATTTTGGCATCTGCCACCGCTTCAGGGTGCACAATCATATATTCAATATCTCCCTTTAGCAATGCCTCTTCGGTATGATCCCATGCTTGTTGCTTTGCCTTATGTAAAGCGCGAATCTTAGGCCAAAACTGATTAGAAGCGATTAAATCTGCCTGAAACATGGCGATGGGATAATACAAACCAACGCCTGCCTCGCGCTGTGTACCTTGTAACACTTGTGTAAGACGGCCTGTATATTCGTTAAAAAATCGATATTCTTCTGGGGTATAGCCTTTGGCTCTGGTTTGGTGACCATTTATCGATCCACTTTTTACGGGTTTCAAGGGCAGGTAAGCAGTGAATTTATTGACCCCATGAAACGAAGCCATATTTACAGAATTGATTAACAGTGGAAGATCTGGAGAAAGGCGCGAACGTCCGTAACCACCGATTATAGGGTCTAATAACATGATGGTTTTATCACGTTTTTTCCATGAAGTCACTGAGCTAAAAAAGCGACTTTGTTGGTAGGAAAAGTCTCTGAATTCATCAGGGTTTGGAATGGGTATGTCTAGGGCTGGGATATCAAATTCTGAAACAAATTTCATCATATCGCCATAACCTTGTACATGCATAGACAGGTAATCGTTTAGCAAGAAATGTCCACTCGATTTAATACCACGTGCATTGCACCATTCGCGAATCTGTCTGGAGAAACTGTCTGTCAACAAATCGGCAACCGCTTGACGGTAATGAATTCGCGCTCTTCTCGCAGTATCCGTTTGTCCCTCAAATAAGTAGGGGAGTATAGAATGGAGTTCATAGCCGTGTATCCTTTTGAAAGTTTCGGGTAAGGCATCACTCCAAGGAGTACAGGCATAGGGAGCAACTGTACTACCTTGCCAATGGGTCTGCATTAAATTTGGTTCATTCGTATAAAAGCCTTCAACACTGTTGGCAGGGTCTTCAATTTGAGCCAAAATAGGGGCATGCATATTGGCAATAAATCGAGACATGGCCTCTCTGTTCATAAGATCTGGATACCTTCCCGTATGTCCAAATTGTCTCATGGTCGACTGTCCTTGGGTAAGTGTGTCTCTTATATAGCGGGCAAAGACCCTCAATTCCCAATCGCCCTTTAGACCTTTGCTACTGAGACGCTTTTTGTCTACAACGATTTTATGCCCTTCATTTAAATTTGTAGCGCCCTTATTTACCGGATAGATAGCAGCATACACAATGTCATGCAAATTGTCTGGAAGGAAAAAGTCAATAGATTTACTTCCTTTTCCAGAAACTTTGAGCATGGTGAGACTCTTTACTTCCCAGTCAGGATTTTCGGCAACGACACGTCCGCCTGCCATACCACTTGGATAGCCCCAATCATCTGCCAACCAGACTTTGTAGTCTATCTTCTTCGCAGCATCTACCAATTGACCAATCATAGCAGGATCTGAATTTTTGTATTGATTCTTGTTACTTTCTGGGTACAGTATACTATAGAAGAATGCCATGGCACCTCCAATTCCATATTCTGGATATTTTTTCAAGGTTTGTGGTGTCAACTGGTATTGGGTTATTCTGTATTCATTGGGCGGGTTTTTAAAATCCTCTGCATTGATGGTTGTTTGTGCAGAAATATGCAGGTTGGTAATTACCAGGAATGAAGCCATCAATACGAAACTTATTTGTAGTTTTTTTAATTCCATTTTTATCTTTCTATATGATTGTTACTATTATTCTGCATCAGCCGAAAGTATTTTCACCGGGCCAATCAGTCCTGAATTCAACAATTTGTCATTTTTGGTCCAATGATTCCAGGCCGAAAAAGCTTTTTTATCATCCTCAGGAATGGATGCTCCATTGCGCAGCCATTCAGGGAATGAGCTGTAATTCCTTCCACGTTTTTTCTTATCACCATTTACTCTTCCTTCCCAAGCTGGAAAGTGTTCATCACCAATCAATCTGTTGACCCATAAATTGGTTACTTTCACTTCCAATTCATTTTTACCGGATTTTACAACATCAGAGATATCTAATCTGAATGGTGGTTTCCACAAGGTCTTAAATGCTTTTCCATTTAACTTGATTTCGGCAATCACCTGAACATCGCCTAAGTCGAGATATATGGCATCGTCCTCCTTTACAAGCTCAAATGTGGTAAGATAGGTTGCCGTTCCTGAAAAGTGACGGACATCAAAATCGCTGTGTTCATTCAGTGGAATTAGATTTTCGAGTGTGATTTCGCCTTTTGGCACATAATGCTTATCAAAGGACACCTTCCAGGCCTTATCAAGCTGAGCAATTTCTTTGTATACAGGCTTTGGTGTTGCATTACCTTTTTTATTTGTGTTTTTGCGGAATACTACAAAAACGGATGCTGCTTCAGACATGTTCAAAGCCACTTCTGTTCTCCCATCGGCAGTAGTTTTCCAATTTTCGGCAGGAGCAATTTCTCCCGTTTCAGGATTCCAAATCTCAGGCAGCTTACCTTCCACACGAAACTTGCAATTCAGTTCTCTTTCTTCATACGACTGATTAGAAACAAAGTAGTAATCATCTCCATCAATGATGTGATGACTATACTCTGTTTGCTCCGGTATTTCGCAATCGTTTTGTATCGTTGAGCGTGCCGAAATGAATTGTTCCGGAGCTTTAATTTTACCCGAATCCCAATATTTCGCCACCAACCGTTGTAATTTTTTATCATTTCTTTTAAAATCGGAAAGCCCTGGTGTTCGTAAGGGTTTAGGTGCAAATATTGTTGCGCCTTGCGCGGCCAGATTTGCTATCTTTTCCGCAGTTTCAACGGTCATTAAATCGGCACGTTCAATTAAGAGCAATTTGTATTTGTTCTCTAATAACTTACCGTTGTAAGTCACGCGAATACTTCCGGTTTCATCTACCGAGAGCGTATTGAGTGTTTCAATATTACTCAAGTCAAATCTCAATCCTGATAAATAATCCTCAAGCGGCTGTTCATCTTGACCAATAAAACTGATAGCTCCTTGACTTTCGCCATTAAGCACAAGTAAATCAGACACATATCTTCCAGTTTGCATAATATACTGACAACGTGCAATGTATTTGAGCCACTCTTTAGACTTGTAGAACCAGGTGTTGTTTCGATGAAACTGTGTCCCAAACTGTCCCATGGTAAACCCGGGTTTTACATTATCATTCCATGGCTGGTGTACAGAAGTGTGAAAATAGTACCGATTTACACCCGCAGCAAAGGCTCTGTCTCCACGTATCTTCATGCTGTAAGGATGGGCTGTCCAATCACCATTCATACGGGTATAAGATTCAGCTCCAACAATTTTATTACCTGTTAGACGCACAGCTGATGTTACCATTTGACTGGTCCAATCCCACAGATTTTTTCTAGTCCAAGGGGTCTCCCTCACCCAGAACTCAGCCAATGCCAAATCGGATATCTTAGCTACCGTTGACGCATCAAAAGAACCTGTTCCGTAAGGTTCGGTGGCTAATTTAAATCCTTGTTCGTGGCATTTGTCTTTGAAATACTGATAGTAATTCTTATGCATTAAATCTGCTACGGTTGTCCGCATATCCCACAATACCCTTTCGGTGTATTCGGTGCTTTCTACAATTCTGCCTGTCATGCACACAAGGTTTGGAATAATGTCATAGTGGCGTAAATTTAGAAACTGTTTCGGAAAATCATCCGTCCAGTTTTGATGGCCCACTTCATAGCTGTCAATTAAAATGGTGGCGAATGCTTTCTTTCCATCTGCATCAGCAATTATTTTATTAAGTAATTCATTCCAATGAATATCAGCAGCCTTTCTACTCAGTTTATCAATTTCAAGTCCCAATCCACCTTCTTTAGTTGCCGGTCTATTCGTTGAAGCAGTTGTAGTGTACCCCATCCTTAATATTGTCCAATTACCCTTTGGAACATTCCAGTTGAGCGTTCCGGTCTTGTCCATTTTTTGAGTGATGATCTGTATTTTATCCGCATCAATCACACTGTTTTTGGGTGCAACATCAAACGATGGGAAGAATTTATCAGGTCTTGCCATCAGTTCATTCAACGATTTTGCCTCCCACTTGTCTAATCTGTATGTTTTATCTTGTGGAGTGGGGAAAGCAATTACAGCTACATCGCGATAGAAATCATAATTCTCATCCCTTCCGCTTAGATAGAGACCGACAGCCTTTCGTTTTCCGTTTAATCCAGGAAGTGGCAATTGAATCGATTTGTCATCACCACTAATTTGTGTTTCGCTCCACACCACCATTTTCATGGAATGTTCCGGTGTTATCCAGGGACCTCCGGTACTTGACCAGCCCGAGGAACTATTCACGGCAACTTCCAACCCCAAACGCTCCGCCTCAGCAAACGTATACTTAAACATTTCATGGGATTTTGGGGAGTTATACTCTATACCGCCAAAAGGAATTCCCCAATCGATGTTGAACATTTGAATGCCTCCAATACCAACCTCTTTCAGTGCTTCGAGGTCTTTGGTAATACCTTCTTCTGATATATTCCCATTCACCCAGTGCCACCAGGTATGTGGTTTGGCCGAGTTTGGCGGATTTTGGAACTCATTTTCAATGCTTGTTGTTTGTGCAGAAATCTGCAGGCTGGGAATTACCAGGAATGAAGCTATCAATACGACGCTTATTTGTAGTTTTTTCAGTTCCATTTTCATCTTATATGATTGTTACTATTATTTTGCATCAGTCGAAAGTATTTTAACGGGTCCAATCAGTCCTGAATTCAACAATTTGTCATTTTTGGTCCAGTGGTTCCATGCCGAAAAAGCTTTTTTATCATCCTCAGGAATGGATGCTCCATTGCGCAGCCATTCTGGGAATGAGTTGTAATTTTTTCCACGTTTCTTCTTATCACCATTTACTCTTCCTTCCCAAGCTGGAAAGTGTTCATCACCAATCAATCTGTTGACCCATAAATTGGTCACTTTCACTTCCAATTCATTTTTACCGGATTTTACAACATCAGAAATATCAATCCTGAATGGTGGTTTCCACAAGGTCTTCAATGCTTTTCCGTTTAATTTGATTTCGGCAATCACCTGAACATCGCCTAAGTCTAGAAATATGGTTCCCTTCTTCTTTTTAAGTTTAAATTTGGTAAGATAGGTTGCTGTTCCTGAAAAGTGACGGACATCAAAATCGTTGTGTTTATTCAGTGGAATTAGTTTTTCGAGTGTGATTTCGCCTTTTGGCACATAATGCTTATCAAAGGACACCTTCCAGGCCTTATCAAGCTGAGCAATTTCTTTGTATTCAGGTATTGCTGTTGCATTGCCTTTTTTATTTGTATTTTTTCGGAATACTACAAAAACGGATGCTGCTTCAGACATATTCAAAGCCACTTCTGTTCTCCCATCGGCAGTAGTTTTCCAATTTTCGGCAGGAGCAATTTCTCCCGTTTCAGGATTCCAAATCTCAGGCAGCTTACCTGCCACACGAAACTTGCAATTCAGTTCTCTTTCTTCATACGACTGATTTGCAACAAAGTAGTAATCATTTCCATCAATGATGTGATGGCTATACTCTGTTTGCTCCGGTATTTCGCAATCGTTTTGTATCGTTGAGAGTGCCGAATTGAATTGTTCCGGAGCTTTTATTGTACCCGAATCCCAATATTTTGCCACCAACTGTTGTAACTTTTTATCATTTCTTTTAAAATCAGAAAGCCCTGGTGTTCGCAAGGGTTTAGGTGCAAATATTGTTGCGCCTTGCGCTGCCAGATTTGCCATCTTTTCCGCAGTTTCAACGGTCATTAAATCGGCACGTTCAATTAAGAGCAATTTGTATGTATTCTCTAATAACGTACCGTTGTAAGTGACGCGAATACTTCCGGTTTCATCTACCGAGAGCGTATTGAGTGTTTCAATATTACTCAGGTCAAATTTCAATCCTGATAAATAATCCTCAAGCGGCTGTTCTTTGTTACCAATAAAACTGATAGCCCCTTGACTCTCGCCATTAAGTACAAGCAAATCCGAAACATATCTTCCTTTTTGCATCACATACTGGCAACGTGCAATGTATTTGAGCCACGCTTTAGATTTGTAAAACCAGGTGTTGTTTCTATGAAACTGCGTCCCAAACTGACCCATGGTAAACCCGGGTTTTACATTATCATTCCATGGTTGGTGTACAGAAGTGTGAAAATAGTACCTATTTACACCCGCAGCAAAGGCTCTGTCTCCACGTATCTTCATGCTGTAGGGATGGGCTGTCCAATCGCCTTGCATACGGGTAAAAGATTCCGCACCAACAATTTTTTCGCCTTTTAAGCGCACAGCAGACGGCACTATTTGACTGGTCCAATCCCATAGATTTCTTCTACTCTCAGGATCATCTCTTATCCAAAACTCAGTCAATGCCAAATCGGATATATTAGCTACCGTTGAGGCATCAAAAGAACCTGTTCCGTAAGGTTCAGTGGCTAATTTAAATCCTTGTTCGTGGCATTTGTCTTTGAAATACTGATAGTAATTCTTATGCATTAAATCAGCCACTGTTGTCCGCATATCCCAAAGTACTCTTTCGGTGTATTCGGTGCTTTCTACAATTCTACCTGTCATGCACACAAGATTGGGAATAATATCGTAGTGGCGTAAATTAGTAAACTGCTTTGGAAAATCATCCGTCCAGTTTTGATGACCCACTTCGTAGCTGTCAATTAAAATAGTGGTAAAGGCCTTTTTTCCCTCAGCATCGGCAATGATTTGGTTTAGCAGTTCATTCCAGTGAATATCAGCAGCCTTTCTACTCAGTTTATCAATTTCTAGACCCAATCCACCTTTTTTTGTTAATGGCTTATTAGTAACAGCAGTTGTAGTGTACCCCATTCTAAGCACTGTCCAATTTCCCTTAGGGACATTCCAATTGAGTGTTCCATCCTTGTCCATTTTTTGAGTAATGACCTTTATTTTATCCGCATCAATCACACTGTTCTGAGGAGCATCATCAAACGACGGAAAGATTTTATCAGGACGTGCCCTCAGTTCATTCAACGATTTTGAATCCCACTGGTCTAATCTATATGCTTTATCTGCTGGAGTGGGGAAAGCCACTACGGCTACATCTCGATAGAAATTATAGGGCTTTTGTTTTTTATTTAATTCAGGAAGTGGCAATTGAATTGATTTTTCATCACCGCTAATTTGTGTTTCGCTCCACACCATCATTTTCATCGAATTTTCTGGCGTAACCCAAGGACCTCCGGTACTTGACCAACCCGAGGAACTATTTACAGCAACTTCCAATCCCAAACGCTCCGCCTCAGCAAAAGTGTACTTAAACATATCATGGGATTTTGGGGAGTTATACTCAACACCACCAAAGGGAGTTGCCCAATCGATGTTGAACATTTGTATACCTCCAATGCCCACCTCTTTCAGCGCTTCAAGGTCTTTGGTAATTCCTTGTTTAGAAATATTTCCATTCACCCAGTGCCACCAAGTATGTGGTTTGGCCGAGTTTGGCGGATTTTTAAAGGCTTCTACATCAGTAGTTTTTACATCGGTGTTTTGGGCATAGATACTTGGACCACTCCAAGATAGCATTAGCACAAGTATACATAGTCTTCTTTCTGTTTTTTTTATCATAACTTTATTTTATTACTAATTCAACAGGATCGAGTGTCCAATCATTCATTTCAAATATGGTTTTACCACCGTTCCAACCAAATAATACTTTGGCAACCTCTTTTTTAAGCGTGCGATCCCATGAGACTTCCACTTGGCCGTCTGACAAGTTTTTAATTTGTATCCATGGACTGTCATTCAATACCAGTGCCGTTGTTTTTCTAGGATTTCCTTTTTCATCCAACAACTGAAATTTATGTGTCCCTTTATCTTTCTGTACAACAAATATTGTTTTATCCAAATGAAGGGATATGGGACGGCTCGGAGCACTATTTGGACTTGATCTAAGTTTAAGCGGATCTCCAGAAAAGTTTTCATTCGGAATCGGAATCAACGCTTTTGCTTTTTCTAAATGTTGACTGATTAGCGCATCTAGTTCTTTTACTTTCTCAGGCATATAGGATGCCAAGTTTATGGCTTCTGAAGGGTCTTGCTTCAGGTTGTACAACTCATAATAATGAGTTTTAGGTTTTTTACCAGCCCAATAAAAGCGAAGCAATTTATAATCTCCATATCTCACTGTGGTAGACGATGCAGACAAAATTCCAAATACATGAGGAAAATCAAAAAAGAGCGGACGGTCGTCCATAGATTCTCCTTTAAAAATTGGTGTAATATTTTTACCGTCTAAGACGATATCTGGTTTAGGTTTTGTTCCCGAAATTTCTAGTAGCGTAGGGTAAAGATCTACGGTAGATATTGGGGTATCAGAAATAGTTCCTGCTTTTACTTTATTCGGCCAACGAACAATCCATGGAATACGAGTGCCTCCTTCATAGGTATTTGCTTTTCCTCCACGTAAGGGACGGTTGGAAGTCACTTGTTTCTTTGTTCCGCCTACCTTTACTGGATGCGCAACACCACCGTTGTCTGAAGCAAAAATGATAATGGTATTCTCTTTCACTTTTTTGTTTTCGGGAAGATCTAACCAGTCCAATAAAAGACCAACGCTATTGTCGAGGCTTTCAATCATCGTTCCCATTTCCGGACAATCCTGTAGACCTTGTGGATCGGTCTTCGCAAGGTATTTAGGCATCAGGTCTTTTTTTGCAATCCAAGGTCCATGGATGGCATATTGCCAAAAGTTTAAATAAAAAGGCACTTTTGAGTCTTTGACAGATTCGATCCATTTGATGGATTCTTCTGCCAATCGTTCATTCAAATATTCTCCCTCAGGACCTGGAGATAAATTGGGAATTCGATTGCCATAGGGCGAATAATAATCGGGTGGCCCAGGAAGATGGCTGCCTCCAATCACAAAATCAAAACCCTGATGTTCTGCATTGAAAATTGAATCTCCTGTTTTCCAACCAGGATGACTCGTTGATAAATGCCATTTACCGATATGAGCCGTGTTATAGCCCGATTCTTTTAAGGCTTCTGCCAGGGTAAATATTTCAAGTGGCATATGGTTCTTATTCTGCACCTTGCCAACATATTGATTGGGTTCTGGAGGCAAAGCTTTTGGCTCAAATACATTTTTGGGTGTAATGGCCACTGTTATTTTTAAACGTGCTGGATGTTGGCCCGACATGATACTCGCACGAGTAGGAGAGCAAAGTGGACTTGCAGCGTACGCATTTGTAAAATGCATGCCTTCTTTGGCCAAACGGATTAGGTTAGGAGTTTCGTAATATGTTGAACCATATAATTCACTATCTGCCCAGCCCATATCATCTGCTAAAATTAAAATGATGTTAGGTGAAACAGTATTTTCAGTTTTTTTAGTATTTGCTTCCTGACACCTAACACTTGTTATGAGGCCCATAGTACATAGGCATATTAATATACTTTTCTTTGTTATTATTTTCACTTTATTTTAATTTGTATTCGTTATTCTAATTGCTCAAATATGGTGGTTGGTATGGAGCAACAAACTTCTTGCTCTTTAGCCATTGCTTCTCCCATTGGGCTTTCAGTTCAGGATCGTTATAATCTGGAGCCGGCATGGTTTTCAAAATTTCTTCCAGGTCTTTTCGTACTTCAATTATATTGTTATCTGTAGATAGGGTTACATCTTTATAGGCCCCTTTTACCCATTCATTACGCTCATTACCACAATCGTAAAACTTTCCACGGCCATCAATCAACCACTGTTTGGTTCGCAACCAGCGGCATCCATACCATTGGGTAAATATCCAGTCTCTTCCTGTAAATGGTTGCCCTTTAATTAAGGGAGCAAAACTGTGTCCGTCAAAGACATCTCCTGTTGGCAAGGTTCCTCCCGCGAGCTCAACACAGGTGGGTATTACATCGGTTAGATCTATAAGTTCATCACTGGCTCCCATAGGTTTCAAATAGCCCGGTGCATACACCACAAAGGGAACCCTCGGCCCTTTTTCGGTGTCGGGATTGGATTTTCCATATCTGTTGGTGCCATTGTCTCCAGCATACATAATGATGGTGTTTTCAAGTTGCCCTGTTGTCTTTAGGTGCTCAATAAATTTCCCAATCTTATAGTCCATATAGCGGATGCATGCCTCGAAATCATTTTGTATCAAATTGCCTGTTTTCTCCCAGTTTTCATCCAATTCTGGCACCCATGGAGGTCCCCAATTATCCGGGTTGTCCGGATTGCGCACGGAGTGTGGCAGGTTTAAGGGCATGTAAACAAACCATGGGTTTTCTACTTTTTCTGCCGTAAAATCATGGAGGTACTTAAAAAGTGCATCGGTGCTGTGTACATTTTGCTTCTTTACCCGCAGGCCATCTATATCGTTATCCGAATGTCTCATATCAAAAGCGTTCTTTCCTTTGGGATGATTGACCAGACACCAACGCTGAAAACCATAGCTCTGCACACTACCAGTCTGAATTTTACCGATCATAGCTGTGCGGTATCCGTTTTTTGTCATTAACGAACCTAATGTATTTGGAAAGCGTTCACCGATCGGTTTGATATAACCATAATCTCCTCTAGGGTTGATCTGATTTTCATACACTTTGGTACGAAAAGCATACTTTCCAGTCAATAACATAGTACGGGTTGGAATGCATCTTGGTGTTGCCCAAGCGGTTTTAAAATATAAACCCTCATTGCCCATCTTATCCAATACTGGAGATATTGTTTTTCCTCCATACAAGGCATAGTCTCTGGGTGAAATATCATCCGATAGGATAAAAATGATGTTTGGTTTCGACGATTCCTTATGATCTGACTGTGAAAAGATATTTCCGCAAAGGAATATATGCATCAGCAATACAAAAGTTTGTCTAAGATGTTTCATTTTTTGCTTCACTAGTTTAAATGATTCGATTTACAAAAATTTTAATTTCTCAATACCACCCACAACAGAGAAATCCCATTCGGTTGGCAGTTCCTTATCCATTTCTAGCTGAATCAAAATCACATTTTGTCCTGACAAGAGCGGTGGGTTGTATCCAGCATCGAACCCCCTCCGATAAGGCGGCATAGCGATGCCATTTTTCGTTTTCCATTTTACGTTGCTGTAAATCACATCTCCTTTAAAAAATCCGAGATACGGAATAGCCGCTTTCTTGTCATCAGCATTTGTTACCCTCAGGTTGATAAAAGGGTCGTAATCACTGCCGTTCTTTACCGGGATAGCGATATAGCAGGTTTTGCTTTGAGAATATTCACTCAAATTAAAAACACCATTTTCTCGTTTTAGTGGAATCCAATTCGAATTCTTGCCCAAAACATCTTCAACTTTGGGTTGTTTTGAGTCAATCGATTCGGTGATATAAATGGTGTTGAGTGCCTTTTTATCACGCGCAACCCAATCCGTGTCTTTTTTCCACTTCGCCAATCGTTTCTCCAAATCTCTTTTTACCTTTTTGTAGGCTGCATTATCAATCAGATTCTCTTTTTCTAAAGGGTCTTTTTCTAAATCATAAAGTTCCTTATAAGGCATGTACTCATAGTCAATGAGTTTGTACCGTTCGGTTCTTACGGCCTGCATAGGCGGGAGGATTTCTCTTTTATTGTGCCAAAAGTCAAAAAACAATTCTTCACGTAACGGGGCGTCTCTTTTACTTTCAGATGCTTCTAAAACCCGCCAACTTTTTCCTTCCATTTCTTCGGGAATTTCTCCAGAGCAATAGTCCATAATCGTAGGTGCAAGATCCATGAGCGTCACCATGTCTTTAGGTGGATTACCATTTCTTTTTTGATCGGGAAAGCGTGCAATCATGGGGATACGCATGATATGCTCATAGGCATAGTGTTTTTCACACATATTAAATTCGCCCAAGGAATAGCCATGATCACTGGTGTAGACAAAAATTGTATTGTCATTGAGTCCGGCATCTTCCACTGTTTTCATTACAGTTCCCACTGATTGATCAATGGTAGTGGCCAATCTGGTATAAGATCGCGCCCATTCCTGAAACGATCCGTATGCCGGAATAGCCGCACGCCACTCCTTGGCATTGATGAGGTTGTTTGCCATTCCAGGCTTGCTTTCTGAATAGTCGAAATTGAATGTTTCCGGTTCTGGAAACCTAGTGTCTTCATAATATTCTTTCATTCGTTCGGGATAGGTGAATGGGATATGAGGCGATTTCAATCCAACAATCAAACAGAAGGGTTGCTCTTCCTTTGACCATTCCTCAATTGTCCTTTTTGCCATTTCGGCGACATTGTCGTCCGTAAATCCGCTTTTTTCCTGCTCTACACCATTTACCCAGATGTTCTGATTAAAAAATCCACCCACAAATTCAAAACTTGCCCATAAATCAAATCCAGGGGTAGGCTTTTCTTCTTCTCCCAAGTGAAATTTACCAATGTAGCCTGTTTTATACCCTAATTCTTTCAGTCGTTTCGGGAACATCGTTTGCGTTTGAAGAAATGAGTTATTGTCCCAAACAATATCGGGTGCTGATGCCTGATGCATGTATTTCCCTGTAAGAAATGATGCTCTTGATGGTGAACAAACACCCGCATTTACAAATGCATTGGGAAAAGACCAACCCTCGTTAGCCAGACGATCGAGATTGGGAGTTTGTAAATTCTCGTTTTTATGTCCCATCCAGTCGTGTCGGTGGTCGTCAGAAATAACAATGACAACATTAGGCCGTTTGGTTTTTAAATTTTGAGCACTTATACTAAATGAACAAACTAAAATTGCACAAATAGGAATTATAAATTGTTTTGTTATTTTTATCATAATTTTATTTTTCATAGTATTCACTATTTAAGCCCTTCTGCTACTTCATCGAGATAGGTGGTTACGGGAACATAATCTGGCGAATCACCCATGGTAGGATTCAGGGTACCACCTTCAGAATGTTCGTTCCATGAATAGGCAAAAACCACTTGGGCTTTGCAATTCTCTATATTGTCTGAAACGAAATCAAAGGTCTTTTGAACCCTGCTAGTCAAATCCCCAGGAAGCGGATGTTGATAATGCCACCAGCTTACAGATTCTGCTCTTGCCCAATTATACCATCCTGTAACCATAGGGGGTACGCATTCAATATCTGGAGAAAGAAATAAATCCCATTCAGAAATCATGGCATTTGTAGCACTTGCGTAGGTAGGACCTTGATCGCGTGGAGAAGTGGAACCTCCATAAGCCCCGGCATAATCAGAAATAGCATCAAATCCTGCAGTTACAAATTTGTCTTCGTTTAGGTATGTTCTACTAATCTCCTGCGCTACAATATATGGGTTTTCAAGTCCTGCCTCGGTGGCTCTGGTACGTATCAAATCTATAAACTGAGCAAGGGTCATACGTTCTGATGCACTGGTTTGTGCTGCAAGCATTGATTCAAATTGTAATGGCCATAGTACAGGCACTAATGGGCGATTTCCTTTTACGGTTTGCCAATGCTGTAATTTCATATATTCTATGATCTCATCCAACATTTTGTCTACTTTGGTGCGGCCATATTTAATGGCTGCATGACCATAGAGAGCAAAAACAAATTTTGTTTTGTCTGGTCGCGTATTGTTTAAATAGGCATCGAGGTTGTTGTGTAATTCCCAACCGTTGCTATACAATGTTCGGGTAGGTCCGTTAAAAATAAAAAAATCGATACCGGCTTCTGTGGCAAAATCAATTTCCTTATCCATAGCTTCTTGTAATACACTTTCGCTAAAAGGGTAATTGAACCATAAAGGTCCGGCATCTGTTGCGTGATTTACCCAATCTACATCTTCGGTTCTTCGGCAATAAAACGGCGCTCTCCAATGCCATTCTTCAGGTTTTAGAAAGCCAGCCCCCCCCGGTTCGTATCCTAATTCTTGGGCCTGAGTTGCGCCTTTTCCCGAAAACATGTCCCAACGTTGTACACCGAGCAATGGGCGATCTAATAGTATAATTTCTTCTGTTTCTTCAACAATAGGCACTACACCCTCTGAATCAGAATTGGAACATCCAATCATGAAAAACAAACCGATTATTAGGATCGTTAATGAGGATCGAAGCCTTATTTTATTTAATTTAATTTTATTCATTTCTCCATATTTATTTTAACAAACTTTTTTGTTTCTGTCTGTTCGCTTGTTCGTAAAGATAAGTTCCTTCGTTTAAAGTTGAAACATCTTTTGAATAATGCGTTTGTATAATTTTGTGACTCCCTATTAGTTGTGAAATAATTGTATATATATCTAATTTTTCTCCCACAAATTGCTTTTCTACTTCACTGTTTACAATTTTTACTATTTTGATAGAAATACTTCTTTAACAGCCTCTAAATAGCCCATTCCGTTGACTTCGTCTGGTTCTAAATAACTTCCTTCTCCCCATTCGTTCCATGAGTTTATGGTAATAATTCGTTCATTTTCAGGTTTGGTCATAGTCAATTCTTTGGCCTTTGCCAGGTATTTTTTAAATAGGGAAGGCGTATTGTTTACAATGACAGGACCGAAGGGGTAATCGCGTCTTGTCATCCAGTCATCAGTATTATTGCATCGTGGGGAAGAATCCCACCCCATCGATACATTGATGTGATAGGGAATCGGTATACTTGAAGCCGGGTTTTCTAAACCATTGGCTGCTCCTCCAGATTCTACACCTTTAAAATATTCTTCTGCTGCTAAGCTGTATTCGGTGGAAGGAAAGCTTGGTAAGTCGAAATGATGAATCCATACATAAGAAGTGGCGCTGTTGAGATTAAAGTATTGCACTGCATTATTCAGTACTTCTCCTTTTAGTCCCCATAAGACTCCATTGAGGTGTAAATCAGTAAAACCGGCTGCCTTTACCTTGGTTCGGAAACGTTCGATGGCTTCTGCTGCCCTGTTGTAATCATTATCGAATATTTCGAGAAAGGTGTCAAACTCGTAAATTGAAAAATATGGAGCGCCATCAATTTTCCAGTAAGATGGATGTTTGAAATAAGTCTCAATGACATAGTCGGTCAGGGTTTCAAAAGTTTCCGGTTTCAGAGCGCCTTTTATATTGGCACCTAAATCATGGTTGGCCCACATCAAAGAAAACTGTATCCTGTCATTGTTATTGGCTTTCAGAAATCCTTCTTCCAATGCCATATACAGATACTTATTGTCCTCCCAGCCAGGTTTTCCTGACAGTATATCTGAGCCTTTATCGTAGTAGTACCAGTCAAAAATAAAGGCGTCAACACCATAATCAGCTGCAGCATCAATTTTCTGTTCCATGTTTACCGGATCATATTCGTTGACATACCCCCATACGGGTACTTTGGGTTGTTGATGGCCTTCAAATCTTGGCTTGGCCATTTTAACCCTGTTCCATTCAGAGGTATTCACCGGTCCCCAGTTTGGAAAATAGTAAACGGCCACTTGAACCTCACTTTCCTTAATCTCAGTGCTTGGTTTTTGAGTTTTGGCTTCTGTTTTCTTAGTCCTTGAGCAAGAGCTTACCAGAAAACAAAAAGAGAGAATCAGAAGAACTATTACGTTTTGTTTTAATTTCATCTTGTTATTATATTAATTCAGTACTGTCGGTTAAATTTGTAAAGATTCCTAGCTTTTGCCTGGAATGATCTTTCTATATTTACAAAGGGAGAAATTATTTAAGCGACATTACGAAACATTTTGTTTTGCTCTTACCTTCTCTCAGAACCTATTATTCTGATAAAAACACTTCTTTAACAGCCTCTAAATAGCCCATTCCGTTGACTTCGTCTGGTTCTAAATAACTTCCTTCGGTCCATTCGTTCCAACAATTGATATTTAAAATTCTTGGTCCATCTGGGTCTGCCAATAATTTATCTTTTGTGAGTTTTAGGGCTGCTTTAAAATTAGCAGGTGTATTGTTGCCAATGGTATTCATAAACGGATAACCTACAGGTTCCCATTCCGATTCAATAGAACAACGGGGTGTTGAATTCCATCCCATGGTTACGTTTGGGAAATATGGCACACCGTGTTCTGCATTTGCTGTATCCCAATACTTCACATATTCGTCAAGTACATAGTTGTAATCTGTTTGTGTTTCTGGTAATTCAACATGGTGAATCCACACATAAGAAGTACTAGAATCAAACCCTAGTTTATCTATGAGCTCATTGGTGTTTTCTGGGGGTGTTTCAACAGGTAAGATCGGACGTCCCCATACTACGATGTTCCAGTGCACTCCTTTTAGCCCTGCTTTTATTGCTTTTTCTCGTAGGCGATCCATGCCTGCTTTAGTAGCTTCTAAACTTCCAAATCCTTCTACAAACTTTTGAACGTCATACACCGAGAAATACGCTTTGCCATCTATTTTCCAATAGTTGGGTTGTATAAAATACTTTTCTATTAAATGGTCACAGATTTCTTCATAGCGTTCTGGAGATACTTTTCCAGGATATAATAAACGTTGTTCTTCTCCTTTTACATAGGGGTGAATGTCTACCCAATCGTGGTTGGCCCACATGAGTCCAAATTTAATTTTCTCTGTATTTTCAGCTTGTAAAAATCCTTCGTCTAAACATCTGTTTAAAAAGGGACCGTCTTCGTACATATACCAGTCGAAAATAAAACTATCAACTCCGTGATTTACGGCTGCATCAATTTTTTGCGCCATTACTTTTGGGTCTTTCTCGTCGGTATAACCCCAGGCTGGAACATTCGGTTGGTGTTCACCCGGAAAACGTGGTGTAGCGGCTTTTACTAACTCCCATTCTGCCCAACCTTCGCCTTTAAATGCAGCGTTTCTAGCATCGTCAGTATGGTAATTAGGAAAGTAATAAGCGGCCACTGTTATCTTATCTTCCTTTTTTTCTTTTGTGACTCTTGAAGTACAACCCACTAATATAGCGATTGTCAAAACTCCTAAAATTGATATCTGTTTCATTGTTTTTAAGTTTTAAAAGACAAAGAGAATCTATTAAACTAAATAGATTCTGTTTGCCTTTTGTTTATTCTGTTAAATTTATATTAACAAGAGGTTGTCTGAAAAATGATTTATTTGTTATTTTGAGCCTTTCGACTGTCACTCAAGACAAGCTAAAGACGAAAAATATTTTTTCAATTAATTATCAATACCTTGAATATTAAAAGATTCTTCATTTTCATTCAGAATGACACTTTTCAGACAGCATTTTTTATTCATAACCTGGGTTTTCTACCAAATTGACATTTGCTCCCGTACGACTTAAACCGATTGGTAAGTAATAATGTCTTGAAGCATCAAAATAGGGTGCTGGTGTACCATCAATATTAGGAACAATTTGAAGTTTAAATTTAGCAGTCAATACGTCATAAGCTCCTTGAGTATAAGAATCACCTTCTAAAATAATTCTTAAAGCACTAGGTGATTTAGATAATTCGGTTGCTGCGGTTCTCCAACGTCGAAGATCCCAGTATCGATTTCCTTCAAATGCCAATTCTATCTTCCGCTCTTTTCGCACGATATCTCTATCTACAGAAGTGAACGTAGGCATTCCTGCTCTTGTTCGTAATTGGTTTATTGCCGAAGTCGCATCGGCATCACGACCTAATTCAATAGCCGCTTCTGCATAATTTAATAATACCTCACCCAAACGGAATATAATGTAATCGGTATCTGAATGGTTTCTTTCCATTACCGCACTGCGCTCTGCTTCATCTAAATATTTCAATGGTCCAAATGGGTTTCTTGCACGATTCATTCTCGAATTTGCAAGTACACCCTTATAAGACCCAGAAGTCACACTACCATCAGGTGTATTGATGGTTTTATGAAAGTCTAAAACAGCTTCACCGTTTTTCCAAGATGTACCATGCGTATATATAGAAGCTCCAAATCTAGGATCTTTATTTCCAAATAACTCATCAACGGTCCATAGATGGCCAGAATCAATTTTTGATCTGTCAATAACACCTGTAGTCCCATCGATATAGTCAAAAGACTCTGCCATTTCTAAATAAACACTAGTTGCTTGTCCAGCATTCCAAACATGATAACTCCTAGGTACATTAATCATATCATAAGTATGTCCTTTTCCAGATAAACCATCGAATATCTCTGAAAAAATAACTTCGCTATTTCCTTCATCTAAAAACAGATTTCTAAAGTTGGCAGTTTTATCACCTGGTGTGGCATTATATAAAGAAAACCCTCCATTTTCAATAAGTTCTTTAGAAGCATCATATGATGCTTGCCAATATTGATTTGCCATACCCGCTGGGATACCAACAAGCCCATCTAGCTGTACGTTACCCCATGTAGCAATACTACCGGCGTACATCGCAGCTCTACTTTTTAATGCCACAGCGGCCCATTTTGTGGCACGCCCAGGTTGACTACCTACTAAGTCATTTTTTATAGCATCGAGTTCTGATATGATAAAATCATAGATCTCAGCTTCTTTATTTCTAGCTGGATATAATATATCTTCTGAGTCATCTAATTGCGAAACTTTCGTAATTAAAGGAACTCCACCATATCGTTTTACGATATTAAAATAGGCATGTGCTCGTAAGTATCTAGCTTCTGCCATGCGCTCCGATTTATAAGAAGCATCTAAATCCATTGGTTCTAATTTCTCCATGAACTCATTCAATCTTCTGATTGTGGGATATGCCCAATATTCAACTTTCCCACCATCAGGGCCTATATTATTAGATTTTACGACTCCGGTCCAACCTCGTCCAGCTTCATCGGCAATCGTCAATTGATAATTCATTGGAAACCAGACGTAAAATCCATCTCCAGGTCCTGAAGCACCGTATTCTGTTTCCCAAGCAAATACCATTTCGGCATAACATTCAAGTAAATAACTATCAATCAAAGCGGGATCTGACCAAACGGCAGCATCTGAGATGATATCAAGTGGTTCTTTGTCTAATGCATCTTCACAGGAAGTAATGAATAAGACTGTACTAAGTAATAATATGTGTATTTTTCTCATGATTTAAGTATTTTATAATGAAAGGTTTAAACCAAAGGATATTGTTTGCATTACTGGGTAATAATATCCTCCCAAGTTTGAAGGCGACTCTGGGTCTACCTGATAATCTCCAACTTTACTAAAGGTGAGTAAATTGGTACCTGCAAAATAGAATCTTAAATTTTGCACTTGTAACTGCTCTAAGATAGACTGAGGTAAGCTATACCCTATAGATAGGGTTTTTAAACGTAAATAACTTGAATCCATTCTATAAAAATCGGAAGCAGCATTATTGGTACCTGACCCTCCTAATCGTGGCATTAAGCCGTTGGCATTATTGTTTTCTGGTGTCCAACGCTCATTGTAATGTAATTCAGAAAAATTTGTTCCATAACTTATTTGTAGTCTTTGGGTAAATCCAAATCCGCCTTGAAAGAAAGCACTCATATCAAATCCTTTATAGTTCAAATCAAAGTTTAAGCCTCCAATCCAGTGTGGACTATTTCCTGCACCAAGCTCAACGCGATCTTTCCAATCTAACAAACCATCTCCGTTTACATCTTCGTAGCGAATGTCTCCAGGTGCTAGAGCCGCGTTGCCATTTACCTCGTCATATACAAAATCTAGCGCGTCAATTTCTGCCTGTGTTGTGAACAAGCCTTCAGAGACATAGCCAAACACGCGGTCTGTCCATTGCCCTGTTCTAGTATTTTGTCTTGCCTGATCTTCATCATCGTATTCTGGCTCATCGAATGATTCCCATTTAGAACGTGAATAGGAAACATTGGCAGCAACTTTATAACTAAAATCTTTGATGCTTCCGTTGTAACCCAATGAGAATTCAAACCCACGCGTATTTTGTGCATTTAGGTTTTCTGTGGGTAATATGGCTCCAAAAGTATCGGGTAAGGATACAGATCGTTGCCCTGGAATTCCTGTTCGGTCTCTCCAAAACATGTCAAACTCTCCAAAAAGTTTTCCTTTTAAAAGAGAAAAATCGACACCAGCATTGTAAATAGTCATTTCTTCCCAAGTAAGGTTAGGGTTTGCCAAACCTGTCGATATTAATCCAGCTGAAGCTGAAGATCCAATGGTATAAAGATTTCCAGCCTGATACCCTGACAGGTATCTAAAATTACCTACGTTGTCAAAACCAGTTTCACTATAACTCAATCTTAATTTTAAATTATTCACGAAATTGCTGTTTTCTAGGAAACTTTCTTCAGATAATCTCCACCCTAAAGAAACACTAGGGAAAGAACCTCTTCTATTTTCTTCATTAAATTTTGCGGATTCGTCTACACGTAGAGTTGCTTCCAACAAATATTTTGATTTGTAGGCATAATTTCCTCTAAGCACTAAACTTTGACGCCCCATTTCGGAGGCTCTACCATCACTTGTTTGCTGCCCAACACTTCCATTAAATAAATATTGAATGGCAGTTGTAGTATAGCCTCCTCGCGCTGCTTCTATCCATCCATTGTTCGTGTCAATTACCTCATACAAGGCTAATGCCGACACTTCGTGGTTTTCTTTAAATGTATTGTTATAGTTTAAAGAGAATTGACCTGTTAGATTACGACTTCTAGTATCTCTATGCACCAAGTCTGGTGCTGTTTGAAAACTACCTTGTGTATAGGTATCATTGGAGTAGTTATAGGTATAGCTATTAGGTAAAAAACGCCAGAACTTATTAAAATTGTTAGACTGGTTGATGTTTGCAAAGGCCCTAGCTTTTAAACCAGGTACTAAAGAGTTTAGATCATAATTCAGCGCCATGCTTACCTGTAGTTGCTCATCTTCATTTTTATTATAACCCCCATGCTCTTTATTTGACAATGCATGAATACCTGCACCTCCTTCGGAAATACCAGAAGCTAAACTTCCATCTGGGTTTGTTGAATTAAAAAACGGCTGTGTATTCCAATATTCTTGCCATATACTACCTCCTCCTGGGTTTGCCATTCTCCAAGGTAAATCTTGATTCCCCCAAATATGACTTATATCTAACTGTGCACTTAAATTATCGGTTATTTGTGCATCTACATTCGATCTTAAATTATAACGTTTAAAACCACCTGCATTCGTTTTGAACATCGTTTCTTGATCGAGAAAACCGATATTACCATAGTATTTTATTTTTTCGGTTCCGCCTCTTATAGCCAAACTATACTCTTGCATTGGTGCATTGTCTCTCAATACTACATCTGCCCAATCGGTATTTGGGTAGTCAGGATCTGTTCCCGCATAAAACAGATCTACCTCTTCTTGTGTAAATCTTTGCGTAGCCTCTGGTTTTCCAGAATTGGTATGCGTTTCTCTATATAATTCAGCCATTTGACCAGAACTGGCCATTTTTACCAAATCTGCCGGTTTTTGAAAGGACATAGACGATTTAAACGTAATATTTGTTTTACCTTGCTTACCTCTTTTTGTAGTTACCAATATGACTCCGTTACCTGCTCTGGCTCCATAAACGGCAGCTGAAGCATCCTTTAATACGGTAATAGATTCTATAGATTCACTGTCTATATTATTCATACTGGATGGAACCCCATCTACAATTACCAACGGAGCACCAAAACCACGAATACTTAATGAAGCAGCATCATTTCCTGGCAAACCACTTTCTTGTTTAGAAATTAAACCTGGTAAACGACCTGCAAGCGATTGACTTACATTTGCTGTAGGAGCAAGCGTTAAGGTTTCGTTACTTACCGATGCTACCGCTCCAGTTACACTGGCTCTTTTTTGTTTACCATACCCTATAATTACGACTTCGTCTAAATTTTCATCGTTTTCTTGCAGCGTTACTCTTAGTTTAGCATTACCATCAACGGGTTGTTCTAAAGTTGTAAATCCAATAAAAGAAATAACAAGAATCGCGTTTTCATCACTCACTGTTAATGAAAAATTACCGTCAAAATCGGTTTCTGTACCATTGGTAGTTCCTTTTTCTATAATAGATGCGCCAGGTAGTGGTATTCCATCGGCATCAAGAACTGTTCCTGTTAGTTTGAACTCCTGATTTACTGGAGTTTCTTCGATTACAGAAGCTTTCAGATCGGATTGGTTAGATTTGGATTTTTTTATAACAACTTGTCTATCGTCTATGCTATACTTTAAATTGGTGCCATAAAATGCTTTATTAAGTATCGTTGCAAGTGTCTTTTTTTTCATTTGCAACGTAACTTTCAATTGTGGATCTATTGTTTTATCTTTGTAAAAGAATACAAATTCACTATTATCTTGAATTTCTTCAAATAGTTGTTCAATAGTTACATTGATAACATCAATATCAATTTCCTTCTGAGTATATGACGAATTGGCAAAAGCAGAACCTAAGCCTATTGTTATCATTAAAAGAAAAGTTCTCATTGCGGTTAGTAAATAATTCCTTGAAGGTTTTATTCCCTTAAAAAATTTAAGGTTAACATTTTTATTCATAATTTTCTATTTTAGTTAATGTTTCTGTGCGATACAGCAGTGTTAATTTTATCCAGAAGATGTTACACCATCTTCTGGGTTTTTTTTCAAGTTATTTTAAGTCATATAGTTCTCTGATTTAGTTAATGGTTATAATATTATTGTTTATGGTATAGTCGAAGTCTGAAGTCAATTGTATAATTTTTAATACTTGATCAACCGATTCTTTTACATCTAAAGACCCAGAGAATAATTCTTTTTCCAGGATTTTGTCTTCAATAGTGATCTCTACATTATAATATCTC
>Ga0209406_1000675_pt1 | contig 25978 bp, 23 predicted proteins | sample COGITO_mtgs_1204_FD_184808 | JGI IMG/M metagenome (GOLD analysis project Ga0209406, IMG submission 184808) | Pelagic marine microbial communities from North Sea - COGITO_mtgs_120426 (SPAdes) (version 2) | ecosystem: Environmental > Aquatic > Marine > Epipelagic ... | reverse complement strand
AAAAGTGATGTATCCAATCCTTTAATATCTGGATAAGCAGTATTAGTTAGATCTCGTACATAATGGTACATAATAATGGTACAGAATGAGTTCTTCATAATTCTTTGATTAGATTAGGACGATCTTGATCGGAATCGCCCTTCATAATAATGAATTCATTTTCACTTTTGTACGCAAATTTGATATTCTTGACACCTTGATCTAAAGGCTCAAACCATTGAGTGATTAGCATATTGTCAGCTCTTTTATGAAAACCCATTTCATGAAATTGATCATCCGATATACCGTGATTCAAACAATCAATATAATCAGCATTTTCAGTGGTTAAAATTTCGTTTAAATAATATCCATCCAAATAAAAAATTTGCTTAAAATCTACGATTCTTAAACATGTTCCCAGTTCAGTTTCTATTTTTCTGTACACGACACCTTGAAAGGTTTTGTAATTATAAAAAGGATGTTTATCATATCTGTTTTCATAATATGCGTTGGATTTTGAAAAAGGATTTACATAATAATCCTTTTCTTTTAGATTCGACTTTTCAAAAGAAATTAGCTTATTAGGTTTAATAAAATACCAAAGATTTAAAACGCCTGATTTCCATCCACGTTTAAGGTATAATTGCTCAATGGTATCATTAATACCTATGCTTCCAATACTGCTAGGTTTGTAGTCATCTTCGAGAAAATCAAGTAATTTTTTCCCCAAACCTCTAGGTAATTGTTCTTCATTTTTTTTCCAAATGGCGAGCCATATATCTTTATTTTTATAAGAGGAATCATATTGATTTCGAGGTACGAAACCAAGAATAACATCAAACTCATTTGTTACTACATTATGTGCTACAACAAAATTATATCGATTCTCAAGGGTATTTTTATGTTGATAATCTAGTAATTCTTTGTTATGAGCTAGAATGTGATTTTTTTTCCAATACTTATCAATAAATTGTTGTAGCTTGTCTACTTCAGATAGCTTGCAGTATCTTATTTCGTAATTTTCCATACTTTATTTAATTGTATCTAACGTTTACGCTAAAAAGCGTTTCTTGCTGCAGCAAGATATGATTTTTTAGCGATTGTTATAACCATTCCTTCCTTTTCTTCACACACACCCAATTTGGGTTTTTTGTTGTAATTTCGTCCACTAAAATAGACACTTATGAAGAAAAACGCACTCTTACTACTTTCACTAATTACTACTTTATCTGTCTCAGCACAGGAAGTTGTATCCACGCAAGGAGACTCATACTCTAATCCAAACGGAAGCATTGACTTCACAATAGGAGAAGTTGTTATAAACACAGGAACCGATGGAACCAACAACCTTACACAAGGTTTCCATCAGACTAACTGGAACTTTTTAGGCGTGGAGGATTTTGCTCCTAACTACGAAGCCATCATTTTCCCTAACCCGACAGAAGATGTATTGAACATTAAAACAAGCATGTTTGAAAATGTAACATATACGCTTTATGATGGACTTGGAAAACTTGTTATGCAGGATATACTTTCTGCCGAGCAAACACCAATTCAAGTAAGTCAATTAGCTCCTGGTAGTTATTCATTGACTTTGAATAATGAAACACAAAATTTAAAAACGTTTAAACTAATTAAGCACTCGAAATAATGAAAAAACTAATACTATCAATTGTTGCAATAGCAACTATCGCACTAACATCATTCGGTCAAGCACCAGAAGGATTTAAATATCAAGCAGTCGTAAGAGATGCTGGAAACACAATTTTAAACAACCAAGCGGTTGGAATGCAAATTGAGATCCTTCAAGGAGGAATTTCAGGAACACCTGTATACACTGAATCTTTTGCACCTACAACAAACACGTATGGTCTAGTAAACCTTGAAATTGGAACAGGAACATCATTAGATGATTTCTCAATAATTGATTGGGCGAATGACACGTACTTTATCCGCACTTCAATAGACGTAACAGGAGGTTCTTCTTATGCTGTAATGGGAACAAATCAATTAATGAGTGTACCATATGCACTTCATGCTAAAACGGCAGAGTCTTCAATTATTGATAATGTTGACGATGGGGATGCTGACCCTTTGAATGAAATGAATACTTCTGTTGTATTGAATGGAACAAACCTGGAGACAACGGATGGAAACGGAACACTAACTACAGATTTGTCTTTACTTGTAGATGATGCGGATGCTGATCCATTGAATGAGATGAATACTTCAGTTGTTTTAAATGGAACAGATTTAGAAACAACAGATGGTAATGGAACCATAGTTACTGATTTATCCTCTTTGGTTGATGACGCTGATGCAGATGCAACAAACGAATTGCAAAACATAGAGCAAGTTTTGGTCGTTGGTAATGATGCTAACGGAAATAATATTGTAAACACAGGTCAAATTGGTATTGGTACTGCAACACCAAATGCTGAATCTTCAATGGAAATAGCAACAGCACTGCCTGTTATTTTTCCTTCCATGTCGCAAGCGGAAGTAAATAATATTATAACGCCAGTTGAAGGTATGGTGCAGTTTAATACGGATGCACATAAATTACAGGTATATGCAATGCTAACCGATAATGCTTCCATTTTAAACGAAATCTTCATGAACAATAGCTCAGGCCCATTTAACTTTATACAAGACCAAACTGTAACACCGCCTATTGACGGCCAGGTGATAGCTATTGAAGTTATGTATAAAGACTTTGATGGAGGCTTTCCTGAAATTGATTTAGAAGTGAATGGTGTTTATCAAGGATTTCAGCTAATGCCAAACTATCTTCAATTTACCTGGCATACATTTACACTGCCAACACCTGTTGCTGTGAGTGCAGGTGTACCGTTTAGCTTTATGATGATTGGCCCCGGTGTTGATTTTCATGAATTTGCTACAAATAGTAATTATCCAAATGGAAGTGGATGCTGTTTTGCTTCAGGAGATGACGATTTATTATTCAGAGTTCACATTCAACCAAACCCTGGTTCTTTTGGTTGGCAGAATATGCATTAAAGAATTACTTATAATTTAAAAGCCCTCTATAAAGAAGGCTTTTTTTGTGCTTTATTTTTGGGAGTGGTTAGTTGGTTATATCGTTAAGGCTAAACCAAGTTATGCAATTTGGTTTAGGTTTTGTTATAGCCAGTTTAATCATTACGCATCCGCATTGTAATCAATTATTCCATCAATGGAATTTTCAAAAAATGACAACAACACTTGTTTTAATAATTCTCTTGGCGCATTCGCTTCTCCAATATATAAAGCTTCACGGAAATTAATAACACATCTGTTTCTGCGGACCATTCCTCTATTAACTGCTGCTGGGCTAACGGCCGAGTATAATTGCAAAGTTTTAGAATTATTGCCTTTTGATAACCGCATTTTTAAAATAACTTTTGTTGTGATTAATTGATTTAATGATCTTCTTTCAGCATTTGCGCGAGGGCCTTCATTAATATTATACCAAAGCTCAGGTTCTTCATTTTTTGCAATTTCAATAATATAACCTGAATCATTTGCTCCTTTCAAAAATAGTCTAAATGCATCACGATCGTCAAGTATATAATTCCCATTTCTATCAAATAAGTAATTGTTGCGATTGTCAGATCCAAAAAAACTTGCGTTTGTAAAATATAGCCTATTAATGTTCGGACAGTTAAAAATTAATGGGAATACATCAACATTTAAAACTATATTATTTAATAGTTTGTCTTCAGCTGTATAAGAACTGATTCCATTTTTTTCTCTTAAGTTTCGTTGACAAAATGAAATAATATCGGTGTAAGCGATACCACGTTCTAATAACGCATGTTTAATTTGTTGTGGTTGCTCAGTGCGATGAAATTGCCTTATATAATCAAAATTTATAGGGCAATACTTCCATAAGGAAGAATAATTACCATGGAAATATGGAAGATCTGGTGGGGTGATATTTCCGTTGAAAGTTAAATTAGGAAAATCTAATTGGTCACATAGATAAGATACCGGTGGAAACGTTCCTATCATTAATCCGTTAATATTTTTACAAACAATATTCTCTAAATAAGGATGTTTTTCAAATGGAGGAATCGCTGTTAATTCTCCACCTTGATTTAGAATTTGTTCGATTGATTGCTCATTTATCAATTCATGATGGTCGGGATTGAAAATATCAATTTCTCCTAAGCCAATGGCCTCACAAAGTTCTTCCAGTTTTTCGTTTCTAAGTATCATTTTGTTAATTGGCTATAACGTTGCGGCTAAACCAAGTTATGCAATTTGGTTTAGACTGTGTTATATACTTTCAATGTTTAATTGTTAAGCTTTTTTATGCGCTTAACAAAAAGGAAAATAATAAGTGATTCAATTAGTAGAAAAGAAATCAACGTAATTAGAAATTTATTAAAAATGCCATCAATTCTTTTTTGGTCAAATTGAAATGCTATTTGGTTAACATTCATAATGCCATTTTCATTACTTTCCTCATAAATTAATTCAGGTTTTTGATTACGCTTTTTTGTTATTTTAGACCAAACTTTACCTTCAATTAATTTCCCTTCATTATAAATTTCTTCAATTTTAAAATCATCTAAATTAATTGTTTTAGTACCGTGAGGTTTGCCATTTTTAAAAGCTTGTTTACACTTGATATTCCTTTCATCAAATTCACTTAAATATGGGATTTTTAATTTTTTTACCACACCATCCATTCCGTCCCATATAATTGATTTCAATTTAATTGCTTCTCCAGAGAAATTATCAATTTTAATTGATTCATTATTTGCCCAATAAAAATAGTTGAAATCAAATAGATTAGCACCATTTTTGCCAAGTGCACCATTATTACCAGAACTTTTCTTTTCTGAATAAATAATTTTTGGTTTTTTTAAAAGAGTTTCAATATCTGTATAAAATGGATCCAAATGAGAACGAATAATTCTATTGTTTCCGTTGTCCTGTTTTGAAATCTTATTTTTTGAAATTTCAATAGTGTCCTTTTCGCTAATTAAGTAATCAAATAAACCAAAATAAATAGCTTCTTTTTTAGGGTTTTTGAAGTCGACTTCTATATTTATAGTTTGTTCTTCTTTTGAAATAAAATAGTCTCTAGAGCCATCTTTATAATATTTGCTCCAGTAGTAATAATTTATATCCAGCTCATTAAATTCATAAAAAACTTTAAATGAACCATATAATAGTGCAACACTAACAATGATAAGAGATATGATTAAAATTATTTTTTTCATTTATTGTATATAACGTAGGGCTAAAGATACATCTTTATTTTTCCATTGTGAAGCCTTGCTATAACTGCATTTCCTCGATTGGACTCTTTATCGCTTGTAAATTTTTGGTGCTCACATGGGTGTAAATCTCTGTTGTTTTTACACTTGAGTGTCCAAGAATAACCTGAATGTATCTAAGGTCGGTTCCCTTTTCTAGTAGGTGTGTTGCATAACTATGTCGTAAAGTGTGAGGAGTAACATTTTTCTTAATATATGATTTGTATACAGCACGCTTTAATACATTTCGAATACTTGTTGCTGAATAAGGCCCTTTTTCAGCTCCGTTAAATAAATAATCAATAGGCTGGTATTTTATGTAGTAGTTCCTCAATAGAGTCAGTACATTTTGAGCCAATGGAACCATTCGGTCTTTTTCTCCTTTACCATTGCGAATAGAGATGAGCATTCGGTCACTATCAAGGTCATTAATTTTAAGGTTCAGTGCTTCACCAATGCGCAGACCACATGAATAGATCAAGGACAATAGGGCTTTGTGTTTTAGGTTGCCAAGATTTGAAAGAATCAATTGAATTTCTTTTTCGCTTAACACAACTGGAAGCTTTCTTTTTTTTAGCGGGCGCTCTATGTAATAGGTTTTCGACTCTTGATTGAGGACTTTCTCTAAATAAAACTTGATGGCATTGATGTGCTGATTTTGGGAGCTACGCGAGTAGCCTTTTTCAACAAGCGACATTAGGTATTGATAAATAGTTGTTTCGTTGATTTGTAAGCCTTTTTTCTGAAGGAAACGATTAAACTGCTCTAAACAAGAGATGTACGTGCTGATCGTATTTGGACTATACCGTTTGTACTTCAGCTTTTGTTTGATTGAACTAAAATTCATACTACAAATGAGGCCATTTTTTTATCGTTAGCCGTCTGTTAAATAAGTGTAAACGACTAAATAACGACAACAAATGAATAATAGTCGGATAGGACTTGCCGGACTCCTCAATTTTGTGGTGTCGAATTTAGCGGCAATCAATTATTTCAAACTTTTAAAAATTTACAATTATGAATGCATTAAGAAACAAAGTCAGTTTGATCGGAAGATTAGGAAGAGATCCAGAGACGGTAACCTTCGATTCAGGGAAATCACTCACAAGATTTAGTATGGCCACACACCAGAAGTACAAATCAAAAAATGGCGAGTGGAGCGAAGACATCCAATGGCACAATGTGAGTGCTTGGGGACCTATCGGAAAACGAATGAAAGACACCTTAGAAAAAGGCAAAAAGATCATCGTCGAAGGACGTTTGATTCACCAAACTTATGAGAATAAGGCAGGGGAGCGTAAAAACCGAACAGTCATAGAGGCCAATGAATTTATGCTTTTTGATCCCATGAAACAAGTAGAGGAAAACAACAACCAAACAGAGGCTTAATATGAATCTTGTTCATCTTATAGGAACAATTCAATCTGAGCCAAAACTTCATGAGCTTCCGAATGGTCGGAGGCTTGTGAAGTTTACATTGGTTACTGAGGAAAGCTACTTAGATGTTAAAGGACATAAAAGGCACAAGAAAAACTGGCACAATCTTTCTGCGTGGGGCCGTTGGGTCCAGGTGCTCAACGAATGTGGTCCAAAGGGGACATCAATCGCAGTAGAGGGAAGAATCGTAAGCCAATTCTTTCATCAAAACGGCAAAAAACAAATGAAATCCGAAATCGAGATTAACGATTTAATTATTCTTTAGCACCCTTTCGGGTGCTTTCGTATTTTAAGATTTAATCTTGCTCACTGATGTATTCATTAAGCTCTTCTTTTTCAGAGCTAAAGTCAAACGCACCATTTACTTGGTAATAATCGTCTGGATTATAACATCTTTTGTAGGCATATTTGGCAAATGAAAGCTTGTTTTTACTAAAACTGAACTCGTCCATGATTTGCTTGATTTGATCAACAGTAAGGCACTTTTTTGAAGTGGCTTGTTTGGCTACAATTATTTTTCCATCGTCAAAGCTTTCTTCATCAATGGCAGCCATAATACTTGCCATATTTTGAACGGGGTTTGAGCAGCCTCCTAATGATACCGCAGCTGCCGGCGCTGGCGTTTCGTTTATTGTTGTCGTTGTTACTGTCGTAGTAACGGTTTCATTGACTGCAGTATTATTTGTTTGACCAGAATTTGAATTCATTCCATTCATATTAACATTCATGTTGGTATTGGCTTCGTTCATCGCACTGTTCATATCAGCATCATTCATGTTCATGTTGACATTAATGTTTCCATTATTAACGTCAGTACCATTCATATTACCATCATTCATATTGATGTTCATACTCATATTCAAATTTTCATTACCTGAAGATGTGTTTGTGCCATCATTAACATTGATATTCATACTGATGTTTCCACCATTCATATCTGCTCCTGAATTCATATTGGTATTCATGTTCATATCATTACTGCCCGTCGTGTTGTCCTGACGAACGGTAGTCGTTTCGGTAACAGTTGTTGTAGTGGTTGGTTGAACACTTTGCGCCGGAGGTGGAGGGGGTGTAGAGGCAACAGGTGTAGAGGTGTTAAGTTTTGTGCTGAAAAAACGAAGTTCATTTCCTATTCTTTAATGATTTTCTCTATATGATCATTAATTTTCAGCAGATACATTCCGGGTTTAAAAGCCGATAAATTAATACTTGTGGTGCTTGAAGAGGATTCTTCCTCCAGAAGCTTTTGGCCAGATAGAGTATAGATGGCACAATTCAAAGAGAGACCAGAAGATGAGGTAATGTGGATAATATCTTTGCTAGGATTTGGATAAACCTTATATGATACTTCTTCTTCAGAAATAGATGCGTTAGGATCGTATATATAAAATTCATATTCAGCTCTTTCTGGAGACAGTCGCATAGCGTTATTATTTTGAGCCCGGATGTAGTATTTCACTGCATCACCTGAGTTGTAGTAGGGAAGGTTTGCAGAATAAACCCCATCTCCAACAACGAGGTCTCCATTGGTTCCATCATCATACATTGAAAAGGGTACAAACTTAGAGTTTTGCGGACTTGTTGTTACCATGAGCTCGACTTGATTGGCATTGCCAGCAACTACACTTACAAGGCCATTGCTTAGATCAACATTAGCAATAGAAGGGGGCAGGTTGGTAATTGCAGGGAGCCCCATGAGATAATTATTTCTCTCTTCGATGGTCGACATGATTCCAGCAAAACCCCATCCGGACCAAAACGGTTCTTCTACATTACTGTAAAAATAGGTCATTGGGAATGCTTTATTAAAATCTTGATTTGCAGGTATAAGAGCGAGCTCATGAAGAGTTGAGATTTCATTTCTTATGACTGAAGTGTCTAAAAGGGTTTCTGTAAAAATGGTTCTAAGGTGCGCATCAAATTGTTTTTTTCTCAAAGGGTCGGCCATCAGCTTTTGAAACAAAGGTCTTGAGTTCGCTTCATATTGACTTCCATAGGCGTCGTAATTGTATACTTCGTCAGGAGTCCAATATTCAAACCCTAAAATGGCACCAACGAAAGCATTGTCAAAATCCCATGGAAGCATCTGAAATAGACCGTCTTCAGTTTTATATAGGTAATAATTGTGAACGTAATAGCCGTTATAGGTATCTAGGTTGAGAATCGCCGTATTTACAGCGAAATTCCAAAGTACTCTATCGATATTCAAAACATTCTCTAAGTTTTCAAAGTCATAATTGAGCGTGTAGATCAAATCGACCAATTCTCCCCATCCAGACTCAGATTTTAGGTCATAGCTGGCATAGTAGCTGGCGCTATCTTGTCCAAGCCACTTGAGGTCAGAGCTCCCATTAGCATTACCACCACCGCAAAACACCTGTGCGGGATCGCACTTAAACAAAACACCATCTTTTTCTCCAAAATGTTTTTCCATAAATTGTTTGTTTATGGACTCTGTATTTACATACAACCCTAGATAATTTCCTTGTACCCGCAATTTCATCAAATTCACCTCTGGAGAAGGCATGTATTTTTGATAAATATTGGTCGCTGAAATTTCTTTTACGAATGTTGGATCCATCCAAGCATTGGCGAATTTGATTTTTTTGTAATCCGCAATTTTTTGACTCGATACCCAATAATTTGCATCGAGGTTATATGGGACCTTTGGATTGCCTTCATCATTAGGAAGACAAAAAGTAGAATTTCCTTTATATCGAACGCCAACACTATCATAATCAATACCGTCAAGAGATACTAGCGCTGGGATTCTGTAAGAGGGGTTATTAAAAAAGGCATTCACAAGTGAATTGTGATAATTGGCATCATAGAATTGAATGTTCATCTCTCGAATCATGCTTTGGTCATAAAACCCTCCAGGAGCATCATATAGCGTTTGTGGGTTATAAAGTACGGTTTGGGTTTGCGATGAGAATGGGAGTATTGCAATAAAAACAAGTGTTTTTAACAAATTGAGATTGAATAATTTTTGCATAGGATGGTAAAGTTATACATAAACATAGAATATAAATAATCGGGTGCTTGCTTTTGTTTTTTATTTTTGAGGATAAATAATAGCTAAATGATTAAATACAATCCGAAAACTTGGTTCAGACATATTGTTTCCATAAATCATAGTGATACGATTAACAAACTTTGGAAAGAGCTTGTTGCTCTTGGACTTTTTACTTTAGGGATTGCTTATCTTGAAATCAACTACATAGGCAATACGGAGAAGCTGAAAGATTTAATGCAGGTCTACTCCCTAGTTGGGTTTGTGTTGTCATTACTCCTTGTTTTTAGAACAAATACAGCCTATGACCGCTGGTGGGAAGGGAGAAAAAAGTGGGGTGAATTGGTAAATAATTCTAGGAATTTAGCCATTAAAATATCAGCGCTTACCGATGACGCTCAAACCAAACAATATTTTAGCCGAATGATTGCGAATTACGCCATTTCTATGAAGGAGCACTTGAGAGAAGGCGTGATTACAGATGAGCTGGATTTAACCCGAGATGAACTTAAAGAAATAGAAAACTTTGAGCACAAGCCCAATTACATCATATCAATGCTTTATAAAAAACTAGGCGAGCTGAAAAAGAATGGGCAGTTAACAGAGGAAAACTATATTGTAATTGACGTTAATTTAAAATCATTTTCAGATATTATTGGAGCATGCGAACGTATTAAAAATACACCCATACCTTATTCATACAGTATGTTTTTTAAGAAGTTTATATTCATCTATGTAACGACTCTTCCGCTCGCATTTGTTCATTCTTTTGGCTATTACTCATCACTTGTGTCCATATTTGTTTTCTATGTACTTGTGAGTATGGAGATCTTGGCTGAAGAAATCGAAGATCCTTTTGGAACAGACGATAATGACCTGCCTACAGATTCTTTAAGTGAAAAGATTAAAGCAAACGTAAAGGAAATATTAGGTTGATCCCCAGTTGAGTTAAAGCTTAATATTACTGAATTTGGGATACTTAACGAGGTAGTTAAATTTCAGCTCTTTCTTTTCGTTGGCATTTAATTCAATATTCCACAAGAGCTTTCCCGTTTTATCGTTCAACTTTGCTCCTGAATAATCGATACGATTCACCTCAATGGATTTCCGTTCTGAAATAGGAAACTGGTCTTCAATTACAATGTTAATTTTAGCATCCTTATTGTTACGTACCATGATGTTCCACCCAACAGTTTCCTTAATGTAATTGCCCACCACTCTTTTGTCAAAGAGCTCTTTATTCCCTTCTCTTTTCACGACGATATTACGGTCTCGACCTAAGGAAATACTCAGTGTGTCAGACGCTTTTTCAGTATCAATACTTGATTCACCGACATAGGTTCCTTGATAATAAATGTTTGATTTGCCAGGCAATAGATTAAGCGTTGTCCAATTGGTAAGTTCTGCCGTTAAAAAGGCATCTTCATCTAGCTTTGGAACAGCATGATAGATGTACTTTACGGGTATACTTACGTCTTTCATTTTGATGCTGTAATCTTCTCCGTCTGAAGGAATGGTATAAGGGATGTCTATAGTGTATTCTAAATTTGTAACACTTGTTTTTATTGAATTAGAAATATAATTGGTCGCGTCTACAGGATCTCCTTGAACTTTGACACCGTCTATGTAGTAGTATTCTGACTTGTTCCGCGAACCTCTTACACCGCTTACCGAAGAGGCTACTTTTTGAACACTTCTTGCAGGCATCCTACTGATGTCTTGCCTGGTTACAGTTGCTCCTGAAGCCCCACCATCTTTATCAATTAATGGCGTTTTATAGGAAATAACGGATACTTCTTCCAACATTTCGACGGCAGATCTAAGTTGAAAATCAAGAATGGTTAATCTATCGGCATTTATTTTCACCCCTGAAACTCGACTACTCGTATATCCCACATTTTTCACTTCAACCACATAAGTTCCAGCCTGAAGGGGCTTTATTTGATACTTTCCGTCGAAATCTGAATTGGCTCCACCGATTATTTCGTTGTTCTTTAGAATGATAACTTTTGCAAATGGAATTGGTTCTCCATTTTCGTTATCAAGCACTCTTCCCTTCAAAGAACCAATACCTTTCTGCTCAACTTCTTTTTTGTAAGGGTTTGGCCTTCCGAGTATCCAGGACACCAGCTCCGGTTGTTCACCACTTAAAGAGGGATTGTTGGTGCTTAATTTGAGATTTACTTTATCCCAGTTTTCACCAGAAGATTGATAGACATCGGCATTATAAACAATGTTAAGTGGTTTGGTAATCTCGTCTACCCTGAAATCGTAATTTGGTGTCCAACCTGCAGAGGACACATAATAACTGACGCTTAACTCATCATTCATTGCAGTCAAACAATCCAGGGTGATAATGATTCTACTATGTGTTGTCCGCCTTTTAACAGAGCTTGTATTCAATTCAGAATAAAGATTTTGAATGGCATCTTTCTTCTCGTCCATTTTCACAGAAAGGTTTAATTTACCCTGACGTATTTCATTCAAGCGTGCCCGATAAAAATCCGCAGCCTCTTTGATATCTGAAATGGCCGATCCCTCTTTATTCTTATTGAGTTTTCTGTTTTCTGAAAGAAGCTGTTCTTCAAGCGTAAAGACATCAAATTGGTTCGAAATACTTTTCATTTCGAGCTCTAATGCTTCAATTTTATCTTCAATAATTTTTTCTGCAGCACTTTTTTTTGTGTTAGGATACACAAGTTCGTGTTTCACTGAAAGAATTTTACAACCCTCAGTTCCTTTTACTTGAATGCTTTGCTCATTTAAGGTATTGGGCAACTCATTTAAGACCAATATGTGCTTTCCTTTTGGCGCACGTAATTTGCTTGTTCTTGAGATTTGGGCACCACTAAAAAAGACGGTGACATCTTTAATTTTAGAAGTGGCTTCCAGGGTATCAATGGCACAAATCGCAGTGCTTGATATGATAAGTGAAAAAAATAAAACAAGATTCTTCATAGATAAGGAGTTTAGGATCACTTAAAGGTACAATAAGAAATTATTTAATCTCCTTATTTAAAAGTGTTTGTGTTGGGAAAGCAAAGTCCAGTCCTGCGGCATTAAATCGTTTAAGGACTTCTTTTGAGATGGTATTCTGTGAGTCCAACCAATGCGCCTCAGGCTTGATATAGTAAAGAAAGAGAATTCCCAAAGAGAAGTCTCCAAAATCCTTGAAACCTACAGCACAATCCTTTTCTAAAATATCAGAATGGTCGGCAACAATTTCTCTTAAAAGATCAACACCTTTTTGCATGTCATCCTCAGAAGTGTCGTATGTAAGACCAAGGTTTAGAGTAATTTTTAGTGCAGGTTGAGAGGTTACATTAACCACGCTGTTATCCGTAAAGGTGCTGTTGGGAATGGTGACGATTCTTCCATCAAGCGTTCTAACACGTGTGCTTCGTAAGCCGACCTCTTCAACAACTCCATCAAATCCTTCGATCTGAATACGGTCTTTTATTTTAAATGGTTTGTCTAAAAAAATCATGATTCCTGCAAAGATGTTTTTTACAGAATCCTGTGCGGCAAGAGCCAAGGCCAAACCACCAATTCCAAGTCCAGCAATCATTGCGGTAATATCGAAGCCAATGTTATCTAATCCGATAATGACACCAAACACCCAGATAATAGACTTGGTAACTTTACGAATAATGGGAAGCATATAGTTATCTGCCCCGCCATCCGTCTTTTCCACATAGGGTTGGACAACCTCCGTTACCAATGCATCAAAGACACGCGAAACGATAGAGGTTAGGGTAAGGACAATAGAAACATTTGCTACGCCCTGAAGAAAAGCCAAGAAACCTGGATTACCAGATAAATCTAAATAATGAATAGCAATCCAGTATCCACCAATTAGAATCGAATAGATAATGGGCTTTTCTAGGGTCTCAATGAGAACATCATCAAGGTTTGTTTTTGTTTTTTGAGTGACTCTTTTTACAACATTAGCAATAACCCAATACGCAATTTTAGTTGCTATAAAAGAACCCAATACGATTCCAATTGCGATTCCCCAGTCTTCAACTGAATTCCCTAAAAATTTTTCATCTAAAAATGCCATAATTAATTTTTTATGCTTTTACAAAGCTGATGCAAAGATAAGGAGGATTATCTAATTGGAGTTTTGAAATCTTTAATACACGTCGATTAAAGGCATTAACTGGCACCTTTTGGCTCTGGAACATTCTTTTCAGGGCTCATTACGCCAAGCTGTAATCTATCATAAAAAATGATCGAGGCGGTAATGTTTTTTAGTCCCGAAGCGGCTTTTTTGATTAAAAGCCACAGGAGACCTTACCTTTTAAGTACTTTGACCCTAATAGGACACTCGTCAGATTGAATGGATAGCACATATAGTCCATTTTTCAAGTGGGTCATGTCAATTGTTGATTTGGCATTTAATAAAATGCCTTCTCCAATTTTTTCCCCTAGACTATTTGTCAAGAAATAGGGCATTCCAATGAGTTCACTTTCGATTAAAATGTTTAATATTTTGATTACCGGGTTAGGATATACATCAATCAGTTTTTGGTTACGAATAAAAGAAATGTTCACCTCCTCATCTTGAATACAACGAACACAATTCCCGTCAGCTCTTGCACGACTTCCCATCATTGCTACGGTAGGGCTTATTCCTAGGGTTTTTGTAAAGCCTTGGCCATCTGTTGTACTTGTTCGATATCCACCAAAAGTTCCCAGGTTCCCGATGGTTCCGGACATTCTACTTCGCGCTCCAGCAAGGGTTAGTTTTAAAGGGGAAGCAAAAGCCCCCTCCCCATCTGTAGAGCTCCAGGAAGACATTTCTTCCTCCCATTCCGCTGCTGTCGGGACTCGAAAACCTTCGGGACAAGGGTTATTGATTCCATTTACTCCTTGCCATAAGTTATTGTTTTCTGGGCTAAGCCAATCATCAACTCCAAGGATAAATAGATTGTTTGCAGGCACTTCTGTTTGAGAAACCACCGTAGTGGTGGAAGATGTTCTCAGTTGATGCCCATCTGTTTGGCGACCCCACTGAAACAAATCTCCATAAGCGTTTTCATCGGTTATAGATGTTGCAACTTGACTGGCTCCAAGGTTTTTGTTCATCCATGTCCGGCCAGTATTTACGTTAGTAACGATTTCAACATTTTGAGCATGAATACAAGTCATACTCAATACACTAAATAATAGAATTTGTTTTTTCATATGTCCTTTGGACAAGCCAAAAGGCATAAGGTTTAATCCATTCCCAAAACCATTTTGATTAATTCCATAATGTAAGAAAAGGTCATAGATTGAGGCGCTTTGTTTTCGTGTCTCGTTTTGAACCGATTCATATATCAAAACACATACATAACAGTCAAGAGATTTAATTATTTGGAATTGATAAATAATTCATTAAAATGTAAAATTGTATATTTAGAACGCTATTAACCAAAACAACTACTAGAATTCCATTCCAGATTTCCGCATCGGTCCTGCTGTATTAACCAGCTATTGTCGGTCCATTTTAGAATGGTTTTGTAGAATAACATTTAATTGAACGATGTATACTAGATTATTTTCCATAATGTTTTTTTTGGGCTTAACGTCAATGATTTGCCATGCTCAAAACTTTATAGTGAATACTCAAAATGACAGTCCAGATGTAATTCTTGCAGATGGGGTTTGTGCGGATGCATTAGGTAATTGTTCATTGAGGGCGGCTGTAATGGAATCAAATGCGCTAGGGGGATCTCATGAAATTTCTCTTCCTGATGGACAATACGTTCTATCTTTAGCAGGTCAAGGTGAAGATCAATCTGCAACGGGAGACATTGATATCAATTCAGACATTACCATTACAGGAACATCTGCTTTTGGCACAGTAATAAACGCAGATAGTCTCGATAGAGTATTTCACATTTTACCGGGAAACGCTGTAGAAATCTCTTTAATCACGATTGAAGAGGGGTATGCATTCCCAGGAAATGGTGGTGGTATTTTAAATGAAGGAGCTTTGGTTTTGAATCAATTACATATTTCAAACAATACATCTGAATTGAATCAGGGAGGAAACACCATTGGTGGATTTGGAGGGGGGATATCGAATGAAGGAGATTTGAATGCGTCTAGAATCACGGTTTTTGATAATGTAGCAAAAGGAGGGATTGGTACAAATGGCTCTAATGGAGGAGGGGGAGGAGGAAGTTCTCCTGGCCTTGGTGGAGGAATATACAACGGTGGAACTGGAAATGTTGTTCTTGAGAATTGCACCATATCATCAAATTTGGCTGTCGGAGGAAAGTATTCAAATGGATCTACAAATGGAGGGAATTTCACGATGCCAGGAAACCCTGGAGCGGGACCAAATGGCGGCACGGGAGGAGCAGGCGGTGGTGGAGCAGGTGGAAATGCGACAGGTGATTATTCTGGTGGCGGCGGAGGAGGAAGCTCTGGTGGATTTGGAGGAACAGGAGGCATTGGTGGTTATGGCGGCGGCGGCGGCGGACGTGGTGCCAAATCAGGAGGAGGCTCTTCGGGTGCAGGTGGGTTAGGGGGCTTTGGTGGAGGTCAAGGCTCTGGCCCTTGTTGTTCTTCTGGCGGCGGCGGCGGAGCTGGTGCAGGATTAGGTGGAGGAATTTTCAATAATGGCGGAAACATTAACAGTATCAACGTAACGATTGCCTATAATAAAGCCCAGGGAGGACAAGGGCGCTTTTTAAATGCAACTAGTGGATATGCTGCAGGGGGAACAGATGGAGAAGGATACGGTGGAGGAATATTTAACCGAAGCGGAACAGTGGATTTAAACAATTCACTGATTGCCTACAATAGAAACATTAATGACATTGAAAACGCCAATTTAACCGGCATTGAATCAGACGAAGATCTTTTTGGAAGTTTCACATCAACAAGTGGAAGTAATTTGGTGTTTAATTTAGGAGCTGGATCATTAGGGGGAAATACGCTAGGCAATATAATATCCGCAGATCCCGAGTTAATGCCTTTAGCAGATAATGGAGGAACGACCTTTACTCATGCCATATTACCTTGTCCTCAAGGGCCTGCCGTAAATGCTGGAAATGACGCGGCAGCACCAACTCTTGACCAGAGAGAAATGCCAAGAAACGATGCGGCAGACATTGGTTCTTTTGAATCAGATCTCGCAGAAATAAACTTGTCCTATTCGATGATTCAACCCTGTGAAAATTCTTCCAATGGAAGCATTACAGTAACCCCTCAAAGTACACCGGATTATATATATCAATGGGATGTATCCACTGGAAATCAAACGGAGTCAACAGCAATTGGTTTGGTGGCAGGAATTTATACCGTTACCATTACTGACGGGAATGGGTGTGTAAAGGATACTACCTTTGAATTGATTCAGGCACCTAATCCATCTCTAGACCCATTCACAAATCAAGAAGAGTGTGAATCATTTACTTTGCTCGAAATAACCGGAACTAACTTATCAGGAGACGAATCATATTACACGGAGAGCGGTGGACTTGGAACCTCACTAATTGAAGGGGATGTAATTACCTCTACTCAAACAATTTATATGTACGACCTATTGGGGAATTGCGCTGATGAGGTTTCTTTTGATGTAATAATTCATGAACTTCCAGAAGTTTTGAGTTTTACAGGAGAAGGGGAATATTGTGAAGGGGAACTCCCTCAAAATATAATTGTAGAAGTAAGTGGAGTTTCAGACTTCACTTTGGAATATACCATTAACGGTGCCCAAGCAAGCATTGTGTCTTCAGAACAAAACATTGATCTTGGAAATACGCCAGGAGTATACATGATAACTGGAATTCAAGATGAATTTTGTGAGAATACGTCTGACCTTACTCAGTCCATTATTGTTCATTTATTACCATCCGCTCCGGAAACCTCAGGAGACCAATCTTTTTGTACAAATGAAATGATTCTTCCTATCGAGGCTCAAGCAGAGCCAGGTAGCCACAGCTGGTATTCAGATGAGGGGTTAACACAATTTCTAAGTGCGGAGGATCAATATCTTCCCGAAAACACTCCTGGCATAGACACCTATTATGTAACGTCTACTGAAAATGACTGTGAAGGTCCCGCACAAGCAGTTGTGATTGAGATTAAAATTTGTGATGTTGTTATTCCAACAGCTTTTACTCCTAATGACGATGATGTAAATGATATATGGAACATCGTGAATATTGATTTGGTATACCCCAACAATGTGGTTCGTGTATATAATAGACTTGGAAATAAAGTTTATGAGTCTCAAAAAGGCAAATATCAAGAAATGCCTTGGAATGGGTTTTATAATTTAGAGGCACTACCTGTGGCGTCGTATTATTACATTATTGAATACAATGACGACAATAATAAAAGTGATACTGGTTACGTAAGCATCATTAAATAATCAATTCTTTGTGTTATCAATAAGAGCTTCAGCAATACTTTCTGAGATACTTAGATTTAAAATTTCTTCTAACCACAACCATTGCCCAGCAGGATTTACCTCTAAAAAGTAATATTCGCCATTTGGGTCTACAATAAAATCATAGGCACCAAAAAAGATTTCGAATTTTTGATGAAGATTTAAGAGTTTTTGTTGAATCCCCTTAGGCAATTCAAAGATTTCATAGTCTATATTAATTTGGTCTTTTCTCCAGTCAAATTTGGTGATGTTATTCTGTTGAGACTGTATTTTTATGGGGAATACTTTTTTTCCTACAACAGTGATTCTAAGCTCAAAATCCTTTTCTATATACTCTTGAAAAATACATGGAGCCTGCTCAATATTGGGTGATTTATGCTCCACCTCATCTTTGGTCATGATTGAGGAATATAAAATCCGATCTGGAGGGACAATATAATAGCTTAGTGGCTTGTAAACAACTTGTTTAAATCCACTGATTTTTTTTTGCACTTCACTACTGTTGTTGCTTATAATTCCATCAGGAATTTTGAACCCTTCACGATTTGCCAAATTTAGCTGAAAAGGTTTATTTCGACAAAGTGCATCTGCCTCCCTTCGATTGATCCAAAAACAATCTTTGAGAAAATATTTTAAGGGCTCTAAAGTCAGCTGCCATTCACGGTGAATAAATTTCGATCTTTCAAATTCTTCTGGTGTTTCAGGTATTGAAATCAGGTTAGGCTTGAGTCTCCACCAGACTGATTTGATTTTTTTTGCCTCAATAGAGTGCCCCTGCGCATTTATTCGAATACTCAGTGGATTATAGGAATAGCTAATCGAATTTTCAGATCCTTTAAAAGGATTAAGTACAATAGGATTTCCCTCTCTTTTTTTAAGAAGAGAGCACACTTGTGAAACATGAGGGTCTTCCATATCCCCGATGATTAAGATCCAAAACATGAGAAAAAGATTAAGGCCTCATAAAGAGGCCTTGGAATTACATATCTGTATCTGCATCTGCTCCCGCATCTGCACCTCGAGGACCGTTGGTTATTGTTGTTGTGCTTGTTCCGCCGTCGGGATTATTAGCAGCAGCTTTACTGGTCATGGTTTCGCCTAAAGGTTTAATTGTTGTTTCTTGTCCTTCTTCTACCTCAAGCGTGATTTTGTACTTTTTGCTCATCTTATTGATTGTTTGATAAATTGCCTACTCTATTCAGTTTTGGGCGTCCCTGTTAAGTGAGTTTTAGTCAGAAAATATAAATTTTCACAGCAAATATACATTTTTATTTAAACCCTCGAAATGGTGGTTAATTATTGTAAATCAAATAATTGATTCACCATTGAGATCACTCGTTAATACATCCCCCATGTAATTTAGGAAGGGCCTGATTGCATCTAATTGTTTTGACATCCAAGAATCAAAATTGGAGTCTAAAAGGAGCTTGTCATCTATATTTTTTATAAACACAAATTGTTTGTGTCTCAGGTATTCAATACCCGGGTGGTCCTTTTCGAAACCTTTAGGTGCCATCTTAAGATGGTCACCTTGCATTTCACCCCATTTATTTAGCAATTTTTTGTTAGTAGCTACCTTTTCAAAGTATTCGTGATCCATTTCAATTTCTTTTCTTATTCGAAATAGATCCTCTTTGTTTGGGCCCCAAAATCCGACGCCTAAAAATGAAGCACCAGGCTCTAAATGAAGATAATATCCTCCCCTATATTTTGGTTTTTGTCTGTGGAACGAAATACCAAAATGAGTTTTATAAGGCGTTTTGTTTTTTGAAAATCTCACATCGCGATATATTCGAAAAACTTTATGTTTGTCGAGCTGGTTCTCATTATTCAAGCTTTCAAATAACCGAGAGGACAAATGAACAACAGCATTTCGAGCCTCATCATGTTCAGTTTTATGTTTTTTAAACCATTCTCGATTATTATTCTCTTTGAGACTGTTAAGAAAAGGAAAAACTTCAGGTGCCAGCATGTTTTTAGTAAAAAGAATTAGACCTTAAAATTAATAATTTCTTCTCTAAGAATTTAATGTTCTATGGCTTCATGAGACTTCGTGATGCCTTTTATTAATGCAGAGCTGAACCCATTGTGTTCCATTTCGTTAAGCCCCACTATCGTACACCCTTTAGGTGTAGTAACCTTATCTATTTCAAATTCGGGATGATTACCCTCCTCAATAAGCATCGCTGCAGCACCTTTAACCGTTTGATTGACAATTTTACTGGCTGTTTTTGAATCAAAACCAATCTGAACACCGCCTTGAACCATGCTTCTGATAAAACGCAGAACATATGCAATTCCACATGCTCCCAGCACTGTTGCTGCATCCATTAACTCTTCATCTATTTGGATCGTGGAACCAATAGATTGAAAACATTCCTCTATACTCGGGTTAATGTTTTTGCTGTTTGTAGCGATGCAAGTTATGGATTCACCAACATTCGATGCCGTATTGGGCATGGCACGATAAACGGGGATTTTGTTTTGAACCGCTTCGTTCAGCCGTGTGAGTGTGACAGCAGAAGCAAGAGAAACGAGTTCGTGTCTATTGGGGTCCAATTTGGGCAAAATCTCATCTAAAACGGTTAAGACCGTGAATGGTTTTAATGCTAAAATGATAATATCTGATTCAGTAACTGCGACAAGATTGTCTTGCGTTACATTAACACCCAATTTTTGAAACACTTCTAGTTCATCAATGTTACGCTTTGTAATAGTAATGTTTTTAGGTAAGTATTCGCTTTTAGATAAAAGACCTTTAAGGATAGATTGGCCCAGATTTCCCCCTCCAATAATGGCAATTTTTGTGTGCTTCATGCGGTAAAATTTTCCGCAAAGTTAGCCCTTTATTTTGTTGAAGGATAGTAAAAACTTATTTAAGAATTTTCAATATTACGGCGTATTCTCCAATTCTACTCTGAGCCTCATAGTTTTCATCGCAAATATCCCATTCACCATTCCTAAATTCTACTTCTAATTGAAGCGCCTTGATATCTCCATCAATGCTTTCTAGTTTCTCATTAAGCTCTTTGATTGAGACATTACTTTCACAGAATTTGATATAATAATCTTGAATAGAACGCTGAATATAGTATTCAACATGATCAGTCGTTCTTCCCGCTTTGTTTACAAAGTTCTTTTTTACAATTGGAGCTGTAATAATAGTATAGGCAACAGGGTTTGGGGTATCATAAACACTTTGTTCTTTTTCCTTTCTTATAGAACAAGACAAGGACATCCCTACTAGTAAGAGGAGCACGAAATTTAATTTGGAATAGTGATATAATGTCATTTTTTTCTTTTAAAGGGATACCCAATATACGATTATCTTATTTGGGCCGTTCAACATCCTCTTCGATGGCAATTTTTCCCACTACTGGGATTTCGTCAAACTGTTCATCAACCTCACCTAGTTCTTGTATAACATCCCCCATTAGTGGTTCGGGCATAGCAATATTTCCCACGGTATGTAATTCATCTATTCGTTGAGTACTGTCATTTGCTATCGAATCACCCGATGTGATTGGGGAGTTTTCTTTTGTATCCGGTTTACTTTCTTCTGTGGTTTGATTACACCCAAAGAGAATCATGAGAAAACTTAGTATTGAAAGCAGTGAGATCCGCATTGGGATAAAATCAATCTTCTGATTAATTCTCAAGCGTTGGTTATTGAACCATTGTTCTTTTTTAGATGGGATTCGTTTTACCGGTTCTTTAAGGATACGGCCGCAAATTCTTTCGTTCCCCCTGTTTGAGAGATACTCTTTAATTTCTTCTGAAGACATTTTGGTAAAATCAACAACTGTCTTTTCACAGAGTTGACAGTGTCTCCCCAATTGGTTTTGTGCCATTTTATTCCAGTCTTCATGACATGGTTTTTCAATTTTTAGATTATGGTTTTTCATACGCTTTTTGTTTGCGTACAATCAAGAAGAATAGACGTTCATTATAAGCACAAAGATCAATAGCAAAACATAAAAAAAGGAACACTCAATGTTTTAATTAAAACTGAACGGTCCAAGACGTTAACGTACCACCAGCAAATATCCCCATTCCGTTATTTACATTTGAGTATACCTGAACCGGGGTGGCAAAGGGGTTGTTAATCGTTCGCTGATACATATTGAATGACTTGAGGTAATTGAAATACTCCTCACTGGTGTTGACCAATCTTATCTCACCAAAAAGATCCATTTCCTTCAGCTCGGCGTAATTAATTACACTAAATGTTAGGGAGTAGTTTTCCCCATCAAAGTTTTGATCCTTGAGCATGAGGTATAAATAAGTATTTTCAAAACCTCCGAAATTGAAACGATTCACCGTTTCTACATTAATGTCGTCACAGGAAATTTGTAAAGGCTCTCTGATTTCTATACTGTCCTGTTCCCATTCATCATAATACATTCCGGTCACAAATACCTCCAACATGTAGTAATTCGAAATATTAGGAGGGTCCTGAAAAGTGATGGTAGCTTCTAGTATGGTTTCACCATCGTTATTGGTACTTGTAACTGTATCGAGCTGATATATTGGCACTGCTGATGGAATGGAATTTGTGGCATTGACACTTTCATATCCACTAGCACTTGCTTCTAAGGTGTAGCTTTGGTTTGGCTGAGGGCTAACCCCTGTTGGTGAAGTGTATAATCCATCTCCTTGGTGTGTTAGCGTTGTAACCAGATTGGCATTGTCATCAAAAATATTGACACTCGCATTGTCTATTGTTGTATAAGAAGTTGTTTCTAAAACACCAACACTTCGGCTGATATGTGCAGACCAAATAGAATCATTTGTAAACAGACTATTGACTACAATTCTTGGTGCAATATCTTGGGCATCGAATTCAATTTCTTTGGTACAATTGCTCAACGTAAGTGCGCTGAGTATTAAAAATAGGGGAAGTAAATTTTTCATAATTTAAAATTTAAAGCTGTATGAAACACTTGGAAGAATCGGAAATAAGCTGAGCTGATTTAGCGTACGAGTGCCATTGTCCCCTTCTTCAAAAAACAGATAAAAAGCATTTTGACGAGAGTAAGCATTGTATAAGCCAAAGCTCCAGGTGCTTTCCCATTTTTCCTTTTTCTTGTGAAGGTTAACCCCTATGTCAAGCCTGTGATAGGCTGGCATACGGTAGTCATTTCTAGCTTCAATGTGTTCTACAGGCTCATAAGGTGTGTTTGGCCCGATACTTAAGCTATTGACTCCGAGATAGGTTTGTTGTGCCAACGTGGTGGCATAACCAGACCCAAACACCCAAACCAAACCGATATCAACTTTTTCATTGAACTTGTGTGTAATAGCCAATCCGATATCGTGTCTTCTATCGTAAATATATGGGTATGGATTTCCAAAATTAAGAGAATCAAATTGACGGTTAGACCAACTCAAAGTATATCCAATCCATCCCGACGTTTTTCCCATTTTTTTCTCAACTAAAAGCTCTAAACCGTAGCTGTTTCCGTTACCAACCGTAATTTTATTTTGCCAGTCTTCATCAGACCCAAAAAAGCTAACCCCTTCTTTGTACGCAATTAGGTTTCGCATGTCTTTATAGTAGGCTTCAACCGAAAATTGAATCCCTTTTTCAAGAGTCTGAGCGTATCCGAGAGCAAATTGATTAGAGTATTCAGGAGCAACACGATCTGTTACAGGGACCCATAAATCCGTAGGTAATCCAATAGTGGGATTCGTAAGCAAATGTAAGAACTGAGTCATACTTGAATAGGAAGCCTTAATTGATGAATTCTCTGTCAGCATATATCTGGCTGAAAACCGAGGTTGAATACTTGGGTACCATTCTTGACTGGCTTTGAAACCCGAGAAATGAATTCCTACATTAAATTTCAGTCTGTTTGAAACTTCCCAGTCGTCTTCAAAATAAACCCAATGCTCGTGACCATATTGTTGAACAGAACCAAATGTGGTATCGATTCCATTTGATATAGAATTGGATAACTGAATTTGATTTACGCCAGGCGTGAAGGTGTGATAGGTATCACCGAGTCCGAATTTAATCGTGTGATTGGGATTAGGCCTGAAATCAAAGTCAATCTTTCCTCCCCAATCTTGAATTCCTGAATCGTAATTAAATATTAAGTTTTGACTTGTACTTGGTGCGCTCGGGTATGTCGTAGTAGATTCGTTTTCACCCCCTACACGAAATTGATACTGACTATATGTTCCTGTCACGTTCATGAACAATTTAGGGGTAATGATTTTGTTCCATCGAATTGCGGCAATTGCATTTCCCCAGCGAAGACCGTTACTTGAGTTTTCAACAGTAGTTGAATTATCCACATCAGTAGTAAATTCATTGGTTCCATCATTATAAAAACGATCTCTTCCAAAGTATCCACTTAAATAAAGCCGGCTGGTTTCAGAAAATTTATGATTGATTTTTGCATTGAGATCCCAAAAATAATAACCGCCTGTTTGTGTGCTTGATGAGCCAGGATCTTTTCCCTCTCCTCGATTGCTCATATTGATAAAGGGTCGGGCAAGTAAATCGACATAGGTGCGGCGACCAGAAACAATAAAAGATGTTTTATCTTTTATAATGGGACCCTCTAAAGAGAGCTTCGAGGATATTATACCAATACTCCCTTCGCCATGAAATTTTTTCATGTTCCCTTCTTTCATTCTAATGTCTAATACGGAAGACAATCTCCCACCATAACGGGCAGGGAACCCCCCCTTAATCATAGTTACTTTATTTATGGCATCGGCATTAAAAATGGAGAAAAATCCAAAAAGGTGAGTTGCGTTATAAATAGGTACGCCGTCCAAAAGCATCAGGTTTTGGTCCTGCCCCCCTCCTCGTACATAAATACCACTAGAACCTTCACTTCCCGATTGAACCCCGGGAAAAAGTTGAATGGTTTTAATAATGTCTTTTTCACCAAGAAAAACAGGTAAAGCTTTGATTTTTTCAATGGAAACGTCAAAGGAGCTCATTTGAGTTTGTTCTTCAATGTTCTTTTGTGCGTTTACTGTAACTTCTTCAAGCTCTTGAATCGTATTTAGATCAACTTCTAGAGCAGTATTTTTAGAACCGTCCATTTGATATTCCATGGCCGTAAAGCCCATGTACGAAACCCTTAAATAGACGCTGTCTTTCGGTAGGGTTAAGCTGAAGAATCCATAATCATTTGACAAGGTCCCTTTTTTAGACTTAATATCGAATACTTTAGCTCCTATAATCGGTTCGCCGGATGACAAGTCTCTAACGGTCCCGCTAATTGTGAACTTTTGAGAGAAGGAATGGAAACTAAGAGAAAAAAGAAACAGAATAAATAAGATACTTTTCATTTTTGTTTTTTGGTACGTCAAAGGTAACGATGAAATTGAACTTTTCGTATGTGGAGAAGCAGGATAATTATCTACAACCTTGAACTTTTAATGGATTTATTGGTTTTTATGGAGTGAAAAACAACGCAATATGGTATTAACAAAATCAGAAATTCAAAACTTAGACAAGGTGAGAAGATTGAACATTGTCAATTCAATAACGGGCATAAAGCCCGGAAACTTGGTCGCCACAAAATCAATTGATGGTGTAACGAACGTGGCCATAATTAGCTCGGTTGTTCATCTTTCTAGTAATCCTGCACTCATAGGCTTTATTACAAGACCCCACGGTGAATTTAGACGTGATACTTTTAACAATATTATGGAAACCAAAAGCTTTACGATAAACCATATTCACAAAAACATTATTGAAAAGGCACATTTCACCTCTGCAAAGTTTGAACAATCCATATCTGAATTCGATTCTTGTGGGTTGACAGAGGAATATCTGGAAAATCAGAATGCCCCATTTGTAAAAGAGTCTTCCATCAAAATGGGATTGAGCTATTGCGAGCACATTTCAATACAAAGTTCAAA
>Ga0209406_1000670_pt1 | contig 26071 bp, 30 predicted proteins | sample COGITO_mtgs_1204_FD_184808 | JGI IMG/M metagenome (GOLD analysis project Ga0209406, IMG submission 184808) | Pelagic marine microbial communities from North Sea - COGITO_mtgs_120426 (SPAdes) (version 2) | ecosystem: Environmental > Aquatic > Marine > Epipelagic ... | reverse complement strand
GTACGGATTAGATTATGATGGTTTAGGAAGAAATTTAAAAGATATTTATATAATAACGGAATAAAATAGAAGTATGTTGAACATCGTATTATTTGGACCTCCGGGTGCAGGAAAAGGAACACAGGCTTATAGGTTAAAGGAGAAATATGACTTGGTGCATATCTCTACTGGAGATGTATTTAGAGCATTAGATCCAGAATCTGACTTGTCGAAATTGGCGAAATCATATTCTGATAAAGGAGATTTAGTTCCTGATGATATAACCATTAAGATATTGGAGTCGGAGGTTGCAAAGCATCCAAATGCAAAGGGCGTTATATATGATGGTTTCCCAAGAACTACTGAACAAGCAAAAGCATTGGATTTGTTTTTATCTGCTAAAGGAACAAGTGTAACAATGATGTTGTCGCTGGTTGTTCCTGAAGATGAATTAAAAACAAGATTGATTTCCAGAGCAAAAGATTCCGGAAGAGAAGATGATGCAGACCCTGTTATTATTCAGAACAGAATTAATACTTATAATGGAAGTACAGCACCAGTTGCAGATTATTATAAAGAGCAAGGTAAACTAATAGATATTAATGGAGTTGGATCGATAAGCGATATTACCAATTCATTATTTGAGTCAATTGAGATAACTAAATAATGGCGGACACTAACTTTGTTGACTACGTAAAAGTTTGCTGTCGTTCTGGAAAGGGAGGAGCTGGTTCAGCGCATCTTCATAGAGATAGAACTACTATGACTGGAGGTCCTGACGGAGGCCACGGTGGGAGAGGTGGTCATGTTATTATTCGAGGTAGTCAAAATCACTGGACGTTATTACATCTTAAATATAGAAAGCACGTAATTGCTGAACAAGGTTACCCTGGAGGAAGAAGTCTGAGTACAGGAAGAGAAGGGCAAGATGAATATCTAGATGTGCCATTAGGAACTATTGCGAAAGATGTAGAAACTGGAGATGTTATTTGCGAAATAACAGAAGTAGGGCAAGAATTTATACTAACCGAAGGTGGTCGAGGCGGAGTTGGAAATAGTCACTTTAAATCTTCTACCAACCAAACTCCTCGTTATGCGCAATCTGGTGAAGATGGTCGGGAAGAATGGAAAATACTTGAATTAAAAGTTTTGGCAGATGTAGGTTTGGTAGGCTTTCCAAATGCAGGCAAATCAACTCTTTTATCCGTAGTTTCTGCTGCAAAACCAGAAATTGCTAATTATCCTTTTACTACCTTAATTCCCAATTTGGGAATTGTAAAATATAGGGAATATCAATCATTTGTAATGGCAGATATCCCTGGCATTATTGAAGGTGCGCACGAAGGGAAAGGTCTAGGTCATCGTTTTTTAAGACACATAGAAAGAAATGCTTTGTTGCTTTTTATGGTGCCAATAGATTCTGATAATATTGAAAAGGAGTATGAGATATTACTGAATGAATTAAAACTGTATAATTCAGAATTATTGGATAAAGAAAGAGTATTGGCAATTACAAAAAGTGATATGCTTGACGACGAACTAATTGAAGAAGTGAGTAAAGAACTTCCCAAAGGGATTGAATCTGTTTTTATTTCTTCTGTAAGTCAAAAAGGAATTACTGAGTTGAAAGATTTATTATGGATGCGATTAAATCCTGATTTTGCGATTGATAAGCCTAAAAGGTTTAAGTAAATGGGCTTTGTTGATAAAATAGAACAGATTGATAGACAACTTTTATTTGCTATTAACGATGCTAATTCTCCTTTGTTCGATACCATTATGTGGTGGGTTAGTAAGCCAGCTTTCGGTATTCCATTTTATTTGGTATTTGTCTTTTTACTCTATAAATATTTTGGTTGGAAGTCCACTCTGTTCATTGTATTGAGCACTGGAGCTGCAGTTGGATTAGCGGACTTATCAGCTAAATATTTATTTAAAGAGATGTTTGAACGATTTCGTCCAAGTCAAAATTTCGAAATAAAGGGGCAGCTTCATTATGTTAATAATTACCATGGAGGAATGTATGGTTTTGTGTCTTCCCATGCCGCTAATATGTTTTCTATAGCTATGTTAATCGGCTTATGGTTAAAAAAGAAAATAAAATATTCATTACACTTTCTCTTAATATGGGCTGCATTAATAGGATATAGTAGAATTTACCTTGGAGTTCATTACCCGACTGATGTTTTGTGCGGGGCTTTATTAGGAATGTCAATAGCCTTTCTTATTTACAAGGTAATCAGCAAAGCAAAATTGATTAATTTTAGCATAAAATGAAGTTACTCTTGGCAATATTTATAGGAGGAGGGTTGGGAAGTGTCGCTCGATTTGGGGTCTCAATTGTAGGTTCTAAGCTGTTTGATGCCAAATTTCCTGTCGGAACGCTTTTGGCGAATTTGCTCAGTTGTATTGTTCTTGGTTTATTAGTAGGGGTTTTCCAAGATAAAGTTAATTCTGAAGAATTAAGAGCAATGTTGATTTTAGGTTTTTGCGGAGGGTTTAGTACATTCTCTACTTTTAGCCTTGAAACGCTTAACCTAATGAAAGGGGGGCAATATTTGATGGCGGCATTAAACGTAATTATTAGCGTATTAGCTTGCTTATTTATTCTTTACATGTTTGTCCAGAAAAATAAAGTAATTTAATTACTTATTAGTTCCTATGCTGCATTAGAATCTTAGAACACTTATTTCTTGATGCATTACCCCCAAAATAGGTCAGTCAAGTCTTTTAAATTAACTCTAATTCCATAAACAACAAATATTCTCTAAAATCTTCCGTAATTTCTACCTCAGGATAAACCGAAATAGGTTTAAAGCCAAAACCTGCATAAAGAGAATGAGCAGTTTTCATAAACTTTGGCGTATTCAGTCGCACTTTTTTATGTCCTATTTCTTTTGCTGTATTTATTATAGTTTGCAGTATAGCCTTTCCTACTCCAAGCTCTCTGAAAGAAGGGTCTACAAACATTCGTTTAAGTTCACCAACTTCTCTACTAAGTTTATTTAAGCAACCTATTCCGCAGGCTTTATTGTCAATAAATGCAAGAAAAACAAGCCCATTTGGCGGTAAATACTTGTCAATTTGTTTAATGTCTTGTTCAACTATTTTAGTGGGGTTATGAGGGTGAACACCATAAGTCATTTGCATCATTTCATTTCCCCATGTTAGGTAATCTGTCCATAATTTGCGAACTAATTCAATATCATCCGGAAGTTTGATATTGCGAATTTCAACAATGGGCCTATCATTCACTAAAGGACAGATTTAATTACTCGTTTGTTCTTCCTCCTCAACTCCGCCTTTTTTAATACAATCGAGGAGAATTTTGCCTAAACCAACTTCATCATTCATCGCACTTGCAAAATCGCTATAATTTGCAGTTGATTTTTCCAAAGCACAGTCGCAAAATTCATTACTAAGGTCCTTCTTTTCACAAATCTTAAGGTACTCAGCTTTGTTTTTATCTGACCATCCTCCACAAGAAGTTAAAAAAAGAAGGCTTCCAATAAATAATAATAGATTTTGCTTTACCATGATGCTTGTTATTTAGGGTAAAAATAAGAAAGATTTTGTAATAGTGTTTTTCAAGGATATTTATAACCTATTAGCGGGAATCAATAAGTTAATTCTTTTCAATAGAATCTAACATAAGGCTGACTTCTTCTCTAAAAGAGAGATACCTTTTTTGGTTAAATGTTAGGCCAATATAGCTTTTTTGAAATGACTCTATATTGTAAGGTAATGAGTCAAATAAAGAAATATTTGCAGCAATATATTTGAAAAGAGAGTCTTTCGTTTGGTCAGAACTATAGGAAGGTTCCTTAAATATACGAGCGATCGGTAGCTGTGAGATGACATCTACTATTTGTTTTTTTCCCAATGGAGAAATAGCATCTTGATCCATCTTAACGTCAACGAGTTCAACCTCCATTTCTGAAAGCGATTCTAATACAGCATCATAAATACCTTGTAGTTCCTCAGGTTGAGACGCGTAATAGTTCATAGTATTATTGAAATCTTCAAAAGATGTCCCATGTTTTTCAAAGATTTCTTGAAAATAATTGTTGGCACTATCTCGAATGACCGATTGATCCACCCTTACTTCATTAAGGTGTGCTTCTATCAATTGCAATTCGAGAATCATCTCGGTAAAAATTTCCTTTTTAATTAAATTTTCAGGTTGTTCTTCCACAGCTTTGCCTCCGCAGGAAGATAATAGAGTCGTATAAAAAATAAGACTTATAGCTATGTATTTGTTAAACACCACTATCTGTTAAAAAGCATTCGTTTTCCTTTTGTTGATTCGTCAAATATCCCATTTTGGTAAACGGGGTTTCCGTTCACAAATGTTGTCGTTACTTTACTTTTAAATGTCGTTCCTTCAAACGGTGACCAACCACATTTGTATAAAATATTGTCTTTGTTTACCTGCCATTCATTCTCGAAGTCCACTAGAACAAGATCAGCAAAATAACCTTCTCTTAAATAACCTCTATCCTTAACTTCAAATAATGTTGCTACATCGTGACTCGTTTTCTGAACAATATGCTCCAAGGTAAATTTCCCTAGTTTAACCATTTCTAATAATGCAACTAGTGCGTGCTGAACCAATGGCCCTCCAGATGGAGCATTGAAATAGGCCTTGTTTTTTTCTTCTAATGTATGTGGGGCATGATCTGTCGCAATAACATCTATAGTCCCATTATTAACAGCTCCAATTATAGCTTCTCTATCTTTTGATGTTTTAACAGCAGGATTCCATTTGATAAAAGTTCCTTTGCTTTCATAATCTTCATCAGAAAACCACATATGATGAATACAAGCTTCTGCTGTAACCTTCTTTTCTGATATTGGTCTGTCATTATCAAAAATACTAATTTCTTTTGCCGTGGAAATATGCAAGATATGTAAACGAGCATCATGCTTAGTCGCGAGTTCGGCAGCGATTGAAGATGAACGGTAACAAGCTTCTTCGCTACGAATCATAGGGTGGTATTTCATAGGGAGATTTTCTCCATATTGTTTACGATAATTGTCGGTATTTTCCCTAATGATGGGCTCATATTCGCAGTGAGAAGCTATCAATAATTTACATTCAGAGAAAAGGCCTTCAAGCGTTTTGGTGTTATCTACTAACATGTTTCCTGTGGAAGACCCCATGAAAACTTTTATTCCGCAGACATTTTTAGGGTTCGTTTTTAATACTTCATCTAGGTTGTCATTCGTGGCTCCAAAATAAAAAGAATAATTGGCTAATGAGCTTTCAGCAGCTATATCATATTTATCTTCAAGAATGTTCTGTTTAACTGTATTTGGAATTGTATTTGGCATTTCCATAAATGAAGTTATCCCACCTGCTACTGCAGCTTTTGACTCAGTGTAGATGTCAGCTTTGTATGTCATTCCAGGTTCTCTAAAATGAACTTGGTCGTCAATTAATCCAGGTAGTAGTAATTGACCCTTTGCGTCAATAGTAGCATCAGGGTTGCATGCGATATTCCCTTTTGAAATCTTTGCAATTCTCTCACCTTCCATTAATAAATTACCCATGAAGTTTTCTCCTTCATTTACAATTCTAGCATTAGTAATAAGTGTACTTTTCATACATAAATAATTTGAATGCAAAGTTCGTAAAGATTTGAATATTTAGAATAGTATTTTTTGTTTATTTACAAATCGGGCTTCGAGTACCTCAGCCCTCTTTTAGTCTAGTAAAGCAATATTGTGAGTAAAGGACACTAAAGCCCTGAAGCACTCGAAGGGCGATGATTCTAAATTTTTTTCCCACGTAATTTCAATACTCCCAAGAAAGCTTCCTTGAAAATACTCATGTCCATTTTTGACTGCCCCAATACTCTATCAGTAAAAGTTACTGGTACTTCTTTTATTTTAAAACCTAATCGAAGGGTAGAATATTTCATCTCAATTTGAAAAGCGTAACCAATAAACCAAATATTATCCAAATCTATTTTTTCTAATACTTTTCTTTGGTAACAAGCAAAACCTGCAGTAGTGTCTTTGATTCCTATCCATAATATCATACGAACGTAAACCGAGGCGAAATAAGACATGAGCCATCTTGTAAAAGGCCAGTTTTCTATGCGCCCTCCTTTGCAATAACGTGAGCCAACTGCCATTCCAAAACCATCCTCACGACAAGCATGTAAAAGTCGTGGCAAGTCATTTGGATTATGAGAAAAATCAGCATCCATTTCAAAAATGAAATCGTAGTCATTCTTTATTCCCCATTTAAACCCATAAATGTATGCAGTACCAAGGCCTTGTTTACCTTCTCTTTCTAAAACATGAAGTTTGCCTGTACATTCATGTTGTAATTCCTTTACAATGGCCGCCGTACCATCAGGAGACCCATCATCGACTATCAATATATGAAATACTTCCTTTAGCCCAAACACAGCGCGAATAATATTCTCGATGTTCTCTTTCTCATTGAAAGTTGGTATAATTACTAGGCTGGTCATAGTTGGATTAACGAAGGTAATTTAAAAAACAGACTTGGTTACCTTTCCTACATCATTTTCTTATCTTAATTTAACTTTAATTAACTTTACACCTAATGAGATTATTACTAACTGTATTAGGAGTTATTTTTTCGGTCACTCTAACATGCCAAATACAAAATGTATGGAAGCTGGATAACTTCCGTGCTGAAATCCCCACTGGTGATGGAGTTTATAATGAAGTATGGGGATTTGTTCAAGACGGCCAAGAATATGCGGTTATTGGAGCAATGCATGGTACTTTTTTCTTTCATGTTACCGATGACAATAGATTAGATTCAATCGATTATCATGATGGCGCTTTTTCATCTTATTCTGTTATACACAGAGATTACCATGATTATAATGGGTATCTATATGAAGTTTGTGATCAGGGTAGTAGCACATTAAGGATATATGATTTACATTATTTACCAGACTCAATTCCTATTGTTTATGATGATTCGTCGTTGATTGTTCGCGCTCATAATATATTTATAGATGAGTCATCTGGGTTATTGTATTCTTGTGGTAATACTAGTCAATTAGGTGGAGATGCCTTACGGGTAATATCACTTCAGAATCCAGTAATCCCAGCGCTTGTTTATGACTATAATTTTGTTGACTATGTTCATGATATTTATGTAAGAAACGATACTGCGTTTATAAATGCAGGTAACCAAGGCTTAAAAGTTGCTGATTTTAGTATTCCAACTATGCCAATTGCTCTAGGTAGTATGGAGTTCTATCAGGATAAAGGTTATAATCATTCCGGATGGTTGAGCGAAGATGGAAAGTCTTATGTAATGTGTGATGAAACATTAGGAATGCGATTTAAAATGTGTGACGTGTCAGATATAGCAGACATCAATGTTACCTCTTTAGATAAACCGGATTCCTTCGAAAATACTTTCCCACATAACGTAATGCTGAAAGATGGGATAGCTTATTTTTCTTATTATAATGACGGTTTACAAATTTATGACGTGAGAGATATCAATAATCCAAAACGAATTGCATTTTACGATACTTATCCAGATGAAGATACTGGGACAAATATATTTAAAGGGGCTTGGGGGGTTTACGCCTTATTACCATCAGGAAGATTATTGGTGTCGGATAGGAAGTATGGGCTGTTTTTACTGGGTTACAATGCACCACCAAATATTCAGGTAGAAGAAAATGACCATGGAATTTATCCCAATCCCGTTCAAGGAGAGGCTTTTTTTTATAGGGAGCACCTTTTCGAATCTAATTACACAATCGAGATATATGATTCCCAAGGAAAGTTTATAAAAGTCTTTAATGGTATAACGGATCATCTTTATATGGACTTAACCTCACTAAGTGCAGGTAGTTATTCTTATAGATATTATAATTCTACAACCAAGGTAACATTGAGTAAAAAGTTTATTGTTATCAAATAAATGGAAGAAAAATCAAACTTTTTTAAAAACGCACAAGATGTAGCACGCCTTATACCATTTGGAAGAGTTACGTCATATGGTGCAATCGCTAAATACCTCGGCTCCGCAAAATCTGCTCGCATGGTAGGATGGGCTATGAATGCCTCAAAAGGCACGAATGTGCCCGCGCATCGAGTAGTAAATCGTATTGGGTTACTATCTGGCGAAAAACATTTTTCAACTCCTACAGAAATGCAATTACTATTGGAAAAAGAGGGTGTAAATGTCGAAAAACAGCAGATTCAGGATTTCGATCAAGTATTTTGGGACCCAAGTGTAGAGTTATCTTTTTGAGTATGTAAGAATAAAGAATGGTAACTATTAGAATAAGTTTATCTCAATTTGTAGATTTGCAACCAGTACAAACAATTAATACAATTATGAAAATAACAAAAATCAGTTTAATAGCATTAATAGCATCCTTTAGTTTCACATCTTGCTCTGGAGAAAATGAAGAGGTGAATCATGAGAAAGAAGGAACTACAGAAAACGTTGAAAAAGTTGTTGAGAAGGAAGTTGTTTTAGAATCCGATGATTTGGATAAAGAGTTGCAGTTCAAAATTGATTTGATAATTGGAAATAATATTACTGGACCTTCTATGGTGCTTTCCGAAGTAAAAACGAAAGAAATTGGTCGTTTTCAAGAAGGCTTAGTTATTCCTATGGACCAAGAAAGATCTTTTGAGGGGTCTTCTGTTACAAAAGGTTTAGCATTAGGAGCTTTAGGCGTGGATGTAACTTACTTATCTGTTTATGATCGTCCAGATTTAGCATTAAAATATATAAAGTCAGTTAATGACTTAAACATGGACTTGGATTGCGGGATGGTAATTGACAAAGAAGCTTCTGCTGCTTTTGAAGAAGCAAAGGAAGATGGTGACAAAATGTCTCAACTGATGTATGATCAGTATTTTATGATGGAAGATTATTTGAAGTCAAATGCAAAATTGGAAGTGGCTGCAAATGTTATGGTTGGAGGAATAATGGAGAGCTTATTTATTTCTACTTCACAATTATTGGAAGTTGAAGTGACAAGTGAAGCAACAAGTATATTGTATGGGCAGAAACAAGCTATTAGTGATTTGATAGGAGTATATAAAGACATGGAAGGAAATGAATCGGTAATAGATGCATTGGTTAGTGTTCAGGCGGTATTTGAAAAGTCTAGTGCTGATTTTACAAAAGAGGATTTAAATGCATTGTATGAAATAGTTAAAACATTTCATGATGAAATTGCTGAATAAGAATTAATGTAGAACTATTAAAATTTGATATAAAAAAGTCGCTAATGATCTGTCGTTAGCGGCTTTTTTCTTTGGTAAAGGATCGAGTTAGAGTTTAAAGAGAAATGTTTATCTTTGTTAAGAATAATTCTAAACAAGATGAGAGAAGTAACCAAAGAGGATGTGTTGAAGGCATTGGCGAATGTAGCAGAGCCAGATTTAAAAGGGGATATTGTTTCTTTAAATTTAGTGTCTGATATTGTAATTGAAGATGGGAAGGTTACATTTACTGTAAAAGTAAAAAACCCAGCAATGCATGCTCGTAAGAGAATGATAGAAGCTTGTGAATTTGCTTTACAGCGTACAGTTGATAAAGACTTGAAAGTTGATTGTACTATTATTGCTCAAGATAAAGGAAGCGAAAAGAAGCCAACACCTGGTAAAAAAGCAGCGCCTATTACAGGGAAGTTGCCAAATGTCAAAAATATTATTGCAGTTGCTTCAGGGAAGGGTGGCGTAGGAAAGTCTACAGTTACCGCAAACCTTGCAGTTGGATTGGTGAAAAAAGGATATAAAGTAGGTTTAATCGATGCTGATATATATGGGCCATCGGCTCCAATTATGTTTGATGTTCAGCATGCAAAACCGGTTGGGAAGGAAGTTGAAGGCAGGCAATTGATTGTTCCAGTAGAAAGTTATGGGGTTAAAATATTGTCCATCGGGTTTTTTGCAGATGTAAACCAAGCTGTGGTTTGGAGAGGCCCTATGGCAACCAAAGCATTAACACAAATGGTGTTTGATGCAGATTGGGGGGAATTAGATTATTTGTTATTGGATTTGCCTCCTGGCACAGGAGATATTCATTTAACATTGGTGCAGTCATTACCAATTACTGGGGCTGTAATAGTAAGTACGCCGCAAAACATAGCCTTAGCTGATGCTAGGAAGGGTGTGGATATGTTTCAATTAGATTCTATAAATGTTCCAATTTTAGGTATTGTAGAAAATATGTCGTGGTTTACGCCAGAGGAGTTACCTGATAATAAATATTATATTTTTGGTAAAGAAGGCGCTAAGGATTTAGCTGTTCAATTAAATATTCCGCTTTTGGCAGAAATACCATTGGTTCAAAGTGTTCGTGAAAGTGGAGATGTTGGCCGCCCTGCAATATTGCAAGAAGATACTCCTATAGCTATGGCATTTAAAGGCTTGTGTGATAAGGTCCTTGAGCAGGTAGAGTGGAGAAATAAAAACCTATCTGAGACAAAAGTTGTTGAGGTTGAATATGGTGAACCAAAATGCTCGACTTGATGAAAGCGTTAAAAGAAAAAGTAAACCAAGCAATTGATACTTTACGCCCTTATTTAAAAAATGATGGAGGAGATATGGAGTTGGTTGAGATTACAGAGGATTACGTTGTCCATGTAAAATTATTGGGAGCTTGTCAAGAGTGTTCCATGAGCACAATGACTATTAAAGCTGGTTTAGAAGAAATATTAAAGATTACTGCGCCAGAAATTGTAAAAGTAGTGGCGATCGAAGCTTAATAAAAATATTTAGTATGTTGAAAACGGTTGTGTTTATTGTTGTTACAGTATTTCTTTTAGGATGTAAGCCATCAATTAAACCTCCAACTTTAAGGGCAAATTTGGCTACATTAGATAAGGTTGTCTATCTAGGAGATAGTTATTTATCTGGTTATCAAGATGCCGCATTATCTGAAGATGGGCAAGTTCATTCTGTAGCGGCTTTGTTGAGTAGAAGTTTTGAAAGTGTTGAGGGAGGGGCAATTGTTCAACCTATCCTGCCTTTTGCAAATGGAGTTGGGATAAATAGTAAGCCTTGGAATGGAGAGTTGAATACGCAAAGTGTTCTAAACAATAACATTGCTGACTGTACAGGTGAATTAGGATTAAAGCCACTTAAAACAGAATTTGCATACGATGGAATGGCATCATATGTAAGCTATTCGGTTAGCAGTTCAGCTATAACAGATTTTTCGATTCCCTTTGCGTCAACTGATGAGTATTTTTTACCGTCCACTGGAGATGAGTTTAGTTCAGGAGGTAATCTATATTACCACCGAATTGCACAAACCACTATTTTGGAAGATGCAAAAAATGCCAATCCTACATTTTCTGTAATCTGGGCAGGGATGGAGGATGTATTTCGTTATTGTAGAAATGGAGGAGAAGGAACAATGCCTTCTGTAGCTCAGTTTGAAGCGAACTTAGATTCTATTCTTTCTGCAATGGTTGGAACCTCTCAGCAAGGAGTTATTGCAAATATCCCGGATTTTACATCCTTTCCATTTTATACTTTGATACCTTACGATGGTTTGGAGCTTACACTGAATAAGGCAGATTCGTTAAATGACTTGTATCATCCTTTCGGAGCAACACATGTTAATTTTTTCGAAGGAGAGGGAAATGCATTTACAACAGTAGATCCAACCAATGTTTCTTTTGGAGTTGATCAATTGGGAATGGGAGAGTATATTACTTTAATAGTTCCTTTAGATTCGATGAAATGTGTATTTATGGGAACGGTTATAGGTATTCCGGAACAATATGTATTAGATAGTTCTGAAGTGTTATTAATTGAGCAAACCATTTCTGGATATAATGCCATAATAAACGAAAGAGCAGCCTATTATAATATTGCCACAGTGGATATGAATTCATATTTCAATACAATCACTGCAGGAATTAAATGGAATGGAGTAGATTTTAATGCAGACTTTGTAAGTGGCGGGTTTTTTAGTTTAGACGGTTTTCATCCAACGCAAAAAGGAAATGCATTAATTACAAACGAATTTATCAAGGCAATTAATGTGCATTATGATGCAACTTTACCTACAGTGCCTTGTTTGGATTGTAAAGGAGTATTGTTTCCGTAAGGAAGTTGTTTTAAGCAATAAAAAAGGGGAGAAACTTAGTTTCTCTCCTTTTTTATGAAAATAATATATCGATTTATTCAAAACTAATTTTTTGGGTTTTAACTCCGTTGACGGTTTTAATAGTCAATAAGTAAACTCCACTTGGGATATTGTTTCTTTGCATTTCGATTGAAGTAGAATTTACATTTCTTTCTGTAGCAACAATTTCTCCTAATAGGTTTATTATGTTAATTTCTTCTATAAGAACTTCAGAATTGATTCTAAAGAAGTTGTTTGTAGGGTTTGGATAGATATCTGTTTTATAAGAAAGCGTTTCAGAAACAGCAACATTAGTTTCTGTAGTTCCATCATAGCTACAGTTTAAAGTTTCGTTACAAACAATTGAAGACATAAAGTTACTCATGTAAGTAAGAGTGGTGTCTTTAAATAGGTCGCTCCCGACATGTGGCACATGACCTGCACCATAATGCGTCAGGAAACAATTGGTAATGCCTATATTGTTTGTTCTAAGATGAATAGATTGACTTCCGTCAACTCTCATTATTTCGAATGCTCCAAGTAAATAAATAATATCGGTGTCGTAAGGAACGGTAGCGTCTTGATCACCATGGAAGCTTAATATTGGTGTGTCGTTTGTCTGCATCCAATTTGTGTCTCTTATTGCTCCAGCAATATTAATTACACCTGCTATTTTTGAGTTGTACCCTGGGTTTCCGCTTATGCCCTCAATTCCTCCACCTAGGCCAACTTTGTTTGTGTCAATGTAAGTAGGGATTTCAGAAGGTTGGTCCATATATCCAAGATGCACTGCTGTAATAGCTCCAGCTGACACACCACTGGCAAAAATCAGGGATGTATCTATTCCGTAAGTATTTCCGTTTTCACTAAAATCTTTTTTGAAATAGCGAATTGCTGCTCTGTAATCATGTACCGCTCTAACTACCGTTTCAGTTGCAAAAACAGAGTCTAATGTGCCAGTGAATAAACCTTCAAAACCTAATCTGTAGTTTATGGAAGCTACAACATATCCCATCTTAGTAATATCTTCAGCCAAAGGAACAACATCAGAACCTGTTTTGGATCCGCTTGTAAAGTTACCACCATGACAAATAATCATTAAAGGTCTATTTGTTTCTGTGTCTCCTGTAGGTTCATAAACATCAAGTGTTAAATTTTCGCTGCTACCAGTGTAGCTGATATTATTTCCGTAAAGAATATCAGAGGTTATGTCAAATCCACTAAATATTTGCATTTTGTACCTATCTCCAGTACATTGAGCGTTTATGTTAATTGTTCCAAAGAACATAGCAACTGCTATAAGAGTAAATATTTTTTTCATCTATTTTGATTTTAATTTGGTTTGTAAGATACAGAAAAAATCTAAACCTGAAAACGGAAAGTTATAAGCGGAAGTAATTCTATATAGTTGGGGTTAGGTAAACTTTTCTCGATGGAACAGTTTAAAAATTAATGCAGCTACTATTCCTCCTCCAACTGGGCCTAATATATAAACAGTTAAAAAGCTAAAAGACGGTGTCGGAAATGCGGCGTCTCCCCATCCTGCAAAGTAGGAGAATAGTCTTGGTCCAAAATCTCTAGCAGGGTTAAATCCTCCTTGTGAAATTGGAGCCAACAAACAAATTAAACCGCCAACTGTCATTCCTATCAATAAAGGCGTGTATTGCGATTCGTTCTTTGGGTGGATTAACCAAAATATCATATAGACTAATATAAATGTTCCGAAAAACTCAGCTCCAAATGCTTGCTGTTCAGAAGCGCTTTTAATTACGTCACTAAAACCAGGGTTTGGGAAAAACTCTCCAAACATAGATGCTGTTATAACAGAGTTTGCATCTCCTCTTACTATGTGGTGTGCTATTTCGTAGTCGGCAATAAACCCTCCGTAAATCAAGTATAGGATTCCTGCTGATGCGAAAGCTCCTAAAAACTGACCCAATAAGTGATGAGGTAACTGCTTTAATCTCATTTTTCCAGCAACAAGCATGGCAATTGAAACAGCGGGATTAAGATGTGAGTTGGAGTAGCTTTTTGCTGAATAGATTGCTAATGTTACTCCTATAATCCAGACAAAAGCAACTTGAAAAAGCCCATCAAAGCTTTCAAATAATGTTGCAGAAATCACCGATCCGCATCCAAAAAAGACAATGATGAACGTTCCAATGAATTCACCAATAAATTCTAGAACAGATTTATTCATTTTAAAAGGTTTCTTTTATATAGTTTGAACAAAAAATATCAATTTCATCTCTTGTCTTTCTAAATGAATTCAGAATTTCTTCTTCTGCTCCAGAAGCTTTTGCCGGATCGTTAAAAGTATGATGTGTGTGGTCTACTTTTTCGGGAAAAACCGGGCAAGATTCAATTGCATGATCACAAACAGATATTAAATGAGTAATCCCAGAATTTAAATAATCATCAACCAAATCAGAGGTGTTATTCGATATGTCAATTTCTTTTTCTAGCATTACTTTGATAGCAAGCGGATTTACTCCGTGGGTTTCAACTCCTGCGCTATAAATTTCTACATTTTTGTTTTCAGCTGTTGCATAGTGCTTTAAAAAACCATCTGCCATTTGGCTTCTGCAACTGTTTCCAGTGCATAGGACTAATATTTTTTTTTGGTCTGACATGTTTTCTAACAACAACAACCCGGAGCACATGAAGGCTTTTGCCCAAAAACAGTAATGCTGAATACACCAAATTCTTCGTTTTTATAACTCAATATTTCGGCATCAGATAAATAGTTTTTCAAAATCTCGTCTGGAAGAATAACAGCTTTCTCTTTCTGAACGGATACATTTTCAAAGCCTACTTCACTTATGATGTTAAGGTATGCGTCTTTTTGGATTGCTCCAGAAACACATCCTGCATACATTTCAGCGTCGTTTTTTAATCCCTCAGGTAATTCTCCTTTCAAAACTACATCCGACATGCTAAAGTGACCATCTGCTTTTAATACTCTAAATGTTTCACTAAATGCTTTTGTTTTGTCCGGAACTAAATTCAATACACAATTGCTAACCACTGCGTCAATTGAATCACCTCCAATTGGCATTTGTTCAATGTCGCCTTTTCTGAATTCTACATTGTTGAAGCCAAGTTTATCCGCGTTAATTCTAGCCTTGTTTATCATCTCCTCAGTAAAGTCAAGCCCCAAAACTTTTCCTTTTTCTCCCGTCAATTCTCTTGCTATAAAACAATCATTTCCTGCTCCAGAGCCTAAGTCCAATACTGTGTCTCCTTCTTTAATTTGTGCAAACTCCGTTGGGATTCCACATCCTAAGCTTAAGTCTGCATCTTCGTTGTAGCCTTTTAGTTTTGTATAGTCCTCAGAGAATATAGTGTAATCAACTCCGCAGCTTGTTCCAACTCCACAACATGAAACTGCGTTTTCTTCTTTGGATTGGTTCGCTATTTCAGAATATCTCTCTTTTACCGTTTCTTTTAATTCTTCAGGTGTTTTCATAATGCTCTATTTTTTATGTTTAGCAACAGCTAGTATCTTGTTTTTGGTCAAAAAATTGAAACAACAAATCTTTGACAATATCCCATTTAGTATTGTCTATGCAGTAACAAACACTTCTTCCGTCAATGTCACCTTTTATTAGTCCTGCTTGTTTTAGTTCTTTTAAATGTTGTGAAACGGTAGCTTGTGCTAATCCAATTTCACCAACTATGTCGCCACAGACGCAAGCATTTTTTTGAAGTAGATACTGCAATATTGCTATTCTTGCGGGGTGTCCAATTGCTTTTGCTATTAAGGCAATTTCATTTTGATCTGTGGTAAATATGTCTGATTTAGTTACTCCCATTATTAATTGCAATATTACGATTAATAATTTACTATCGCAAAATAACGATGATTTATTTTAAAACCTTTGAATTGGTTATCGAAGAACTTCTTGAACGTTAGCTCTTATCTTTTTGGATAAACTGCCTGTTGGTAAGTCATTTGCGTCTTTTCCGAATGGATCTTCAATTTCTTCGGCTAAAACTTCCATGCTGACGAGGATGTAAAATATAAAAATTGAGATTGCTGGTGTGTAGTATCCAAAACTACTTACAAACCCAAGGGGAAGTGTGATAACGTAGAGAAAAATAAATTTCTTCAAAAACAAGCTGTATGAATAAGGAATAGGGGTGTTTCTTATTCTTTCACATGCTCCAATTATATCAGAGAAGGTTTTGAGATTATTGTCAATAGATAGAAATTCTTCTTCCGAAATTCTCTTTTCTTTTTTTATGGTGTGTAGTTTTTTATACATTGAATGCGCAACAAAATTAGGTTTATGTTCCGTGAGTTCTATTTCTGCTTTTTCAGTGTCTGTTAATTCAAGTTCTTCAATAATTACCTTTCCCCTCAAGTGCTCTTTCATTGAGAAGGCATAATTCGGAATCATTCTTGAGAAAAAAGCTCTGTCTTCTTTGTTGTCAATCATAGAGCTGATTTTAATAGCTAAATTTCGTGAGTTGTTAACGAGTTCTCCCCATTTTTTCCTTCCTTCCCACCATCTGTCGTAAGCTGTATTTGTTCTGAAAACCAATAAAAGAGAGAGTACGAATCCAATTAAGGAGTAAACGGCTATCATGTCTTGAAAAACACTTGTGTCCTCCATGAACTCAATTTCGACATAGGTGATTCCGGCAGAAAAGAGGCCTATTATAACAAGTTCTTTCCAAAGGACATATATGGTGTCACTTTTTGGAAAGTGAAAAATATGTTTAAACCAGAGTTTTGGGTTGTAATTAATCATTTGAAAATGGTAATAGTCTATTAATGGTAATTATTCAGCGAATTTAATAATTTTGTACGCAAAGTATCAATAAAATTATATGTTGATTAAAACACCTCGGCAATTTTCAATTCTAGCAGCATTTATGCTCTCGCTTCTTTCAGTAGTTATTGTTGAGCTGACGTTGTATTTATCTGGGGTCATAATAAATCAACGTTACATACTAATAATGTTCTTTGTTTTATTGCTGTTAGTTTATTGGGTGATCTATTATTTACTAGAGAAGCTTATTACTCAGAAAATAAGTCTGTTGTATCGGACGATACATAATTTTAAAATAAACAGGGGCGATTTTCCACTAAACATGAATGCGGATGTTTTGGGTAAAACGGAGAAAGAAGTATTGGGTTGGGTTGAGAAGAGCAGAGAAGAGATTGAGAAATTAACGCTTCAAGAAGAGTTTAGAAGAGAATTTTTGGGAAACTTATCCCACGAGTTGAAAACGCCAATATTTAGTATTCAAGGTTATATATTGACATTGTTGGAAGGTGGTTTGGAAGATGAGAATATAAACCGAGCGTTTTTAGAAAGGGCATCTAAAGGTGTTGATAGGGTAACTGGGATAATTGAAGATTTGGATGTTATAACAAAGATAGAGTCTGAGGAGTTAAAGTTGAATGCCACTAAAGTTAATATTGTTGATTTAGCAAAGGAGATTGTTGAGAGTTTGGAAATTAAAGCTCAAAAAAGAAACGTGAGTTTGAGTTTAGATTGGAAACGTGCAGGTTCTCCGGAGATTAATGTTCTGTGTGATAAGGATAAAATAGGACAAGTGCTGGGAAATTTAATTAACAATTCGATTAATTATGGAGTTGAGAATGGGCATACAGAGGTTCGGTTTTTTGATCTAGAGGATAATATTTTGATTGAGGTATCTGATGATGGGATAGGGATAGAAGAGGAACATTTACCAAGGTTGTTTGAGCGTTTTTATAGGGTGGATAAAAGTCGTGCGCGAAATGAAGGTGGAACTGGTTTAGGTCTAGCTATTGTTAAGCATTTAGTCGAGGCGCATGGTCAAACTATAGATGTTAGAAGCACCGTAGGTCAAGGGTCTACTTTTTCTTTCACATTAAAAAAAGTATAATCCATTTTTGAATTTTACCACTTCAGGTTTTTCAGGTTTGTTTTAATTTCTGGAACCGTATTGCATTCCAATTTGTTGCTAATTTTGAGGTTGTTTTGTGTGCTCCATCCGTTTTCTTTTCCGTGCAGTTTTGCAAGGTATTCTTGTTCGGTTTGACCCGGTGTAGGCACGAAATGTGCAGGTTTATGTAATGTGGATAGATCCATAATTGTAGAGTATCCTGGTCTACAAATGGTTTTTTTTGAACGACAAATTAGTTTGAAAAATTCAATGGAATTCAAGTGAGAAAAGTAGTGTATGTTCTCAATTAGTTCTTGTTTTTTAGAAAGAGGCTTTCCTACAACGATAGCGCATTTATTTTTATTTAGTTTTTTAAATTCAGCTATAATAATGCTTTCGAATTCACCACGTTGCGGTTCAGGTCCAGAGATTATTGCTAGATAGTCGATGTCTTCATTTTCTGAGGTTGCTTTTTGGTTAAACCTAGATAGCGTTCCAATATAGGAACAATTGTCATGTAGTTTTCCATGGCTTAATTCTTCTCCTAAATTGATTTTCCCTTCCGAGTCGGGGATCCAGCAATGCGTAAAACGATTGATGTATTTCCCGTGTATTTTATGTAGTTGGTTTTTAATCAAGCTTGGCCCTTGAATATTGACCTGATGTGTTATATAAATGCAAGGTATTTTTTTTGTGTGAAGTCCAAACCTATTGTCAGAGATGACAAGGTCAAATTTATGTTTGTCAATTAGGACTTGTAATTCGTTGTGTTCTGTTCTTATTCGTTTTAAAATTTTTGGAGACTCTAGTAGCATTTTAATTGCCATACTTCCTCCTTTAGGGTATTGGATGTTGTAGCCTTCGAATTGAATATAATTACCAAAGTCTAATTCTTGTTCCAAAAGAAATTTTTGCTCATCATTTACGCCAAACGAAATTTTGTGCCCTCGATTGTGCAGCTCTTTTGCGATAGGAATAGACCTTGTGGTATGTCCTAGTCCCCAGTCTAAAGGACTGATAAATATGTTCAAGGGGTTGTCCAAGCTAATTAATCAATTTTAAAATATGGATTGGTTGCTTCAATGAACTTAAGCACGGATTCTTGTCCATATTTTGAATTGGAAGAGGTTATGAATATTTGAGGAAGTTCATGCCATGTTTTGAGCATTTCTTTTTTGTAATGTGTAAGGTTTTTGTTTAATTCCCTGCTGGTAAGTTTGTCCATTTTAGTGAAGCACATTACGAAAGGAACGTCTTTGTTTCCACAATATTCCATAAAATCGGTGTCAATTTTTTGAGGCGGAAGACGTGAGTCAATAAGTACAAATACGCACATGAGGTTTTCTCTTCCTCTCAGATATTCAAGCGTGAAGTTGTTGAACTTGTTTCTTTGCTTTAGAGATACTTTGGCGAATCCATATCCTGGTAGATCTGCAATGTACCATTCGTCATTTATGATAAAATGGTTGATTAATGTTGTTTTTCCAGGCCGTCCAGATACTTTAGCGAGCTCCTTTCTGTCTAAGAGCATGTTGATTAATGATGATTTTCCAACATTTGATCTTCCAATAAAAGCATATTCTGGTAAGTTGGCGTCTGGGCCTTTTCGCCAATTCGTGTTGCTAATAACGAATTTGGAAGTTTTGATTTTCATAATGGTAAAGTATGCTTACTTGTTTTTGTCTAACCATTCCTTTAGAATTCTATTGAACTCTTGAGGGTGCTCCATCATAGGTGCGTGACCACATTTGTCAATCCAAAATAACTCTGAATTTTCAATAAGTTTGTTAAAGTCTTCGGCTACTTCAGGAGGGGTGATTGTGTCATTTCTTCCCCATATAAGGCAGGTAGGCATTTTAAAGTTGGGAAGGTTCTTTTCCATGTTGTGTCGAATAGCAGATTTTGCAATAGCTAGTATTCGAATGACTTTATCTCTATTGTTTACTGCTTCGTGACACTCGTCGACTAATTCATCTGTAGTCATTGCTGGGTCGTAAAATGTTAGAGAGATTTTGTCTCTTAAATAACTTTTGTCTTCTCTTCTTGGGAAAGATCCGCCAAATGCATTTTCATATAGTCCAGAGCTTGCAGTAAGTATAAGTTTGTCCACTTTGTGGGGGTTGTTGTCAGAGTATACTAATCCGACATGTCCTCCTAGTGAATTTCCTAGTAAAATTACTTTGTCAAATTCCATGTGTTCTATAAAGTCTTCTAAAAAACGAGAAATGTTTTTAACGTTTGTTTTTAATAGAGGTAATTCATAAATGGGGAGCATCGGAATAACAACTTGGTATTCATTTGAGAATCCATCAATTACGTCCTGGAAGTTACTTAAGGCTCCGAATAGTCCGTGTAGTAGGACAAGTGGTTTTCCTTCTCCAACTTTTACATATCTAAATTTTCCTTCTTCGATTAAATCTAAACTCATGTGGTTTTGTTTTTTTTACTCACTCAAAAATACGCCTTTTTTTATTAAAAAAACTAGGGAAAACAAAATTGCATTAAAAACAGATTGTTGAAAAAATACGTGAGAGTGTCCATATAAAATGAAGTTGGAGAATGGGGCTGTTTTGGGTGTTTTTTAACATTAAGTTGTTAACATTGCCTCCACAATTTACCACCGAAAATAATGAGATGATTTTTCCTTCTAAGGCTTTATTTATAGGGATTATTTTGATTTATAGTGAAACTAAAATATATTTGTGTCGTTGAAAGTTATTCACAATTAAAATATAGTGGGTAAAAGTGGGTAAATTATCGATAGATTTACGCCTAAATACAATACGCGAAGGAATAAAATGAACGGATTCATTGGAGAATATCACTGTAAGCTAGATGCAAAAGGGCGGCTGTTGCTGCCTTCTGATATGCGCAAGCAGTTGTCTCCGGAGGATCAAGAAAATTTTGTGATATCGCGTGGAGTAGACGATTGTCTTTCTGTTTATCCAATGAGCGAATGGGTTCGTGTGTTGGCTAGGTTACGAGAGCTTAACCGTTTTAAGGCGAAGGATCGAAAATTTGCTCGTATGTTTCAAAAAGGCGCTACCAAAGTGTCTGTAGATTCTAACGGGAGAGTTTTACTACCGAAAAGTCTGTTAGGTTGGGCTAGCATTAAGAAAGAGATTGTCATGGTTGCGAATGTCGACTTGTGGGAGGTCTGGGATAAAAAACGCTATGAAGCGTTGATGTCTGAAGATTGGACCGAGTTCGAGCAATTAGCAGCTGATGTAATGGGCGACTCTAATGTTAGTGGAGAATAAAAAATATCACATACCTGTTTTGTTGAAGCCTTCTGTGGATGAGTTGGTTCAAGATGTTGGCGGAATCTACGTCGATGTTACTTATGGAGGTGGCGGGCATTCTGCCGAGATTTTATCAAGATTATCTAGTAGTGGCGCTTTAGTGGCGTTTGATCAGGATTTAGATGCTGAAGCGAATTTATCTGCAGATTCTAGGTTGAGTTTTGTTCGTCAGAATTTCTCTTTTTATCAAAATTATTTAAGGGCTCTAGACAAGTTGCCGGTTGACGGCGTTTTGGCTGATTTGGGGGTTTCTTCTCATCAGTTCGATGTGGCTGAACGGGGTTTTTCTTTCAGGTTTGATGCCGGATTGGACATGCGGATGAATCGTGATACGGACTTGACAGCATTTGATGTTGTTATGAATTATGATGAAGATGATTTGCTGAGAGTGTTCAGAGAATATGGGGAGTTGAAGAATGCTTATTCAATTGCTTCTCGAATTGTTTATAGAAGGAAAGATGAAGTGATTGATACAATTGAGAAGTTGAAGTCAATTCTTGAGAGTCTTGCGCCGAGAGGTAAATTTAATACGTTTTACGCAAAAGTTTTTCAGGCGCTTCGAATTGAAGTGAATGATGAAATGGGCGCTTTACGAGAGTTTCTGGAGAAATCTACAGGTGTAATAAAAGAGGGAGGCCGCTTGGTTGTGATTACCTATCATTCTTTGGAGGATCGGATGGTGAAGAATTTTATTAAGTCTGGGAATATAGTAGGGAAATTGGATAAGGATTTTTATGGAAATGTAAATCGTCCGTTTCGAGAAATTAATAGAAAGCCGATTGTTCCAAGTGAGGAAGAGGTTGAGTTGAATAATAGGGCCCGAAGTGCAAAAATGAGAATAGCTGAAAAAATAAGATAAGTGAGTAATAAAGGCGGAAATAATAAAGAGGGTATGGTTAAGAAAAAGAGAGTATCTCTTCCTCTTAAGCGGCTTGTCTCCGGAGATATGTTTTCCAAAGGGGTGGTGACAAAAAACCTTTCTTTCCTGCTGTTTATTGCTTTGTTGATGTTGATGTATATCGGGTATGGGTACTATGTTGATAATACTGTAAGAAAAGTGGTTAAAGAAGAGCGAATAGAGGGTGATTTGTATTCCGAGTTACAATCATTAATGGAGGTGTATGATCAGGAAAGTTTACGGAGTAAGGTTGCTAATGAGGTTGCTGTTTCAAGTTTGTTTGAGACCAAAGACCCTCCAAGAGTAGTGTTGGTGGAAAATAATTTTTATAACGGAAGTGCAGAATAAGAAAGAGTCCATAGTGAGAGTTTATCTCGTTTACATAGCGATGCTATTGTTTGCTATATTGGTTGTGGTACAGATCATACGCGTTCAGTTTGTTGAGGGTGTAGAATTGAAGCATGAGGCAGAGACAATGACTTTGTCAATGCGAACAATAGAAGCTCCGAGAGGTAATATTTATGCTGATAATGACCGTAAGACTTCATTGGCGTTATCTGTTCCTCGCTATAGGGTTTATATGGACTTAATGACTGTAGGGAACCTTGATTTCGAAGCAGGTGTTGGCCCGTTGTCTGATAGTTTAGCTAGTTTGTTTAATACAAAAACAGCTTCTCAATGGGAGAAGGAACTTCGAGACAAGAAGTATGTAGATAGTAGTCAGTATCATTTTATCAAATCTAGAATTCGTAATGAGCAATTAGTTCGGGTAAGAGAGTTTCCAATTTTTAAATTAGGAAAATACCGAGGAGGGTACATAGAGACAAGTGAAAATAAAAGAGTAAAGCCATACGAAATATTGGCCTCAAGGACTATAGGGAGAGTTAAAGAAGTGAAGGGTGAAGATTCCGTATATGTTGGATTAGAGGGGTCGTTTAATGAGTATTTAAGGGGTGTTGATGGTGAGATGTTGATGAAGAAAATTGAGGGGAGTTTATGGAAACCGATTCAAAGTGATTATTCTCAAGAGCCCGTTCCAGGGATGGATGTATATACTTCCATAGATATTGATTTACAAGATGTAGCAGAGCGAGCTCTTTTGAAACAAATGAAAAATCAAGACGCTTTAAATGGTTGTGTTGTGTTGATGGAGGTTGAAACCGGTTACGTTAAAGCAATCGCAAATATTACACAAGATACTGCAAAAGGCACTTTTAATGAAGCAAGAAATTTAGCGGTGTGGCAAGCTTCTGAGCCTGGGTCGACATTTAAGTTGGCTTCTTTAATGGTTGCACTGGATGATGGAAAAGTTCGAATTACGGATAGTGTGAATATTAAGCACAGGTACCCCTATTTTGATAGGGTTTTACGCGATGATCATGCTGTTCCAGGTAAATATACAGTTCAGTATGCTTTTGAGAAATCATCTAATGTTATTTCTCAAATCATATACGATACCTATCGATCAAATCCTCAAGAATATGTGGATGGATTGAAAGATATAGGTCTTCATAAAAAATTGGGAGTCGATATAAAAGGTGAAGGTAGTCCATATATTAAAGATGCAAATGATTCAACTTTTTGGGGTGCTTCTCATGCTTGGATGGCAATTGGTTATGAGGTTTTGCTAACCCCGTTGCAGATGTTATCACTATATAATGCCGTAGCGAACGATGGGAAGATGATGAAGCCTCAATTTGTAAAAGAAGTGCGGAGTGGAGACGAGGTTGTAGAAGTTTTTAATCCGATCGTATTAAATGAACAGGTGTGTTCTGCTGAAACAAACAAGATATTAAAAGTTTTGTTGGAGGGGGTTGTAGAGCGGGGAACAGCTAAAAATATTCGAGCAAGAGGATTTAAGATAGCCGGTAAAACGGGTACCGCAAAAATTGCTAAGAACGGTGGTTATGGGAAGAAATATCAAGCTTCTTTTTGTGGGTATTTCCCTGCTGATAACCCCAAATATTCATGCATAGTTGTTATTCAAGGTCCGACAAATCAAATATATGGTTCTGTAGTGTCCGGTACTGTTTTTAAAGAAATTGCGGATAAAGTTTATGCAGGAAGCTTGGAGAATTCTAGGGAACCGGAATTGGTTTTAGATGAGATGAATTTTCCGTACTCGAAGCATGGAAGTAAAAACGAGATTAATACAGTGATGCGTAAGATGAATGTTGTGGTACGTGATGGAGCAGCTGATTCTGATTGGGTAGTGACTAAAACCAATTTGGATAATGTGGTTTTACAAAATAGAATAATTCAAAAAGGTCAAATGCCAAATGTTATGGGAATGGGATTGCAAGATGCTGTGTATTTATTGGAGTCACAAGGTTTAATAGTGAGAATAAACGGAAGTGGGATTGTTAAGAATCAATCGGTAATTCCAGGGAGCGAAATTTCTAAAAGACAATTAGTAACAATTGAATTGATATAATGAAACTGCTGAAAGAGATAATATATGGGGTTGGAATTGTAGATGTAAAAGGTTCTACAAATATTGCTGTTGAACATGTTGCCTATGATTCTAGAAAAGTGGTTTCATATACCATTTTTGTCGCGTTACGAGGAACTCAGGTTGATGGTCACGATTACATAAGTAAGGCAATTACGGAAGGTGCGTTAAGTGTTGTTTGTGAAGAGTTTCCTGAATCAATTGACGAAAGTGTAACGTATATCAAGGTGGGTGATTCAGCCCAAGCACTTGGTGTTGTTGCTTCAAATTTTTATGAAAATCCTTCAGATAAGTTAAAATTGATTGGAGTTACAGGAACCAATGGAAAAACGACATCTGTAACACTGATGTATGATCTGTTTAGAATGTTAGGTTATAAGGTTGGTTTAATCTCAACAGTCGTTAATAAAATTCATACAGAAAAAGTTGATTCCACGCACACCACACCAAATGCACTTGATTTAAACGAGCTGCTAAGTCGAATGGTGCAGAAGGGTTGCTTGTATTGTTTTATGGAGGTAAGTTCACATGCTGTTGATCAAAAGAGAATTGCAGGGATCAATTTTGCAGGAGGTGTATTTACAAATATTACGCATGACCATTTAGATTATCACAAAACGTTCGACAACTATATAGCTGCTAAAAAAGCGTTTTTCGATACTCTTCCAGAGGGTGCGTTTGTGCTTACCAATTCAGATCAAGAGTATGGGGAGACAATGGTTCATGATACACGGGCGAAAGTTCATACTTACGGTATTAATTCAGTTGCTGGTTTTAAAGCGAAAATTGTAGATAATCGCTTTGACGGGCTTCAATTGGATATTGGAGGAAAGGAGTTGTACACAAAATTGATCGGTGGCTTCAATGCTTACAATGCTTTAGTAGCGTATGCAGTTGGTGTATTATTGGGCGAAGATGATTTGTCTGTTTTGGCAACTCTAAGTAATCTTAATCCGCCAGAAGGAAGGTTTCAACATATCTCTTCTCAGTCGGGAATAACTGCAATAGTGGATTATGCGCATACTCCTGATGCGTTGGAAAATGTTCTAAAAACGATCAAAGATATTCGAGTTGGAAATGAAATGGTAATCACTGTAGTTGGTTGTGGTGGAGATAGGGATGTGGCAAAAAGGCCGCTGATGGCAGCGATTGCTTGCAAATGGAGTGACCAAGTGATATTTACTTCAGACAATCCACGAAGTGAAGATCCAGAAAAAATTATTGAAGAGATGAGGGCTGGGGTTCCATCTGAAGATTATAAAAAGACGCTTGCTATTACTAATAGAAAAGAGGCTATAAAGACAGCTTGCAGTATGGGGCATACAGGAGACATTCTTTTAGTAGCGGGTAAAGGTCATGAGAAATACCAGATTGTTAAGGAGGAAATTTTGCCTTTTGATGATATGGAAACTTTAGTAGAAACTTTTAAAATATTGAGTAAATAAAGT
>Ga0209406_1000655_pt1 | contig 26427 bp, 3 predicted proteins | sample COGITO_mtgs_1204_FD_184808 | JGI IMG/M metagenome (GOLD analysis project Ga0209406, IMG submission 184808) | Pelagic marine microbial communities from North Sea - COGITO_mtgs_120426 (SPAdes) (version 2) | ecosystem: Environmental > Aquatic > Marine > Epipelagic ... | reverse complement strand
GCAGACCCTGTCCTGCGGTGGCCTGTCCACGGCCCTCGCGCACCGGCCTTCCTGCCGCATCGCTCAGTGTCCATGTGAAAGGGCCTTGCCACCCTTTGAGCTGGAAAGTCACCGCCCCTGAAGCCGGGTTGGGGAACACTTTGAAATCCTCAGCGGCGGCTGGCTCCGATTGGATGCTGTTGACCAGGTTGGTCTCAAAGTGAAAGCGGTGCACGATGGATTTGCCAAAGTCGGGCTCGAAGGTGATCCAATTGCCCCCCACTTTGCGCAAGCGCACGAATCCGCTGCCATCGTCGTTGGCCCAGAAACTGATGCCATCGTCGTCGGCATCTTGAAATTCAAAAGTGTAACACCCCTGGTTCAAGTAGACCGTATCCCGGTACTGGGTATTGGCCTCCGGATAGGTCCGGTCCAAGTAGACCGTGCCATCCTGGTGCACCAGCTTGGCGCTGTTCTCCCAAGGTGTGCTGTTGGTGCGCACGAAAATGATCAGCCGGTTGTCGTCTTCATCGCCGGGGTCCTCCATGTAGGTGTAGGTCGGAGGGCGGCGAAAAGTGCTGCTGACCTCATCGTTCCAAGCCACCTCGTCCGTGCCGCCATTGGGGGCGGACACCCTGGCGACGAAAGTCAGGTCTTCTTCGGCATCGCCATCCCACAGGGCTGCATCGAGGGCGACGAGCTCCACGACCTCTTCTTCGAGAAAGCCGAGCTGCCCCGTCCAGGTGTACGACTGGAGGTTGTCGGGCAGACCAAAGGTGATGGTGCACGAAGTCAACGGCGTGCTTCCGCTGTTGCGCAGCAGCACTTGAGGGCGGTCGCAAATGGGGTTGGTGCGCGAGGCCAACTTCGTTCCGCTCGGAGCGAGAACCTCCACCAACTCAGCATCGAGGCTGTGGTTGGCCGCGCCATAGGAAATGATCTGTCCCTCGAAGCGGTAGTTGCCGTCGGGATCGAAATCAATGTCGTAGTCCACTGTGAACGGACCCTCACTTGAAACAAGTGGCGTCAATTCCATGTCCCGCGTATCGACCGGAGCCCCTGGACACCAGCCCGCCCGGTCGTAAATCCAGGTCCCGCCTTGGGGAAACAGGGCGTTGTCTCCACACTCCCGCATGATTTCCCACGACCACTGCTCTTCGCCGTTGACCTTCACCTTGTGGGTGTTGTAGCAGAACTCGGCGCAGTTGTTGCCGCTGCCAAAACCGTGACCGGAAGCACGGGTCTTGAGCCGCCACATCTCCTCCCCCGCTGCGGGTGCGTATTCGTAGCCCACCACGTTCTGATCAAAGCCCGCCAGGCCGTATTGGCCTTTCCAAAATGCCTCTACCCCCAGCACCTCGCGCGCGGGTGCCCCTTCGATGAAGTGAAACTTGAGGTCGAGCAGCTCCTGCCAATTGCCCGCCTGCAACTCCACACTGTCCCTCAACAGCGGCAGGTAATCCGTGACGTCATACCACCACGTCCAGCCGTCCTCATCCAGGTCCAAGCCGATGCCATAAGGCGTGATGTAACGGTACAGTTCGTAACGGTCAATGACATCATAGGGCATGCCGAAGTAATCCAGGGTCCCGTTGATCACCTCGCTGGCCTCTCCCGGCACCGGGTAAGTCAGCGTATCGCCAAACAAAGGGACCAGGACCGTCTCACCGGGCGCATAGTGGTAGCTGAGGTCGGTCATGGCCACTCCATTTCCTTCCACTTCCCAGGTCGACAAGCTCATGGGCGCAATGGGCTGCAGATCCAAGATGGATCCGTCTGCGATGAGCTCGAGATATTCGCCCCTCCCGAAACCGATGAACGGACGGAAGTCCTGCCCCAAGCCCTTGGCGCGCTCGCGGCCTGGCGTAGGGCGCCGCAAGGTGGTGCCATGGTGAAAGCCGGGACCGCCTCCGGGGTTGTGGTTGACCTCTTCGGTGCCATTGGCGCCATCGAATCTGTAGTCGACCAGCAGGTCGTCGTAGTTGGGGTGCCATGCTGTGGGCTGGCGGTTCATCCATGAAGCGATGGTCGCGCTGTCCAGGGCCACGCCCCAGACCCTGAAGTCGTCTACCCTGCCGTTGTAGCGGTTGTTGCCGTTGCCGGAGGCGCCGAGGTTCATTTTTACGATGCCTTCGATGGGGTTGTCCTTGTTGGTGCCGCTGTGAAACAGCACGCCATTGAGGTACATCTCCATGATGCCCGTCTCGGCGTTTTTCACAAAAGCCCAGTGGTTCCAGCGCCCTTCGTAGTCGGCCGTCTGGGCCTGCTGGTCAATGCGGTCATAGCCGCCGTCAAATCCACAATCCCAGTACACGCGCCCGTTGCTCCACGGCAGGTGCACGTTGACCACACGCTGGTTTTGGGCGTTGATGCCTTCGAACAAGGTGCCGTTTTGCGGCTGGGCGTCTGGGTCGCCGTAGACCCAGCACTCGATGGTGATCTGCGAAGACAGCCCCTGCAAATCGGTGACGTCCACTTCCACGCGGTCGGGTGCGGTGAAGTCCACTTCGCCGTCGTGGCCTTCGGCAATCCACGCCTTGGCCACGCCCCCCGTCACGGGGACCCACCCGTCTTGAATTCCATCGGTCTGTGAGGTGACGCCATCCAAGGCGAATTCCAAGACGAGGTTGCCGGTGCCGTCCCACTCGATGGGTGGAGAAAGCCGCAGGGACAGGCTGTCTCCGAATTGCCATGAAGAGAGTCCGTACTGGTACGACGTATTGGGCAGGTCAAGAAAGCCGGAGAGGGCCGTGTCTGAGGTCAGGCCCCACTTCACATCCATGCGGCGGGCATCGGGTGCGCCTCCCCCCACCGGGATCCACAACCGGTCGATGGCACCCGCTCCCAGTGGTGCGAGCTCTTCAGCGGTCCAAAGAAACTGGGCGCGCTTGGATGTGGTGGGTTCGAAGAGCGGCATCAGGTAGACCACTTCACCGGGCTGAACTGTGGTCTCTGAGAGCACCATGTCTGCCATGGTCTGCGCGGCGGGAAGCCAGACCGAATCCTGCACCCCTTCCACGTAAGGCACGAGCATGGTGGTATCGAAAGGCGCGTCGGCAAGCAATTGATTGGGGTGCTGCAGCGCGGCACTGTCCAGCAGGCCCGTGTGATCGAAGAGGTAGGTGTAGGACAGGTAGTCCCACTCGCCACACGCGTAGCCCAGATTGCCCGCTGTGCCATCTTCGAAGCACTTCAGGGTGTATTCCATCAAAACCTTGCCGTATTCGACGCCATTGTCTGAAGGAGGAAACGAGAACCACCGACGCCCGGGGCTGTCATAGGCGGTTTCCGGGTTGTTCTGGGCAGCGAAAGTGTAGGTCTGCACCGTCGTGGTATCAGCCTGCAGGCCCGAGGCCAATGAACAAAAGAGGACCAATGCGGATGCACCGCGGAACGCGCGTTGATTCATGGGCAAAAGTTAACCCTGCGCGCCCTTTTGGGGAGGAGACTGAGGCCTGAATTTTGTGATTTCAGACCGATGTCAAATCAGGCATTGCGCCCGGGATAGGCGGCCAGCGCGGCAGCCACGACTTCAACGGCGCGCCGGATGGCGGCTTCCTCAAGCACATAGGCTATGCGGACCTCATCGCTGCCCGCACCCGGGGTGGCATAGAACCCACTGGCCGGTGCCAGCATCACGGTATCGCCCCCGAGGTGAAAATCGGAAAGCATCCACTGACAAAACGCGTCGCTCGAATCAATGGGCAGCCGCGCCACCGCATAGAAGGCGCCTCCTGGAGTTGGCACCGTGACCCCGGGAATGGCCCGCAGTCCGTTGATGAGGGCGTCGCGTCGGCCCACATAGGCCGCCTTGACTTCCTCGAAGTAGGAGCGCGGCGTCTGCAGGGCCGCTTCACCGGCGATCTGTCCGAGGGTGGGTGGAGAGAGCCGGGCCATTGCAAACCGCATGCAGGCTTGATGCACAGCGGCATTGCGGGTCACAAGGGCACCGACCCGTGCGCCGCACATGCTGTAACGCTTGGAAACGGAATCCATCAACACAACATGGTCATCCAAGCCTTCCAAGGCCAGCACACTGCGGGGTGGTTTCTCCCCGTAGCAGAATTCCCGGTAGACTTCATCTGCAAAGAGATACAGGTCGTGCTCCAGAACGAGCGCGCGAATGGCCTCGAGTTCCGCATCGGTGTATACATACCCCGTCGGATTGCCGGGGTTGCACATGAGGATGGCCCGGGTGCGGTCGGTTACGCGCTCCGCAATCTCGGCCACCGGGGGCAGCGCGAACCCGTCCTCGATCCGCGACGCGACCGGCACCACCTTGACCCCCGCCATGGTGGCGAACCCATTGTAGTTGGCGTAAAACGGTTCGGGAATGATGACCTCATCGCCGGGTTCCAGACAAGCCTGAAAGGCAAAAACAAGCGCCTCGCTGCCACCGGTTGTCACGATGACCTGCTCGGGGCTCACCTCCACGCCTACCGAACCATAATAAGCCGCCAGCCCTTCCCGGTATGAGGCAAAGCCGTCACTCGGGCTGTACTCGATGACCGTGCGGTCCATCCCCCGCACGGCCGCCATGGCGATGTCCGGGGTTTCAATGTCAGGCTGGCCGATGTTGAGATGGAGGACCCTGCGGCCCGCTGCCTTGGCGGCAACAGCAAATGGGGCAAGCTTCCGGATCGGGCTGTCGGGCATGGATTGGCCCTTGGTCGAAATGCGCGGCATGGCGTGTACTTGGTGGATGCCGCCTGTGGCAGCGCCGCGAAGATATACCCTCGGAAAAAGAGGAAGCCGATCCCAAGGGGACCGGCTTCCATGAACATATGGCGAACGGGATTGGCTTACTGGGTTACCAGCAGCTTCTTCACCGCCATGTAGGTACTGGAGGAGATGCGGATTTGGTACATGCCCGCATCGAGGCCCTGGGCTTCGACCGTCATGAAGTACTCCACATCACTCATGGCATTGCCGTCGTACAGCTCTTGGATGAGCTGACCGCTCATGTCGTAGAGGTCCACGCGCAGGCGCATGTTGTTGGACACCACGAAGCCGAGCTGGCTGACATTGTTGGTCGGGTTGGGCTGGAGGCCCGTCACGCGGATGGGCTCTTTGATGTCAGACCCGACAGATACGTCGAAGGGCTGGTGATCCGATCCTTCTCCGCTGACGGAAACGCCTCCACCTTGCGCAGCAGCATTGGTCACGGAATACCCGAAGGATGTGCTGTTGCCACACGCATCGCTCAACACGTAGTCGTAAGCCAATGTCCAGGGCAACGTGCAATCCAGATCGATCATGATGTCACCGCTGGATCCGAGGAACCCTTGTGACACCCCGTCGAGGATGAGCTGACCGCTCCAGAAGAACCAGGCACTGGCGCCGTAGTTGGCGTTCTGGTTGTTGGCGCCGTTTCCGACCTGCAGTCCGTAGTAGTAGTTCGTCGGCTGGTGGGTCAAGCTCAATTCAGATCCGGCGTAGATACCGGTACCGAGCATGCCCCCCGTCTGCATCACGAAGTATTCCCACTGCTCCCACGGGCTGGTGCCGGGCAAGACGTTTGCACAGTCCTTTTTGTAACCGCGGCCGAGGGCACTCCACTCCGTCCAATTGAAGGCGGTATTGTAGTCTGCGTTCCAGATGAATCCACCTGAACCATCGGCATTCTCCACTTCGATTTCGATGTGGATGGTCTGATCGAAGAAGCTCTCCACGATGTTGATGCCACCCGGTACGATGGTGAAAGACTCACCATTGAACGGCGCACCTTCGAGCACGATGGCGGAAGGAGCGGCACCCGTGCACGCGTCATCGTCGAGGAAGGCCTCTGGCGTTGCTGCGGCGCAGTAGTTTCCGATCTCATCGGTCGGGGCAAATCCGCCGATGGTCTCCGTCAATTCAATCGTGACATCGCTGCAGCCATCCTCCGCGTCGAGCGTGACCTCTCCGGGGAGATAAGCAAAGTCAAAGATGCCGCCCTGCTCTTCTATGCTCAGGGTTTCACCGTTGAGCACGCCTTCGCTGTCGGTGATCTGCGGTGCCGTGACGTCGTTGAAGGTGACGGTTTGGGTAACCGCAGCCATTCCCTCATTGCCACAGTCATCGGTTGCAGAAGCCATGTAGGTCCGCACGATCGTGTAGCTGCCGGCATCACCACAGAGGTAGGCGGGATCACTGTCGACATAAGTCACAGGGCCCACTGCGGGTGAATTGGCACAATTGTCGGTCGCGCTGGCCGTAACGGCAGCAGCAGCTGGCATATCGCCATTGCAATTCTCATCCAAATCCACGGACAATTCAGCAGGCACACCGTCGAGGAACACAACAGGAGCCGTTGTATCGAGCACGGTGATGTGCTGCAGCGTGGTGTCGGAGCTCGTGTTGCCAGAAGCGTCCGTTGCAAGGATGATCCAACGGCGATCGAACTCGCGGCAGCCCGCAATGCCCGTTTCATTGATCTCATCATAGATGATTTCCACATCAAACTCGCAGTTGTCCGTGGCCTCGTACCAGGGGTTGCCTGCCGCGAAAAGGTCCACCATGTTCACACAGCTATCACCGGCATACAGGGTGTAGTCTTCGAGATCGAAGATGTTGACCGCTGGAGCCGTGACATCGGCCACGGTGACCGTGACTTGACCGTATGCGATGTTGCCATTGACATCTTCCACCGCAACGGACATCACATTGTCACCCGTATTGTCGCAGTCAAAGGTGATGGCCTCGGAATACGTTCCCGATCCATCCTCGGCGATGCTGAAGCTCACAATTCCACAGGCGTCGCTGCTTCCATTGTCGAGATCTGCCGCTGAAATTGTAGCCAGACCGTCAGCGTCGAGGTCGAGCACCGTGTCCATCAGAATGACATTGGGGGCAACGTTGTCCTCCACAGTTACGGTTGCCGTCGCTGTGCTCGTATTGCCGCTCTGGTCGGTGGCCGTGATGGTCACCGTCACGTCTCCCACGTGGCTGCAATCCAATGACGTGATGTCGATGGAAGAAGACGCCACCGTGCAGTTGTCGCTGATGGCAGACACATCTCCCAATGAAAGCGTCGCAGCCCCAGCCGCATCCAGTTGGACCGTGATGTCCATGGGTGTAATCGTGGGCGCGATGTCATCGACGACGGTAACCGTCGCGGTCGCCGTTGCCGTATTGCCCGCGATGTCCGTTACGGTCAGGGTCACCGTGTTGTCTCCGAGATTGTCACAATCAAAATCGGTCTGATCGGCGGAGAAGGCTATGGCGTTGAAGTCATCGGAAGATCCATCGTCGAGGTCTTCTGCAGCGATGGAAACGTTTCCGTCCGTATCCAGATACAGGGTCAAGCCATCGGCGAGCGCAGCAGGCGACGTGGTGTGGATGACGACGTTGAGGAAGGCAAAAATGCTCGCCTGCCCACAGTCGTCGATGTGACGTGAACTGAACATGACAGGTCCATCGGCAAACGGACCGGTCTCGAACTCAGCGTAGCCATTGGCCACATCCAAAGCGGTCACCGTGTGCGTCTCGGACAGCACACCACCGATGTACCACTCCACGATGTCTCCTTCTTCCGCAGACTCAACACCGCTTCCCGTGAAGATCACGCGCATGGTGGGCGTGTCATCATTGGTGACGTCGTCCGTTCCACTCAGTCCGTTGTCACTGCCATCGGTTAGATCGATGACCGGGCAGCTCGGTGCGAAATCGTCGATCACCGTGAAGGTGGACGTCGTGCTGCTGCTGTTGCTGTGAATGTCGGTCACCGTGAAGGTCACCGATTCAGTGCCCGTGCTTCCGCAGTCATCGCTCAAGCCTGTGCTGTTGTCCGCCCAAGCGTCAATGCCGCAATTGTCGGTCGCAGCGGCGCCACCATAGTTCGCAAGCCAGGCACTAAAGGCTGCACCTTCATTGCCGTCACGTTGGTAGGTCTCGTCTGCCGCTGCAGGGCTGATGACTGGATTCTCGTCGTCGGTCACCGTGACGGTGAAGGACGCCGTGTTGACGTTGCCATGGATGTCGGACGCCGTGTAGGTCACGGTCGTGGTGCCCACCGCGAAGAAGTCACCCGAAGTCGCATCTCCGTAGAACGCCGACATGCCGCAGTTGTCTGCAGCTGTTGGGGCCGTGAAGTTGACTGTCGTCTGACATTGACCTGCATCCGCCGTCTGTGTGATGTTGGCGGGGGTTCCGCTGATCACGGGTGCTTCGTCGTCGGTCACCGTGATGGTGAAAGATCCCGTCGCACTGTTGCCATGGATGTCGGTTGCCGTGTAGGTCACCGTCGTCGTGCCCACCGCAAAGGTGTCACCGGAAGCCGCATCTCCCGAGAATGACGCTATGGCGCAATTGTCGCTGGCTGTCGGCGCTGTAAAGCTGACCGCAGCGCTGCAAGCTCCCGCATCATTGCTCTGTGTGATGTTCGCTGGCATGCCGGCAATGACCGGTGACTCGTTGTCGGTCACCGTCACTGTAAAGGACGACGTCGTGGTGTTGCCCACCGCGTCGATGGCCGTGTACGTCACGGTCGTCGTGCCCACCGCAAAGGTGTCGCCACTGTCGTGGGTCGAAGTGAACGAATCCACCCCACAATTGTCAGCAGCCGTTGGAGGCGTATAGCTCACTGCGGCTGAGCAGAGTCCGGCATCCGCTGTCTGCGTGATGTCTTCAGGCGTGCCTGAAATCGAAGGCGCTTCACCGTCGGTCACCGTTACCGAGAAGGTCGATGTGGTGGTGTTGCCATGGATGTCAGTCGCCGTGAAGGTGACGGTGGTCGTGCCCACGGCGAATGTATCGCCGGAAGCGTGCGTTCCGGTTAATGAAGCCACTGCGCAGTTATCGCTAGCGGTCAAATCGGCCCATGAGACTGCTGCTCCGCAAATGCCGGCGTCATTGCTTTGGGTGATGTTGGCTGGCGTACCCGCAATGGCCGGTGCCTCGTCATCGGTAATGGTCACCGTAAAGCTCGACGTCGTCGTATTGCCTGCGGGGTCGACGGCCGTGTAGGTGACCGTTGTCGTGCCCACGGGGAAAGCGTCGCCCGATGCGGCGTCACCCGAGAAAGAGGTCACAGCGCAGTTGTCGCTTGCGGTAGGTGCCGTGTAATTGATCACAGCACTGCATTGACCGGCATCCGCCGTCTGGGTGATGTTGGCTGGCGTGTCCGCGATGGCGGGGTCCTCGTCATCGGTGATGGTCACCGTGAAATCGGACGTGGTCGTATTGCCTGCATCGTCAATGGCCGTGTAGGTCACCGTCGTCGTACCCACGGGGAACGTGTCGCCCGAGGCGGCGTCGCCCGAGAATGAAGCAATGGCCACGTTGTCGGTTGCCGTAGGCGCCGTGTAGGAGACCACAGCCGAACACGCACCGGCGTCGGCAGTCTGTGTGATGTCTGCTGGGTTTCCGTTGATGATGGGTGCTTCACCGTCGCTCACCGTCACCGTGAAGGACGAAGTGGTCGTGTTGCCGGCAGCATCCATGGCGGTGTACGTCACGGTCGTTATCCCTTCATTAAAAGTGTCTCCACTGGCATGGGTCGAAGTGAACGAAGTCACCCCGCAGTTGTCGGAAGCCTCGGGATCAGCAGCTGGTGCTTCGGGCCAAGTGACGACGGCAGTGGACAATCCCGCATCTGTCAACACGGTGAAGTCTGCTGGGACATTCGAGATGACCGGCGCCTCATCGTCCGTCACTGTGACGGTGAAGGAACTGGTGGCCGTGTTGCCCGCAAGGTCCGTCACCGTGTAGGTCACGGTCGTGGTGCCCACCGCGAAAGTGTCACCACTGCTGTGGGTCGAGGTCAGAGAAGCCACGGTGCAGTTGTCTGTCCCCGTTGGGGCTGTCCAACTCACGGCGGCGCCACAAATGCCCGCATCATTCGACTGGGTGATGTTGGCTGGCGTACCCGCGATGGCAGGGTTCTCATCGTCGGTCACTGTGATGTCGAATGATCCCGTTGCGGTGTTGCCATTGACGTCAATGGCCGTGTAGGTCACCGTCGTAGTGCCCACCGCGAACGCATCGCCGGAAGTGGCATCAGCAGTGAAGCTTGCAATGCCACAGATATCGGAAGCGGTCGGTGCTGTCCAGGTCACATCGGCCGTGCATTGACCGGCATCCGCAGTTTGCGTGATGTTGGTCGGCATGCCCGAAATCACTGGAACTTCATCGTCGGTCACCGTGACCGTGAAGGTCGAGGCGGTTGAATTTCCGTTGATGTCAGTGGCCGTATAGGTTACGGTCGTCGTTCCCACTGGGAAGGCGTCACCAGAGGCGGCATCTCCTACCATAGAATCGACCCCACAATTGTCAGCGGCTGTTGGCGCTGTCCAAGTCACAACAGCGCTGCAATTTCCAGCGTCATTGCTTTGGGTAATGTCCGCGGGCGTATCCGAAATAACAGGTGCCTCATCGTCGGTCAGCGTGACCGTGAAGGTCGAAGTGGTCGTGTTGCCCGCGATGTCCGTTGCTGTGAACGTCACCGTCGTGCTCCCCACGGCAAACGTGTCCCCACTGGAGTGGGTGCTGGTCAACGTAGCGGAGCAGTTGTCGCTGGCCGTTGGATCCGTCCACGTCACCGCAGCGCTGCACGTACCGGCTGCGGCGGACTGCGTGATGTTGGCGGGAGTGCCACTCAAGGTCGGGGCAATGTTGTCTTGCACCGTTACCGTGAAGGTGACGGTGGCTGAATTGCCGTTGACATCCGTAGCGGTAAAGTCCACTTCATTGTCTCCGAGATCGTCACAATTGAAGCCCGACTGGCTCACCGTCAAGGAGGCGATGCCACAGGGGTCATTGGACCCGTTGTCCGCCTGAGCGGCCGTGATGAACGCAATGCCTGCGGCATCCAATTGAACGGTCAAGTCTTGAGCAATGGCGATGGTTGGGGCGGTGTCCTCCACTGTGACCACAGCGGTCGCTGTGGAAACATTCCCATTGTTGTCGGTAACCGTCAAGGTGACGGTGTTGGGGCCCAAGTCGCCACAACCGAAGTCTGTCTGGCTCAGGCTCAGGCTGCCGATGCCACAGGCATCGCTCGAACCATTGTTTACAGCTTCTGCCGTAGTGGTAGCATTGCCCGAAGCATCCAGCTGTATGGTCACATTCTGGGTGATGGCCTCAGGGGCCAGGTTGTCCTCCACTGTCACTGTGAAGTTGGTCATACTGGTGTTTCCACTGACGTCTCTGGCCGTGAACTCGAGGGTGCTTGTACCCAAATCTGTACAATCGAATTCAGTCTGGCTGATAGCGAGGTTGTCCAGGCTGCAATTTTCGGTGGTGCCGTTGTCCACCTCGAGTGCGGTGAGAGTGGCCATTCCCATTGAATCGAGCTCCAGCGTGACATTCTGCGCCACAGCAGTCGGGGCCAACAGGTCTACTACGGTCACCGTCGCGGTTGCCGTGGATTCATTTCCATTGACATCGATCACCGTCAAGATGACAGGATTGGCGCCCAAATCGGCGCAACTGAAGTCCGTCTGGCTCAAGCTGATGCTGCCGATGGCACAGGCCCCGCCCGAACCGTTGTCAACCGCAGCAGCCGTAGTGCTGGCATTGCCAGAAGCGTCGAGCTCCAAGGTGATGTCCTGGGCGATGGCCTCAGGAACCTCATTGTCTTCCACCGTCAATGTGAAGGTGGCCGTGGCCGTATTTCCACTGAGGTCTGTAGCGGTGAACACCAGTGTATGGTCTCCCACATCATCACAATCAAAAGTGGTTTGGCTAACGGCGATGTTGTCAATGCCACAATTGTCGGTGGTGCCGTTGTCGACTTGAGCAGCTGTCAGGCTGCCTGTGCCATCGTTGGCGAGCTGTATCGTGACGTTTTGCACGACAACGTCTGGTGCGATGTCGTCCTCAATGGCCACATCAAATGTGGTGGTGCTGATGTTGCCCGCCAAGTCGACCGCTATGAGGGTCACGGTAACAATGGCACCGGCATCGGAACAATCGAAGTCGGTGATGTCTACGTACAGCGTATCCATCGCGATGTTGTCCGTAGCGGAAAGGTTGTCGCTGTTCTCGATGTCCAACACAACGTTGCCGTTGTCATCGAGGTAGAGGGTCGTGTCTGCGCCTGCAATGGGCGAAGGACCAAAGTCAAGCAGTGGCTCGGGGTCCTCATTGTCGATCACAATGTCCACGCAGTCTGTGGGACCCACGTTGCCAAACGCGTCTATCAAGTAGGAGCAGAAGGTGTATTCACCATCCTCCAATACCGGACCAGGGTAGACAAATTCGAAGTTGACAAAGCCGTTGTCGATGTCGTCGTCGGACAAGATCACAATGGTGCTGTCTCCGCTGCCTTCAAGGTAGAGGATGACGGCATCACCCGCCTGTGCCATGAATCCTTCGGTCACTGAGAGTCCTCCCCCACCGGGAAGGAACACATCGAAATCCGGTGTGGTATGGCGGGTCGTGTCGTCCGAAGCGCTGGCGCCTGAATCGTCCGCTGAAATCAAATCGGTTTCGGTGTCACCTGGCGCCGTGAGGTCGCACTCGAAGCCGATATCATTGGCCCCGAGGATGTAAACGGATCCCGCGTCCTCAAAAATGTTGTCGTCCAAAGTGGCACCAATGGCCGCCAAATCATTGCTGACCGCCACATCGAATCCCAAACGGTCATTTTGCATGGCGTCGCAGGCAAAGCCCTCATTCACGCAGGTCAAAGAACCCGCTGTGCAGTCAAAGAGGAAGTAACCCGCGCCTCCATTGATGACGTACTCGTCGTCCCTTGGCACACCTACTGCGAGGAGTGAACCATCAATATCCAAGGCAGAACCCACCCAGTCCCCTTGTGCCGTTCCTTCGGGCGCAAAGTGTGCAGTCTCCGTCCAAGCGCTGTCTCCACCAGTGGAGGGAAGCAAACGGTACATCGTCACCGCACCAGCCTCATTCAAGCCATCGGTATCGGCAAAAGGCGATCCCGCCACGGCCGTTGCACCACTGATGGCCACGTCCTTACCGAGAATGTCATCTGCATTGTGTCCGTAGAAGACACCCTGCTCGTGCCAACACTGGTTGTAGAAAGCGTAGATGTAAGCCGCACCGGCGAAATTGCCGTTGGTGTTGTTGCGGTGCTCTCCAACAATCATGTAATTCCCCGAGATGTCCACGCTCTCAGCAAATTTGCTGGTGGAATTCCCCGACGTGTGCGTGCTGGCGATGAACCCACTCTCGAGCCACATGTCCAACATGCTGTTGTATTCGAAATAGTGAACAGCTCCCGCTGCCCCGACACCATTCTCAGCGCGGGAACCCACGACCATGCGGTTACCGTCCATGGCCAAGGCCATACCGAATAGATCCGTGACAATGCTCCCAAAGGGCGCCATGTGGCTCAATGAACCTTCGTATTGCCAGTCCACACCATCGTAATGATACATGTGGACCGCACCTGAATTGCTGCCGTATGTATCGTCCATCTTGGCACCGACAGCGATCCAATCTCCATTGGTCGCCAGCGCTTCCCGCGCACCGAAACTGATGCCTGCTGAAGGAGCGGGGATCACGGTTTCCAATGCCCAAGAACCATCTGCGGCCTTTCTCAAGACCTCCACGTGTTCTTCCTCATCCGCGACCACGAGCACATCGCCACTCATCGCAACGGCAGAGCCGTATTTCGAGCCTGCACCTTGCTGTGAACTCGCATGCTTCGAATGCACTGAGTACGGAGGAAAAGGCGTGTTGAGCACTTCAATCTCAAAGGCTCCCATATCGGTGGCTTGCCCCCCCTCCAAAGTCAAATAATACGTTCCCGGGATGACCTCAATATCAATGAGCGACTGACTGCCACAAAAATCGTCATTGACGGCTATGGTGGTGCCTCCACACACTGAGGTGGAGAGGTACATGTAGGTATCGAAAGTAGACCCACAGGCAGAAATCCAGAGGGTGCCCGCTTCAGGCACGACCAATTCAAATGTCGCATCATTCGAAGGCTGGAAATAACAACAGTCAGGCAAGTCTGCAGTGTTGCCTTGAACGGTCAACGTATCGTTCGCAACGAGCACATGCGACTCGGTTATACCTGATCCACAATAATTTGGATCTGTAATGGTAAAGGTTCCTCCGTTAGCTGTTGTGTTTTGATCATCCACCATGAAATAGTACGTGGTGCCCGCGACCAATTCCAACGAATGCAGGTGAAACTGGGATACCTGTTCTATGTATATGAAGTCATCTTCTGAACACACTTCCCCCACAAACAAGTCCACCAAACCATCGTCATTGGTCACCGTCACTTCATGGGTGCCACTGACCGTTGCGGTGAACTCATACACCACCTCATCGCCTGGTGTTCCATTCGGCCCATCGGACGGATTGAGCTCTCCATTGCCCGCTGCCAAGTTGAAATCATAGACCTCACCCGACACAGCCACAACGGCGTTGGCGCAAGCACCAGGAATGCCCAAATTGACCAAAGTCGCTGTCATAGATCCACACTCAATTCCCGTCGGAACCGAACAAGAAGCATCGTCCATCAAGAGGAGGTAGGTCCCATCCTGTGCAGCTGTGAAGGTCACAGTCGATTGCAACCCACACCCATCGTCGTCGTAAGCGACGACTGCTCCAGTTGTAGCGTCATAAATGGTGAGCTGTGTATCCCAAGAAGTACCACAGGTGTTGACTTCATAAGTCGCGGCCTCGAGTACTTGCAGGACGTTGTATTCCCCACTAAAAATGCACAGGGTTGAGGCGGTTTCTCCTTCTGTTGTGAAGTCCCACGTTAAGTAAACGTCATTGTCGAGCGGACATTGAGCTTGTACCGATGGTGCAAAAAGCATCCAAAGACCCAAGGTCAAAAGAGAAGCGAGGATGGTGAATCTCGAAAAAACGGGCGCCGCTGAAGGCGCATTTAGAGAGCAGCAAAGGCTGAGCATAGCGTGAACAAGGTTTGGTCAATGTGAAAGTGGGGCGAAATCCATGAAATTCATCGACATATAACATGAATATGCCTTCAATCTTGTATTCGTTTTCATTTTGACTTCTCAGCCACAAAAACCTTGCTTTCCGCATAAAAAAAGGGGGGGCCTGAGCCCCCCCTTTTATCGTTTTTAGTCGAAATTTTATAATATTCAATCGGCGACAAGAAGCTTCCGCACCTCGCTGTGTGAAGCCCCGGCAACCCGCAATTGGTATAGTCCAGAAGAGAGGCTGGCAACGCCAATATTGACTTGATATGCGCTGCCTGGCTCAGCCACGCCGTCGAACAATTCCATGAGGAATTCACCGGTCATGGCGTGCAATCGGATGGTCATCCGCTGGGCCACATCGACTTCGAACTGGAGCTGAGCCAAGTCGCTGGTCGGGTTCGGACTCAACCCGAGAATTCGGAAAGGCTGCTTGATCGAGACACCACTGTCACTGATCACCATCGGACCTCCGTCATGCTGGCTGTTTCCGGAAAGTCCGGCGCCATCTGCATCAACTTCCCCTGTATTGGTCACATTGTATTGGAAAGGCGTCGCGTTGCCGCAATCGTCCTGCGCCACATACTGATGATGTGCCGTCCAAGGCAGGCAGCAGTCGAGGTCCATGAAGATGTCGCCGCTCGAGCCCATTTCTCCTTGGTCCACGCCGTCCACTACCATCGTACCCTGCCAGAAGAACCAGCCGCTGGCGCCGTAATTCTCGTTCTTGTTGTTGGCTCCAAGTCCCACTTGGAATCCATAGTAGGCGCTGGCCGGCTGATGGGTCAAGCTGAACACGGAACCCGCAAAGTTGCCCGTACCTGTCAAGGTGCCCCCCATCATGACGAAATAGTGCCAATCCAGCCAAACCGGGACACCCGGATAAACCGCCTCGCAGTCCTTCTTGTAGCTACCGCCCAATCCGCCGGCATTGGGATGTTGATCCCCGGACCAGCCGTCCCAATCCCATCCGCCGTTGTATTCGGCCTCAAAGAGGAATCCACCTCCGCTGCCATCGGTGAGGTTCAGTGCGATGTTCAAACTGCTGTCGCAGCCTACCGTGACACGGGATACTTCCGTGGATTCAAGCACGAAAGAAGAAGAGGCCATGCCATTGAAATTGAACAACCGCATCGACTCCGGACCACTGTAATCGCAGGTCAAGTCACCCGAGAAGGGCGCGGGAACCGCAGGAGCGCAAACATTGCAAGCACTTCCCGTCGGCGCGTCTGAATCGATGTCATCGAACCGGGCAATGCCTACTTCGGTATCGCAATTGTCGACGGCCTCAACTTCACATGGAAGTGGCATGGGATCAAAATCCAAAATGTGCTCACCAGCGCATGAAAGGGTGACCTCCTCTCCGTTCATGAGTCCGCAGGTCTCGGTCAATTGAGGGGCCAACGTATCCAACACGGCGATGTTTTGGAAGGTGTACGTGGTGTCTGCATTGCCGCAATCATCGGTCGCAACACCCTCCCACGTTCTGACGAAACTGTAGCTGCCCTCTTGGAGGCCGTCCTCGTCCGTGCACGCATTGCCAAAGGCCAGTGTGTAGCGGAAATCCGCGCCGCCAGCGCCGCCATTGAGGACCTGGACATACATCTGTCCGCTCAGGTGTCCCGCTGTTGTGAGCTGCGCCAGCAATACCCTGCCATCGGGTCCAGGCAATCCATTGGTGGCTGTTGGAACAGCAAACCAACCGTCTCCATAGAAGCTGTTCAAAGAGATGGAGTGGCCATCCTCGAAGGAGCTGATCCACGATGAGGATTCAACGATTTGCAAAGCACTCTCGCCCGCCGACTGATCCACAGGACCATCAATGCCGATGGTGACCCAAGAGTCAAAGGCCAAATCCGGGAAAGCATCCACCAAAATGGGATTCAAGTATTCGGGTGTGGAGCCACCGAGGGGGTGCTGATAAAATGGGGCTGTAGAGGTGATCCAAGTGGCGTCATAGGCTTCTCCTACCACAGCACTCAAGCAGTCAGTCGGATCGTTCACCACCGCATAAATCCGGTAGGTGTTCATGCCCGGAACGCCATTGACGGCCACGGTATCAATCTCCAGTCCCACCCCATCGGACTGCGCCTGGTAGACGGCCGGTTCGTCATCGTAGGTGACGGAAAGCGCAACCTCCGAGTCACAGCCGTCCAGCGCCGATGAAAGGGGCGCGACCAATGGCGTGACGTCCGCGAGACAATCCCCGTCGAGGAACAGTGTATCGGTGGTCAACGTTTCCAAAACATGGTCACTCGGAGCGGTGACATCGAGCAATACGACGTCCTGGTCGCAGGTCTCGGTGGCGCCGTTGCCACAGGCATCCGTTGCCGTTACCGTCCAGGTGCGCGTAAAGGAGAAGCTGCCTTCCAAGAGGGCATCGTCGCCTGCGCACAACATGGTGGTATCGTGGTCCACAAACTCCACTGTGTAGATCGGTGTAGGGTCGCAGGCATCGGTTACCGTGACCCCGGGTTGGCCGGTTGATTCGGACCAGCTGCAATCCGCACCAAGCGCCTCCTCATAATCGACGGGACAGGTGAGTGCAATGACCGGTGGGGTGACGTCTTCAACCTGGATGATCTGTTGACACGTGGTGGACGTTGCGTTTCCGCAGTCGTCGACCACCGACACAGTGAAGACCCTGTAAAAGAGGCGGTTGCCAATGCACCCGTTCGAGAACTCGTCATCGTTGTAGGTGATGGTAATGGCCACATCCGTGTCACAATGGTCTTCGGTATCCACATCGGGTAAACCGAGCAAGTCGGTGGACATGTCCACGGTGCAATCCGAAAGCGCCGCAATGGTGGTGTCTGCCGGGCACGTCACGGTCAAACTCGGGGCCGTCACATCAAAGAAATTGATGTTCTGCACGTGCTCAGCCGTGCTGATATTCCCACCACAATCGGTGGCAGTGACAGAGAAGGTCCGCTCCAACGTGCCGCTGCCTTCCGGGGTGTCGTCATCGCCAGTGCAGGACGTTGTCACCTCATCGGTGTACGATATGACAATGTCCACGTCTCCACCACATGCATCCACTGCTGTCGCGGTAAGCGCGCCCAGCGCAGCGAGGGTCGTATCGGTATTGGCGATGCAGTCAAAAATGTTGTGGGGCAGCGGTGGATCCAACGTGATTACCGGCCCGGTCACGTCGAGCAGAGTGATGATCTGCACGCAGCTCACCGTATCGGCATTGTTGCAACGATCCTCTGCGACCAAGGTGTGGGTCCTGGCAATGGTCATGCCTCCGGCATCGCCACAGGCAAATACGGGCGCCGCGTCGGAATAGCTGAAGGTCAGCTCTGGCGCGTCGTCGCAATCATCAAGTGCACTGCCCGTCGGGGCGCCCCAAGGATCATCCGTACCGGGGGCTCCAAGGTCAAAGGTGCAATCCGCACCCAGGTCAAATGAAATGTCATCAGGACATTGAATGCTGGCCACAGGCGCCACTGTATCAATCAGGGTCAGGATTTGCTCCGCCACCGAAGTGTTGCCACAAGGATCTACCGCGGTGTAGAGCAAGGTGAACATGCCTTCCTCTACCAGGCATCCTCCGGAGACTTCATTGCAGGCCACAGAAAGGTCCACATCGCCGCAGTTGTCGGTCGCTGATACATGGCCAAGTCCGGCCAAGAAGTCGATGTCGCAGAGCCAAGCTGAACATGAGATTTCAATTTGGACGCCGCTCGTAGTGAGCACAGGGGCCACGGTGTCTAGTACCTCGATGACCTGGACCGCCTCACTGTCGTTGCCCGTGCAATCGGTGACGGTAAAGCGGCGCTCTACGGTAAAGGTGCCCGGACAGGTGTATTCCACCGTGTCATCGGTGACGGTGAGCTCTGGTGCGGCGTCACAATCGTCGGAGTAGGTTACCGTCGCAGGGTCAAATGGAATCAGCGTGCACTCCACACTGGTATCGTTTGGAAAGGACGCGATCACTGGCGGCACATTGTCCACCCGGAAAAAGCGCTGGATGTACTCGGTCGCATTGTCGCAGTCGTCTGTCGCAGTGATGGTCCGTTCCCACACCGCCGACGAGGGGCAGTCGCCAATGACGAGCTCATCGTGGGTGGTGATGGTCACGTCCACACAGGCATCGACCGCCACGGCTTCGCCGTCCACATAGGGCGCTGGATCGCCATCGCACGCCAGGTTCATGTCTGGAGGGACGGTGGTAAACACAGGCGGCACGGTATCCAGCAGGTTGATGAACTGGGCGAGCGTCGTATCGTTGCCGCAGACATCGACGGCCGTATAGGTCACTTCCCATCCCCCTTCACAACCCGCGCTCAATTCTCCAATGACGGTCAAGCGAATGCTGTCAAGGGCACAGTTGTCGGAGGCGCTGACCCAGCCCAAAAGCAGGGCGTCGTGGGCATCGAATCCATCGTACCAGTCTCCGCAGTCCAAGCCTACGGAAGGCGCGACGGTCAAACTGGGCGGGGTGTCATCCGTCACGGAAATGGACTGCACATCCTGTAAGGTGGACGAATTCCCGACGCAATCGGTCACGGTAAGGGTCCACGTGCGGTCAAACGAGCCGCTGCCACCACCGACACCACAAGGGTAATGGGTGGCGCCGTCCTCGTATGTCAATAATTCTGTGAGGGCGCCGCAATCATCGGAAGCCGTGTAGGTGGCTGAGCCGAGTGCCGCTACCGACAAGTCAAAGTCGTCAAAGCAACCGCTCAGGGCCACATCTCCTGGCACCTGAAGCGTGATCGCCGGCGCAGCAGTATCCACCACATGCACGTACTGCGTGTCGGTGGCGTGATTGTAGCTGCAGTCCTCTGCAATGAAAACGCGCTCGATGATAAAGGTCTCGTCACACCCGTCGCCGTCGTCGAGGTACTGAATCTCGAAGGTGATGTTGACTGCGGGATCGCAGTTATCGATGGCGTAAGGCAATGCATCCACCGCTTCTGGTGGTGTGGTGCATGAAATGGCCGTATCCGCGGGAACATCCACCAATGTGGGGGGTGTCTGATCGTCTACAACGACAATTTGGTAGAATGAGTCCCCCACGTTGCCGCAGCCGTCGATCGGCGTGTAGGTCATGATGTGGTCGTAATGACAACCACCTGACATGACACCGTACTCGATGAGCACAGTATCGACCGAACAGTTGTCGGTGGCATCGATGATGCCTGCAGCCACCAATTCATGGAATGGCGGCTCAAATCCCCCCGGCCATTCATCACATTCGATCATCACAATTTCATCGCCGACCATGGTGGGCGGGACATCCTCAAATTGATGAATCAGCCGCGAAGCCATGGACACGTTGCCGCATTCGTCCTCAGCGCTCCAGCGCTGCTCAAACGTCTTGCAGTATCCGGGAGACGCTGCAATCTCAAATACCCCTTCGTAGGTCAATGTGGGATAACCAGGTACAGGACAGTTGTCGGTGACCGTCACCCCTCCTGGCTCTTCAAATGAAGGCACACACTCCACCACGGTGTCATTGGGCAACCCCGAAATGACCGGGGCTTCATCGTCTTGGCGGATGATGTCAATGGCGTATTGGAGCACCCCACATTCGGGCTTGTAAGCACTGAAATATGCGATGGACTGTGCTGTGCACGGATCGAAATCCGAGGAGCATTCCAGGTCCACGATCACGTCGCCGAGTGCACCGGAAACTTCGGTTCCGCAGAGGACACCATCCCAGCTGAACCAACCACCTGCACCGTAGTCACAGTTGTGGTCGTTGGCCCCCTCTCCTACCTGAAAGCCAAAGAACTGTGAGCTGGGTGCATGCTGCAACTGCAACAAACTGCCTTCGAAAGCCCCTTTTCCCAGGAGGTGGCTTTGGTCTGGTTTGATCGTATAGATGTCCCATGTATCGGTGGGGGGCGTGCACCCCATCGCGTGTTTGAATCCACCTTCCCAATCGGATCCATCCACCCTGTTCTCATACACGATGAAGACCTCAAACCTCTGGTCGTCATTGTCTTCGCTGGCCACTTCTCCCGTCAAAATGGCGATGTCATTGGCATACTGTGTCAATGTGAGGCCTTGGTCGGTCTCTATGAACATGTCGCTCGAGGCCAATCCTGTGCCCGAGATGCCGAGCAAGCGAATGGCGCCATCCGGACCAACGCCGAGGGCAGTGGTCGCCTCGCAGGTGGTGACGGTGTCGGCGCCGCCACCGATGACATGAAATGCCAGGGTCTGCTCCATGGTGCAGGTATCCACCAAGGTCAGTGAAGCACAGGTATAGTTGGCCAGATCGTCGAGACAGGCAACGGTATCATCTTCCAATGTGTAGGAAGTAACGATGCACGTGGTATCGCAATCTGGCCACCCACCGGATGCGGTGGCGCTGCCCAGGGTTAGGACGAATATGCCCAAGGCCACAGCAGGCCGCTTCAGGCATTGGAAGAAGGATGTTTGGGAAAGAGACATCATGACATGATTTGGTCATGTGTAATTTCCAAAGAACCTTTTAATCGATATATATCGTTAGTCGGTCTTTCTTATACTTTTGTTTTCGTTTATCTCATTGAACTACAGTCTTTTATGTTTTAACGAATATAAAATGGATTTGAATTCGTCGAAACTACAGGTTTATAATCAAGTATAATCCTGTTTTATATAGTCTAACTATAGATATTCCGCCTCAAGTGATGCGTATTATGTGTAGGCCGCTGTACCGGTGGGGTTTTCTCCTCCATTTCACCGACAAAAACAAAACGGGCCGCCCGAAGGCAGCCCGTTTCAAAAAGATACTGTGTGCAGTGATCAATCAGCCACCAAGAGCTTCTTGACTGCGATGTAAGTGCTGCTGCTGATCCGTACCTGGTACATACCGGCAGAGAGTTGATCCACATCGATGTCCATGGAGTACTGGACACCCGTTACAGCATTGCCATCATACAACTCCTGAATCAACAGGCCGTTCGAAGTGTAGAGGTCGACACGCAGTCGCATGTTCTCATTCACCAAGAAGGTCAGCTGGCTCTGGTTGGTCGTTGGGTTCGGTGCGAGGCCCGTGATCCGGATGGGCTCCTTCACACCTCCTACGCTGGAGATGTCAACCGGTCCAGTCGTGTGTCCGCCTGAGACGCCGGGGTCACCCGCTCCAGTCTCGCTGTCCATCGCTTCGCTGTAGGCGAATCCAGTGGGGTTGCCACAATCGTCGAACGCCGTGTAGAAGTAATCCACCTGCCACTCGAGGCAGCAGTCCAAGTCCATGAACAAGTCACCAGAACTGGCCATCGGCCCCATGTTGGTTCCGTCCACAACGAGGTCACCCTGCCAGAAGAACCAAGCGCTACCACCGTAGTTCGTGTTCTTGTTGTTGGCACCCAGACCCATCTGCAGGCCATAGTAGCCATTGGCGGGCTGGTGACTCAGCGCGAAGCTCGAACCGGCGTAGAGGCCAGTACCTTCCATAGAACCTGAGGTCATCAAGAAGTAGAACCAATCCTCCCACACGGACTCACCCGGGTAGATCTCGGCACAGTCCTTCTTGTAGTTGCTGCCTGCTGCCTGCCAGGTTGTCCAATCCACACCTGCGCCGTACTCAGCGGAGACGATGAATCCACCGGTGCCGTCTGCATTCTCCACTTCCATGGAGATGCTCAAGCTGCCGTCGGACATCACCTGCACCAAGCTCTCTGCCTCGGATGACAGGACGAAGCTGTCGTCGCCACCTGGGAAGTTGAACAAGCGCAATGACTCTGGCGCGCGGTCGTCACACGTCTGGCTGCCACTGTGGGCTTCCGGCGTGGCGGGTGCGCAGTAGTTGCGGATCGCTTCAGTCGGAATGTACCCCTCCGTCTCCGTGAACAGCGTCACGTTGACCTCGGTGTCACAGTTGTCGACGGCCTGCACATCACATGCCTCGGGCACGGGATCGAAGTCCAGCACACCGATGCCTGGGCAATCGTAGCTCACCGTCTCCCCGTTTGCGATGTCACAGGTGTTGATCAGCTGTGGCGCCTCCGTATCGAGAACCATGATGTGCTGATAGGTCACGGCAGAGTCGAGGTTATCGGCGTCGTCCGTACCCGTGGCCAGCCAACGGCGCGTGAACGCGTAGCTGCCTTCAGGCGTGTCATCGTCCTCTGCGCAATCACCGAAGGTGAAGCTGAGCCTCATCTCGTCTGCACCGAGTCCGTTCGGGAAGACCTGAACGAAGAGCTGACCGCTCATCTGGCCGTCCGTCGTGAACTGGCCGAGCAACACGCGGTTGTCCGGTCCGGCCACAGCTGCCGTATTCGGGTAAGTCGTGAACCAGCTGCCTCCGAAGAAGTCGTTGATGAGCACATCACCTCCAGACTCAAAGTCGCCAGACCAGCTTCCTACGATGGTGGTCTCGACCTCTCCTGCTCCACCGTCAGCCGCCTCATCGATACCGATGGTGACGAAGCTGTCATATGCCACGAGTGGATCTGCACCCGTCAGCAGCTCATTGTAGCTGTTTGCCGTGGGTCCGCCCAGCGCATTCTGGTAGAACGCTGTCGTCGTCCGGATGCCGGTTGGATTCATTGCATCACCCGCCACTGCGCTGATGAAGTCATCCTCGTTTTCCGTCTCGATGTACATGCGGACCGTGGTCATGCCCATGACACCTTCTTCAGTGCCGCTGATCGTATCGATCACCAGGCTGTAGTTGCCGACCACCTCGTTGAATGCGAGGTTATCGGTGGTGTAGGTCACATCCACATCCACGTCGCTGTCGCAACCGTCCTCAGCAGAAGCCTCCGGCGTTCCCGCAGCGGCTGGTGAAAGGTCGACCTCGCCATAGCATCCCTCGACCGTGTAAGTCGGGAGTGTTTCGAGCGTCACCACTGGTGCGGTCACGTCGTTGGCGGTAATGGTCTGGTCATGCGACTCCGTGTAGCTGTTGTTGCAGTCGTCCGTGGCCGTGACCGTCCATGTCCGGATGAAGCTGAATCCACCTTGTGCTGCATCGTCGATGTTGACTGCAAACAGTGTCGTGTCGTGATCGACATGACTGATGGCGACGTCGACATTGCTGTCACAAGCGTCATCGGAAGATGCCGTAGCGGCACCTGCCGCCGCAGGCGAGAGGTCAGCCATGCAATCTGCATCCAGATCCGTGTCATAATCCGCTGGCCAGTTCGCTGTGAGCCCAGGAGCGGTCTCATCGTTGACCACCACAGACTGGCTCACTTGCTGCGTCGTGCTGTTTCCACAGTCGTCCGCGGCTGTCACCGTCCAGGTCCGTGTGAAGCTGAAGGATCCTTCGGCTTCGCCATCGGCATTGGAGCAGGTGTAGACCGGCGCAGAATCTTCGTAGGTCATGGTGAAGCCCACTTCTGAATCACAACCGTCCGTCGCTACGGGCGTCGGCATCGTGATCGGCGTCAGGTCAGCCACACAATCGGAATCCAACGTGTAGACATCGGTTGCCATCGCGGGCAACGCCAGGATTGTCGGTGCCGTGATGTCCAGTGCTGTGATGTTCTGCGTCAACATAACGGTCGTCATGTTGCCACAATCATCCGTACCGGTCACCGTGAACGTCCGCACAAAGGTGTACGAACCATCCGTGCTGGCATCGGTAGCAGCACATGTGTAGACCGGAGCACTGTCCGTGTGGGTGATCTCCATGTCCACGCTGCTGTCACAGTTGTCGTTTTCATCCGAAACCGTTGGCATGCCCGTCACCGTCGTGCTGGTGTTTGCTGAGCAGAACGGATCGATGTTGACCGTAGCGTCCGCAGGTACGGCAGCATTGAAGGTCGGGCTGATCGTATCCACTACCGTCACAAGGCGGTTCACCTGCTGCGTCGTTGTGTTGCCGCAGTTGTCGGTCGCCGTGAAGGTGTACGTGCGGAGGACCGTAAAGGCACCCGTGCTCGGCAAGCAAGCGTACTGCTTCGGACTGTCGACGTGATAGGACGTGATGGCCGCATCCGCATCGCAGTTGTCCGAAGACGAAGCTGTTGGGTAAGGCACACCATCGATGTAGTCCGCGCTGCAATCCGCATCGGCGAAGAGTACGGTGTCAGCAGGCTCGGTTACTGTGAGTCCCGGAGCAACGGTATCGATCAATACAATGCGCTGGTTGGACGTCGTCATGTTGCCACAGCTATCCGTGGCGGTGTAGACGATGTCGTAAGCACCCTCACAAGGAGCAGCGTCGTAAGTAATCGCCGCTTCCGTCGTAGCCAATTCCACGTTGTCAGAGAAGGACACGTAGCCGTTGGCCTGCAACGTAGCGAGCGGGCTCGATCCTTGAGCGAACAGGATGTTGTCGAGGAACAGTCCCTCGCTGCCAGAATTGGACTGGAGCGAGATGTGCAGCTCGGCCGTGTCGTATCCGTCGAGGTCGAGGCTGGCGATGTTCCACTGGCCTTCGATTCCGAGACCGTCGATGTCTTGGTAGTCGGTATCGACCAAGTCGACCTCGCCACCATCGGCGACCACCCAGATGCGGATGCGGTCGCCCGTCTCCCATCCTGTGGACTGCGGGAAGTAGTCCAAGGTCAAGGTCACGCCACCGGCGCTCACGTCCACAGCATCGAGGACGAGTTCCATGATGCCGTCGGTATCCTGCATCTGGAAGCCCTGAGCTCCATCCGTGTAAGCACCTACCGCTCCCGTGAAGGAGGTCACACCGACATAATCACCATCGGTGAGTCCGTTGCTTCCCGTAGCGTAGTAGTAGCTGGAGAATCCGAGCTCACCACCCGTTGAGGTGTAGTTGACATCGGCTTGGCCGGCATTGTTTTCCAATGCGTGGTCCACGCCTGCGTCTCCCGTATCCTGATACTGACCCCCGGTGCTGGGCTCCTCGAAGCTGGTGTAGGCAATCGTGGCAGACTCATCTCCTGCGGAGAGGTCAAAGTCGAAGAAGTCGCAGGCTGCCGTAGCGTCGGCGTCCGCAGCGATATCCGGTGCCGTGGTATCGGCGACCTGGATGGTCTGCAAGGACGTCATCGTCGTGGCGTTGCCATTGTTGTCCGTCACCGTGATCGTCCACGTGCGCTCGAACGTGTAGCACGCTGAAGCCGTGTAGCTCGTGGTCACGTCGTTGAACGAGATGTCGACCGCGTTGAAGTCCGTCGGCGGAGCAGGCGGAGCTGCACCGGCCCAGTTGCCCACCAGCGGTGCAATGTCCGCAGCGTTCTGGGATTGGTTCGAATTGTGATCGGTACAACCGCTGGCACTGGAGCCGTCGCTGTACACAATCCAACCGGACTCGTCCCAAGCACCGCCATTCGGGTCCGTGTTGGAACCGGCACGCAGAGCGATGCCGTCCTCGAACTCGTGACAGGTGTTGGAGCCGTCTTCACCAGCCACACCGAACATGTCAATGATGTTGGAACTGCCGTCGATGATGGCGATGTTGTCGTCACCGTTGCTGTCCGCCGGTCCGCCCGTACCGCCCACGAGTGTGGGAGCGAAGCCGTAGCATCCGGAGAATCCAGCGTTGTTGGCAATCCAAGCATACGTGCCCGGCGCCAACGTTCCGATGGAGCTGAGGTCGATGTTGCTGCCCGTGGACGGTCCGGAGTTGCCGTTGGTCCAGCGCTGCAACGCGTAACCGTTGAGGTCGATGTCCGCATCGCTGCTGTTGTGGATCTCCACGAAGCGGCAGCTGGAAGCGGCGTCG
>Ga0209406_1000652_pt1 | contig 26477 bp, 31 predicted proteins | sample COGITO_mtgs_1204_FD_184808 | JGI IMG/M metagenome (GOLD analysis project Ga0209406, IMG submission 184808) | Pelagic marine microbial communities from North Sea - COGITO_mtgs_120426 (SPAdes) (version 2) | ecosystem: Environmental > Aquatic > Marine > Epipelagic ... | reverse complement strand
TCCAGTTCTTTTATCGTACGGTACCATGTATGAAATTTTTTAAATTATAAGTGAAAATTATCTTTGTATCTTTAATATGTCAATATAACTTACCTATAATGAAAGAACTTTTATATTTAAAAGATGAACAGCTAAAAGATTTAATTGAAAAATTATTTGTTAGCTACAGAGAAACATTTTCAGACGCAAAAAAGGTATTAGATAGATATTCTATTGGTTTAGCTCATCATAAAGTTATTCACCTGTTATCGATGTATAAAGGTATTTCAATTTCTGAGCTATTAAAACGATTAAAAGTAACAAAACAAAGCCTCAATAGAGTTCTTAAAGATTTAATCAAATTAGAAATTATAATTTTTAAAAAAGACGATCAAGATACAAGAGTAAAACATGTTTTTTTAAATGAAAAAGGAAAAAAAATATTTAATGAAATTTTCGATTTGCAAAAAAAAAGAATTTACAATGCATTACTTAATTCGAGTTCAGAGGAAGTAATCAATTTTGACAATGTTTTAAGTAAAATTATAAATGGATAAATTTATTGCACATATTCTTGTTGTTGACGATGATGATGGAATAAGATCTTTAGTTAAAAAATATTTAAATGAAAATGATTTCTTGGTCACAACTGCAGATAGTGCAGAAAATGCATCAGAAAAAATTGGTATTATTAAATTTGATTTAATTATTTTAGATATAATGATGCCAGGAAAAAATGGACTTGAATTTATTAAAGACCATAAAAAAAAACTAGATACTCCTATTATTCTTTTAACTGCCAAAGGTGAAGCAAGTGAAAGAATTGAAGGTTTAGAGATTGGAGCTGATGATTATTTACCAAAACCATTTGAGCCAAAAGAATTGATACTTAGAATTAAAAATATTTTAAACAAAACAATCAAAACTGAACAAGTTAGAATTATCAAGTTTGAAAATGTTAAAATTGACTTAAACAAACTTTTAATTTTAAAAGATGATAAAGAGTTTAAAATTAATAATACAGAAAAAATAATTTTAGAAAGAATGATTAATAATCCAGGGAAAACTTTTTCAAGAGAAGACATTGGTCAATTAATTGAATTAGATAAAGAGAGATCTATAGATGTAATTATTACAAGATTAAGAAAAAAAATTGAAATTGATCCTAAGAATCCAAAATATTTACAAACAATAAGAGGTGCTGGATATGTTCTTTGGATTGAGTGATTTTTTAAAAAAAATATTACCTAAACGATTATTTTATCGGGCACTTTTAATTGTAGCTGTTCCTGTTTTAGTTCTTCAATTAATTATAACTTTTGTGTTTTTTGATAGCCTTTGGATTAAAACCAATAAAGGAATGACTAGAGCATTAATCAACGAAATTAGTACGTTTGTTAAAGTCTATGATAATGAAGAACTTATCAAAGATGAATTAAAAAATACTTTCTCTTTATTTTTAGATCTAAATATAGAATTAGTTAATAACCAAACTTTTGATTATCAATATAACGAAAGATGGTTTAGTCCAATTGATAGAACCCTGCGAAGAGAATTAAAGTCTAACTTTAATCTTGGTGAGTTTTGGTTTAATACAACCAATTATAAGGAATTAATTGATATAAGAATTAAATATGAAGATGGATATTTTAAATTCTTAGTCCCTAAAGATAGAGTTTCAAGTTCGTCAGCAAGAATTTTTGCACTGTGGATAACTGTTCCAGCAATTATAATGGTAATGATTTCATTAATATTTTTAAAAAACCAAACTAGACCTATTACTAATCTTGCACGTGCCGCAGAAAGGTTTGGCAAAGGTGAGGAGTTAGAGGAGTTTAGGCCATCTGGTGCTATGGAAATTAGACAAGCAGGACATGAGTTTGAAATGATGAGAAAAAGAATTCTTCGACATTTAAATCAAAGAAATGAAATGCTATCTGGAATAAGTCATGATTTGAGAACCCCTCTTACAAGAATGAAATTACAAATTGCTTTTATTGAAGATAAGGATTTAGCCAATAAATTAGCTGAAGATATTAACGAAATGGAAAAAATGCTTAATGAATACCTTCAATTTACAAGCTCATCCTATATTGAAAAAAATGAAATGTTTAACTTATCAGAATTGATAGATCAGGTTGTTAATAAATATAATAATAAAAATATTGAAAATGATTTAACACCTAGGGTTTATATAAATGGTAGAAAAAATTTAATTAATCGATGTCTAAATAATATAATAGATAATGCTTTAAAATATGGAGGCAAGGTCAAAATCAAACTTCATAAAAAAAATACAAATTTATTTATCACAATTGATGATGACGGCCCCGGTATTCCTAATAAAGAACATGAAAATGTGTTCAAACCTTTCTATAAAATTGACAAAGGTAGAGCAGATTCAAAATCAAGCGTAGGTTTGGGGCTTTCTATTGCATCAGATATCATAAGATCTCATGGAGGCAGTATAACACTTGATAAATCTAAAATGAACGGATTATCTGTTAAGATTTTTTTACCCGTTTAGCTTTTTTTTTTGTTTCTAGTTTTTTAATTTTATTTTCTAAATTTTCGACTCTTTTGGTTAAAACCTCAAATTCATCTTTACTTACAAGCTTCATCTTAAAAACAATTTCATCTCTTTTAGATTTTAAAATATTAAAAAGCTCTGAACTAAGATCTTTTGACGAAATTATCCCTTGTTCAAAAAGTTTACCCAGTTTATCAATTATAAATTTAGAATTTTTCATATTTAAGATATACATTATAAGTATTATTTAAAATGTTCATCAATAATTTTGACCCAGTTGCTTTTCAAATTATGTCATTTGAAATCAGATGGTATTCTTTAGCCTATATTTTAGGAATTGTAATTGGCTGGACCTTATGCAAAAAAGTATTTATCAAAAACTCAGATATAAGTGAAAAATTTGATGACTATATTACTTACCTTATCATTGGAATAATTTTAGGTGGAAGATTAGGTTATATTATATTTTATAATTTTTCCTATTACTCTGAAAATATTTTAGATATTTTTAAGATTTGGCAAGGAGGAATGTCATTTCACGGGGGGTTGCTAGGAGTGATTGCCTCAAGTTATATTTTTGCCAAAAAAAATAATCAAAATATATTTTCTTATTTGGATCAAGTATCATTAGTTGCACCAATTGGAATTTTTTTTGGAAGATTAGCTAATTTTATAAATTCAGAACTTTATGGAACAACTACAGACGTACCTTGGTCTGTTATTTTCATTAAAGTAGATAATTTGTCTAGACACCCTTCACAATTATATGAGGCTATTTTAGAAGGTATAATTTTATTCTTAATATTAATTTATTTTATTAATAAGAATTATTTAAAGAAACCTGGTTTAATTTCAGGATTATTTTTAATTTTTTATTCTCTATTTAGATTCTTTGTAGAATTTTTCAGGGTTCCTGATGAACAAATAGGCTATTTAATTTTGAATTTAACTATGGGCCAAATAATTAGTTTGGTATTTGCTGCAACCGGAATAATTCTTTTTTATCTTAAAAATGAGAACAAATAATAAAGATTTACCCTTAGATCAATTTATAGAGTTTGCGCTTTACGATAAAGATAAAGGGTATTACATGAAGAAAAACCCCTTTGGAAAAGAGGGTGATTTTATTACTGCTCCAAATATTACAAGACTTTTTTCAGAAATAATTGCTATTTGGGTAGTAACTTTTTGGAAAAGTATTGGATCACCAAAAAAATTCAATTTGGTTGAGCTTGGAGCTGGGAATGGTGAAATGATGAAGGTTATAGCCGAAACACTAAAAAATTTTCCAGAATGTTTTCTTAATTGTAATTTTCTAATACATGAAAAAAGTGAATTTTTAAAAAAAAAACAACAAATAAATTTAGAGTCTGAAAAAATAACATGGATAGAAAATATAGAAATTACCAATTCATTTCCTACAATATTTTTAGCCAATGAGTTTTTTGATGCACTTCCAATTAAACAATTTTTTAGAAAAAAAGAGGGTTGGGTTGAGAGATTTGTTGATTTAAAAGAAGAAGAAAAAGCTGAATTTAAAGAGCAATCAACAGATATAAAAATTATTGAACAGAAATTAAACTTTGAAATTTCAAAAGATCAAGAAATTATTGAATATTCACCAGGGTCATTTGAATATTTAAATAATATTTGTAATTTAATTAAAAAAAATGACGGCGGAATACTAATAATTGATTATGGATATTTAAATTTTAAAATGCGTGAAACACTACAAGCAATAAATAATCATAAATTTTCAAGTATTTTAGAAGATATTGGGGACTCAGATATAACTTATAATATCAACTTTAATTTATATAAAAAATTTATAGATCAATTTGATGATTTAAATTCCATAATCACTAATCAAAAAAAATTTTTAACTAGCATGGGAATAGTCCAAAGAGCAGAAATTATAAGTGAAAATATACCTTTTTCAAAAAAATCAGACTTATTTTATAGAATTAGACGACTTATAGATGAAAAACAAATGGGCGAACTTTTTAAAGTAATGCTTATAAAAAAGAAAACAAATAAATTTAAAACAGGTTTTGAAATTGATTAGATCAAAAAAATTAACATTATTAAATTTAAAACATGGCTTTTTTAATAGTATTGGTGGTTATTCTAAAAACATTTACAAAAGTTTAAACTGTGGGCCTGGATCATTAGATAATAAAAAAGATATTAAAAAAAATTTACTTAAAGTTAGAAAAAAAATTAGCAAAAATGCAAAAAATATTTTTTTAGTCCGCCAATTTCATAGCAATAAATTTATATTTATTGATGAAAAGTATAAAATTAAAAAGAAACCTAAAGCTGATGCTATTATTACTAATCAAAAAAACTTGCCTATTGCTGTTTTAACAGCTGATTGTGCGCCAATATTAATTTATGACAATAAAATAAAGATGATAGCAGCAATTCATGCAGGCTGGAAAGGCGCATTTAAAGGCATAATAAATAGAGTGATTAAATTTATGATCAAAAAAGGTTGTAGATTAGAAAATATTACAGCAGTTATTGGTCCAACTATTTCTGCAAAAAACTATGAAGTTAAAGATGATTTTAAGAAAAAATTTATAAAAAGAGATAAAAAAAATATTAAATTTTTTAAGAGAAAAAAAAATAAATTATACTTTGATTTAACTAATTATATATATACTTCGCTCAAAATTATAAAGATTAAGCATATAGATGTTTTAAAAATTGATACTTTTGATATAAAAAATAAATTTTTCAGTGCAAGAAGAGCTCTAAAATTAAAACATAATGATTATGGTAGAAATATTTCAATAATTATGCTTAATTAGATTTTTAATGAAATTATTATCCGGTAATAGCAATAAACCTCTTAGCAAAAATATTGCAAAATATTTAAAGTCTAAATTGGTAAATTCCAGTATCAGAAATTTTTCTGATGGTGAGATTTATGTTGAAATAAATGAAAATATTAGAGGAAATAGTATCTTTATTATTCAATCAGTCTCATCACCTGCTAACGATAATCTTATGGAACTTTTACTTTGTATAGATGCATTAAAAAGATCATCTGCAAAGAATATAACTGCTGTTATTCCATACTTTGGTTATGCTAGACAAGATAGAAAAGTTGTTCCAAGAACTTCAATCTCAGCAAAACTTGTGTCAAACTTGATCACTAAAGCTGGAGCAGATAGAGTTGTGACAGTAGATTTGCATGCAGGTCAAATTCAAGGATTTTTTGATATCCCAGTTGATAACTTATTTGCTACTCCTATTTTTGCAAGACATGTAAAAAAAAAGATAAAAAGTAAAAATATTATTTGTGTGGCGCCGGATGTTGGAGGTACTGAAAGAGCTAGAGCCTTGGGTAAACTTTTAAATGTGGGACTTGCAATTGTAGATAAAAGAAGACCAAAACCAGGTCAATCGCAAGTTATGAATGTAATTGGTGATGTTAAAGGAAAAACATGTGTAATAGTTGATGACATAATTGATTCAGGTGGCACAATTGTTAATGCTGCAAAAGCTCTTAAAGATAGAGGTGCAAAAGAAGTTTATGTTTACATAACTCATGGAGTTTTAAGTGGAGAGGCTGTTAAAAAAATTAAAAGTTCTGTAATTAAAAATCTTGTGATCACAGATACGATTGATAACAATAATAAAATTAAAGGTGTTAAAAACATCGAAGTTCTGCCAATTTCAGGCTTGATGGGAGAGGCAATAAAAAGGATATCTAATTCAACATCAGTTTCAGATTTATTTAAATAATTACCTTGAGTTATTAAAGAACTTGGGCTAAAAACCCATGATTTTATGATTTCATTAGACGCAAACATTAGAAATACCAAAACTAAGGGTGAACTTAGTTCGCTTAGAAATAATGGTGGTGTGCCAGCTATAATTTATGGCGGTGAAGCTCAAAATGAAACAATATCGATATCTAAAAAATTATTAAAATCTCTAATTGAAAAAGAAAATTTTCTTTCAAATGTAGTAACTTTAAATGTTGATGGTAAACCTCAAAACGTTCTACCAAGAGAAATCAAATATCATGTAATTTCTGATGAACCAATCCATGTAGATTTTTTAAGAGTTGTTCCAGGTGTAAAAATAAGAATAGAAGTACCTGTACAGTTTATTAATCATGAAAAATCTCCAGGATTAAAAAGAGGTGGGGTTTTGAACATAGTTAGAAGAAAAGTAGAATTAAAATGTCCTAGTGAAAAAATTCCTGAAAGTTTAGTAATTGATCTAGATGGAGTTGATATTGGTGAAAGTTTTAAAATATCATCAATTAACTTAGAAACTGATGTGGTTCCAACTATTAGAGGAAGAGACTTTGTTATTGCAACACTGGCTGCTCCAACAGTTATGAAGGAGCCTGAAAAACCTGCTGAAGCAGAAGCTGCAGAAGGTGAAGCAGGATCAGAAGCAGCAGATGGTGAAAAACCAGCAGCAGATGGCGAAGCAAAAGATGGTGAAGACAAAAAAGCTGCTGAAGAAAAGAAATAACCTGTCAAAGTTAAATTTTACTATCCATTAAAAAATGCTTTTATTTGTAGGCCTAGGCAATCCAACACCAGATAGTGAAAATAATAGACATAATGTAGGCTTTAAAATTATAGACTCTATTAATAAAAAATTTGGTTTATCAAAACAAAAACCAAAGTTTAAAGGACTACTAACAACTGGAAATGTTGGTACTCAAAAAGTTTATGCAATTAAACCACTAACATTTATGAATAATTCTGGAATTTGTATTAGAGAACTTATTGAATATTTTAAAATAGACGCAGAAGATGTAATTGTTTTTCATGATGATTTAGATGTAGAGTTTGGAAAAATTAAAGCTAAATTTGGCGGATCCAGTGCAGGACATAATGGAATTGCATCTATTGATAAATTTATAGGTAAAGATTATTCAAGAGTAAGAATTGGTATTGGAAAACCAAAAGAGAATATGGAAGTTGGAGATTTTGTTCTTCAAAATTTTGATGAAGATGAATTGACTGGCATAGAAAAAATCTCAAATGATATAAATGACTCAATTTCTATATTGGTTGAAAAAAAATTAGATTTATTTTCTAGCACAGTAAACAATAATAAATAATGAGTTTTAAATGTGGAATTGTTGGTTTGCCCAATGTTGGTAAATCTACTTTATTTAATGCTTTAACAAATTCTAGTAAAGCTCAAGCAGCAAATTTCCCTTTTTGCACGATAGATCCAAATGTTGGTGTTGTGCCTGTTCCTGACGAAAGGTTGGATAGTCTATCAAAAGTTTCAAAATCAAAAAAAATAATAAATACAACTATTTCATTTGTTGATATTGCAGGATTAGTAAAAGGCGCATCCAAAGGTGAAGGATTAGGTAATAAATTTTTATCACATATTAGAGAAGTTGATGCAATCATTCATATGATTAGATGTTTTGACTCTGATGATATTCAAAATGTCAATCCAACAGTAGACCCTATAAGAGATTTGGAAATAATTGAAACAGAGATGATGTTAGCAGACTTAGAGTCAATTCAAAAAAGATTAGAAAAAAATAATAAGAAAAATGTTGATGAAGAACAGCTTAAAATATTAGAAGTAGCATTAGATTGTATTAATAATGATAAAGATATATCAATTCTAAAATCTCAATTTGAAGATAAACAACTTAATCAAAGTGGTTTGTTATCAATTAAACCCAAAATATTTGTATGTAATGTAGATGAACAAAGTGTTCAGGAAGGAAATCAGTATACAAAAAAATTTATAGAAAAGTTTGGTGAGGAGAACACTCTAATTGTATCAGCTGATATAGAAAATCAGATTAATGAGCTAGATTCTACAGAAAGAAAAAATTATATGGAGATGATTGGTTTAAAAGAAACTGGATTAAGTATGTTAATTCAAAAAGGATATAAAATTTTAGAATTAGATACCTACTTCACCTCGGGTCCAGAAGAAACTAGAGCTTGGACTATTCAAAAAAACTGCACTGCTCCAAAAGCAGCTGGTGAAATTCATACAGATTTTGAAAAAGGCTTTATAAGAGCAGAAACAGTTTCGTATGAAGATTTCGTAGCAAATGATGGCTGGGTCAATTCAAAGACTAATGGAAAAATGAGATTAGAAGGAAAAGATTATATAGTTAAAGATGGCGATGTATTAAACTTCAGATTCAACACGTGACCATATTTTTTTCATACTGAAATAGACTAAGATAGTTAAAATAATAAGATAAACTATAGCTTTAAAACCCATTTGATGTCTTGACTCTAAATGTGGTTCTGCGGCCCACATTAAAAATGTTGTTACATCTTTTGACATCTGTTCAACTGATGCTTTTGTTCCATCTCCATATTCTACTAGGTCATCTGAAAGTGGAGCTGCCATTCTAATTTTATTGCCATACATATATTTATTATAGTGAACCCCTTCATCTAAAGTGATTCCACTTGGTGCTTCTTCATAACCTTGTAGCAAAGAATAAATATAATCTACCCCACCTCCTCTAGCTTTAACTAAAACTGACATGTCTGGTGGATACGCACCACCATTAGCCGCTTGAGCAGCTTTTACATTTTCATATGGTAAAACAAATTTGTCTGATGGTTTCCCTGGTCTAGTAAACATTTCACCATCTGCATTAGGACCATCTGTTACCTCAAATGAGGCTGCGATAGCTTTCACTTCTGCCTCTGAGAATTCAGGGCCACCTTTTTCACCTAAATTTCTGTAACTTACATATTTCATGGAATGGCATGAGGCACATACCTCTGTGTAAACTTGATATCCTCTTTGTAGTGCACCTCTATCAAATTTCCCAAATAAACCTTTAAAACTCCAATCAGTTTTTAAAAGTTTAGCTGTCTCAGCTGAATTAGCATTTGTCGACGCTAAAGAAATAAAAGCTAGGATCGAAAGTAATTTTATTAAATTTTTCACTTTATTTATCAATACTTTCCTTATTTTTTGCAGTTGCTAAATTGGGAGCACCTCCAAGGACTGGCTCTGTAATACTCAACGGAACAGGTAATGTTTTTTCCTTAAATCCTAAAACTGGTAAAATAACTAAAAAATGAAGAAAATAATATGCTGTAGCTACTCTTGCAATTAACAAATAAAGTCCCTCAGCTGGCATAGCTCCCATGTATCCTAGGATTAAAACATCAGCAACAAGTATCCAGTAAAACTGTTTATACAAAGGTCTGAATACTGCAGATCTAATTTTTGAAGTATCTAACCATGGTAGTACAGCTAAGATTAAAATAGCTGAAAGCATTGCTACAACTCCAAGCAATTTATCTGGCACAGATCTTAAAATTGCATAAAAAGGTAACAGATACCACTCAGGAACAATGTGAGCGGGAGTTACCATTGGATTAGCTTCAATATAATTATCAGCATGACCTAAGATATTTGGTGAATAAAAAACAAAAAAAGCAAAAACAATCATAAACATTAGTAATGCAAAACCATCTTTAATAACAATGTATGGATGGAATGGTACTGTATCTTTTGAAGGTTTTTTTATATCAATTCCAACTGGATTGTTATTTCCAGGAACATGAAGCGCCCAAATATGTAAAACAACAAGACCTAAAATTAAAAAAGGAATTAAATAATGAAGCGTAAAAAATCTAGTTAATGTAGGGTTATCTACTGAATAACCACCCCACAACCAAGTCACAATTCCCTCACCTACTAATGGGATTGCACTAAATAAATTTGTTATAACTGTTGCTCCCCAAAAACTCATTTGACCCCAAGGTAATACATAACCCATGAATGCAGCTGCCATCATCAATAAATAAATGATTATTCCGATGATCCAGATGATCTCTCTTGGAGATTTGTAAGATCCATAAAATAAAGATCTGAATATATGAATATAGACTGCTAGGAAAAACATTGATGCACCATTTGCATGTATGTATCTTATCAACCATCCATAGTTTACATCCCGCATGATATGCTCAACACTTTCAAAAGCCATGTCGGCATGAGCAATGTAATGCATTGCAAGCGTTAAACCGGTTACAATCTGAGTAATTAAACAAAAAGTTAAAATCCCACCAAATGTCCACCAGTAATTTAAATTTTTGGGGGTAGGATAATCTGTTAAGTGATTGGCTAAAGTTAAAAGTGGAAGCCTGTCGTTAAACCATTTTCCTACTTTTGATGAAGGTGTATATTCGTGATCGCTCATAATATTAATTATCCAATTTTAATTGTATTAGCGTTGACAAACTCATATTTTGGAATTTCCATGTTTAAAGGTGCGGGACCTTTTCTTATTCTGCCAGATGTATCATAATGAGATCCATGGCATGGGCAAAACCATCCATTGTAGTCACCTTTATCATTTAATGGCACACAGCCTAAGTGGGTACAAACACCAACCATTACTAACCACTCGGGGTTTTTGGCTCTATCTTCATCTTTTTCAGGATGGATTAGATCTTCCATTTTGACTGATTTAGCATCTGAAATTTCTTCTGGGGTTCTTCTTCTAATAAAAACTGGTTTACCTCTCCAAAGCACTGTTATTGTATTTCCAGGTTTAACTGAACTTACATCAACTTCTGTGCTTGCTAGTGCTTTTACAGATGCATCTGGATTCATTTGATCTACTAATGGCCAAACTACTGCTCCAACACCAACTGCTCCAACTGCATATGAGGCGGTAAATAGAAACTCTCTTCTTTTAGGCTTTTTATCTGACATTTTTTTAAATATTATTGTTAAAAAATTACTTAATATACGATTTCTTATAAGATAATAGTTTTTTTTCTACTGAAAGAATGACACATAATTATGAGCCAAGGACCTAATATTGCATTGTATGAACCGGATATTCCTCAAAATACAGCAGCAATAATTAGAACATGCGCCTGTTTAGGGGCTAAACTTGAAATTATTGAGCCATGCGGTTTTCATCTAAGTGATAAAAGGTTTAAAAGAGTGGTAATGGATTACATGGATTTAGATAAAATTGCGATACATCAAAGTGCAGAAAAATTTTTTGAAACAAAAAAGAATCATAGAATAATACTGATGACAACAAAAGCATCTATTTCATACTTAAAATTTAAATTTCAAAAAAATGATACAATATTATTTGGTCGAGAAAGTGCCGGAGTACCAGAAAGCATACATCAATCAATTGCTGATCGCTTAAAGATACCAATGAACGAAAATGCTAGGTCTTTAAATATTGCATCTTCAGTTGCAATTGTTTTGGCAGAAAGCTTAAGACAAACTAAATTATTATAAAATGGATATTGAAATTAAAAAAGACTTAGCAAGTAATTGGTTTAAGCTACTTCAAAATGCAATCTGTGATGATATTAGCAGATTAGAAAAAAATAAAATAAAATTTAAATCAACCTCATGGCAAAGAAGTAAAAAAAAAGATGAGGGAGGTGGTGAATATAGGATTATTACAAATGGAAAAGTTTTTGAAAAAGTAGGAGTAAATTTTTCAAAAGTTTATGGAAAATTTCCAAAACAATTTCAAAAAAATATTCCTGGAGCTAGTAAAGATCCAAGATTTTGGGCTTCTGGTATTTCAATAGTAATGCACATGCAAAATCCTCATATTCCTGCTATGCATTTTAATACTAGATATATCTGTACTACACAAAATTGGTTTGGCGGCGGTATGGATGTAACACCTGCTATTAAAGATGATAAGGAAAAAAATATATTTCATCAATCATTAAAAAAAATGTGTGATCGTCACAATAAAAATTATTATAAAAAATACAAAAAATGGTGTGATGAATATTTCTTTTTACCTCATAGGAATGAAGCAAGAGGAATAGGCGGAATTTTTTTTGATTATAAAAAAGATAACTTTGAAAAAGATTTTAAATTTGTAAGAGACGTTGGAGTTACATTTCAAATGATATTTAATAATATAATAGAAAAAAAAATTAAAAAAAAATGGACTTTAAAAGATAAAGAGATGCAGTATATTAAAAGAGGTAGATACGCTGAATTTAACTTATTGTATGATAGGGGAACTAAATTTGGCTTACAAACTGGTGGAAATGTAGAGGGTATATTGATGTCATTACCTCCGATTGCTAAATGGAAATAATAAATGGATAAAGAACCAATAACATTGAATGGATTGAATAAACTAAAAGAAGAATTAGTTTTTTTAAAAGAAAAAAAGAGACCTGAAATTGTGGCTGCAATTGCAGAAGCAAGATCACATGGTGACCTTAAAGAAAATGCAGAATACCATGCAGCTAAAGAGGAACAATCTCATAGCGAAGGTCGAATAACAGAAATAAATGATATCATTGCAAGAGCTAATGTTATTGATGTTACAAAATTAAATAATGATGGAAAAGTAATCTTTGGCTCTACTGTGTTTTTAGAAAACCTAGATAATGGTGAAAAAATTAGCTACAAAATTGTAGGAAAAGATGAGGCCGATTTAAAACAAAAACTAATTTTTTTTCAATCCCCAATTGGAAAAGGATTAATTGGAAAAAATAAAGACGATCTAGTTGAGATCACTACTCCTGCTGGAACTAAAAATTTTGAAATTAAGGACGTTAAATATATTTAACCTTTAGCAATTTTTTGAATATTTTTCTCAGAAATAGTAAATCCATTTTCCACCCAAGCTTCTTCAATCATTTTTAACTTATTGCCCAATATTTTTCCTTCAGGAATATTATACTTTGCCATAAGTGTATTAGCTCCTATTGGCATTGTTGGAATTACTTTATCTTTGTAAACTTCTATTAATTTTATCAGTTTTTTTTCAACTTTATTAGAAGTAAATAATTTAAAATTAATTATATCGATTACAGCTTGTTTACCATTGAAATAAAAAATTTTATTAAAATTTTTTTCTGTAAAATTTTTAAGATTAGTTTTTTCTTTATAAAAGAAATCAATTAACTTTAATCTTTTTTGATCTTTTTTAGATATATTAAACTTATATAAAAAATAATCAGTATTATCAGTTCCATCAACTATCATCAGTGATAGTAAAAAAATAAAATCAATTTTAAATAAATTATCTCTAGCATGAGTATTTAGTTTTTTAAATTTTGCTAAATTTTTTAATTGTGGAAAAATAATCTCTATAATCTCTAAACTATCATTGTCTTGAAACAATTTTACAAAACCATGCGATTTTGTTAATTTTTTAAATTCATCTATCAATCTCTCACTAGATAATTTAGATATTCCACCAATATTTCTTTTTATAATCTTAATTATTTCAGGTTTGTGTTTGTGATTTGAATAATTTAGAAAAAAACGAACGTATCTAAGTATTCTTAAGTAATCCTCTTTAATTCTGATTTCCGCATCACCTATAAAATGAATTAAACCTTCCTCTAAATCTTTTTTTCCATTATTTGGATCAAATAAATTTCCCCTTGCATCTGAATAAATTGAATTTATCGAAAAGTCTCTTCTCGCCGCATCCTCTTTCCAGTCTAGAGAAAATTCAACTTTTGCATGTCTTCCATCTGTTTTTACATCTTTTCTTAGAGAGGTAATTTCATATTTGTATTCATCAATTACTGCAGTCACTGTTCCGTGCTCAATACCAGTTTCATAAAAATTTATATCTTTATTTTTTAAAGCTTCACAGATTTCGTTGGGTTTTAAGTTTGTTGCTAAATCAATATCATCAACTACTTCTTTGTTTATAACTTTTCTAATACAGCCACCTACATATCTAACCTCACTACTTTCTGAATAGTTATTAATGGCTTCAAATATTTTATTTGCTGGTGTTTGATTGGTAATATCTTTAAGATTTTGACTTATATAATCAAGATTTCGTGATCTAAAAAAAATTTTATCTAAAAATTTATCCATATATGGCTGGGGCGCTAGGATTCGAACCTAGGATGCCGGTACCAAAAACCAGTGCCTTACCACTTGGCTACGCCCCAATATTAAATTCGTATAACACAAAAAAATAAAATTTATAGAGTTTTTGATGTATTGCACCAATAATTTTCAAATTTTCTTTTAAATTGAACTTTTGCCAATTCACAATCTTTTTTTGACTGATAATAGGCAACTATTACTGAACCAGAGCCTGTCATTCTTACAAATAATGGTTGATTTAAATTTTCTAAAAAAGATTTAATTTTTTTAAGTCTTGGATATCTTGAAAACGCAACAGTTTCCAAAGCATTCGCTTGTTTAAATAGGTATCCATATTTAAACATAGATCTTTTAGGATTGGTAAATTTTGATTTTGTAATTTTTTTTACTCTTGAATAAATTTCTTTTGTAGAGCAACCAAAATTTGGTCTAACCAAAAGAGTATAAAATTTTGGACATTTAGAAAATCTTTTAATAATATTGTTAGATTTTAACACTGCACTTTTATTATCGACTCCTAAAATTACATCAGAACCAATTGCATTTGAAATATCTTTTATTTTTTTTTGACTGGCTTTGATAATTTTTTTTTTTAATAAAATCTTTAAAATACTTGCTGCATTCATTGATCCTCCACCTAGCCCTGCCTTTTGTGGAATATTTTTTTTAATCTTAATCTGAAATTTTTTATCTTTTAATAATTTTTTTTCATCAAGAATTTTAAAAAGCTTTTCAACAGTATTATTTTTACTAATTTTCTGTGAAAAATTTCCATAAAAATAAATTCGATGATTGGGTTCTTTAATTTGCTTTATAAAAATTAAGTCATGTAAGTTAATAAATGAAACAATGCTTTCAATCTTATGTAATTTGGCCAGTTTACCTGTAATATTTAGTGCTAAATTAATTTTAGCATGTGACTTAACTTGAATAGCGCTCATTTAGGAATTCTTAAGACCCTCTATCATCTTAATATTTACATTTTCTCTTATCTCTTCATCGGTATCATCAAGGCTTAAAACATTTTTCCAAAAATATCTTGCCTGAATTTTTCGATTCAATTTCCATAAAATATCTCCATAATGATCATTAACCGTTGGATCTTGTGGCATTAATTCTACAGCTCTTTTAAGGTATTTTTCCGCTTCAACATAATTGTCTATCAAGTAATAAGCCCAACCGATTGAGTCTATAATGTAAGGATCATTACTTCTAGATGCGTATGCTTTTTCAAGCATTTTAAAAGCCTCATCAATTTTATAATCTCTCTCTAACCATGAGTACGCCAAATAATTAAGAACATATGCATCATCTGGATTAATTATTAACGAGTGTAATAAATCTTCGTCTGACTTTTTGTAGTTGCCTAATCTCTCATAACTTCCACCCCTTCTATACAGTAAGTCAGATTTTATGTCTGTCTCATTGCCTAAAGATGAAATAATTTGCGTATAATAATCTATTGCTTTTTCATACTTTTTTGAATTCTTATAGAAATTTGCAACGTCAAAAACTATTTTTAAATTTGGATCATCAATCTTATTAAATTTTGAACTTATAAAGTTTATTCCATCTTCATAACCTTTTTCTTTAATGATTATTTGGGTTTCTTTTTTAATTCTAAACCAATAATAAAACTCATTATCTTTATTAAAGTTTTTTAAAACTGTTTTAACCTTGTCATATTCTTTATTTAAATAAAAATTTTCAGCTACAAGAGATAAATTGAATGTGAACTTTGGATTTAAATAACTTGATAAATTTAAGTAAAAATTTGATTTTTCAAAATCATCCTGAGATGAATAGAGATTTGAAATTAAAAATAAAAATTCACTTACAATATCATTATGATTATTACATTTAAAAATTTTATTAAATTCTTTAAATTTATTATTATCTATCCAACTCTTACTTTGAGCTAATAAAAGTGTAGAATTTATATATTCAAGTTGTTCAGCAACCGCTCTAGCTTCATCTATTTTTTTATTTTCTATTAAATAATTAATATAAAAAAATATATATCTAGAATAATCTCCTTGCTGATTGTTAATCAAATTTAAAAAAAAAGATCCTGTGTTATTCTCTTGAAGATAGCAATTTTGAAATGTTTGAGCTATTAAAGATAAATTTCCAAAATTTTGTTTATTAGATAAAATTTTCTTATTTTTAAATGTATAGACATATTGTCTTAAAGTTTCAGATATTACTAAATTAAATCTTCTCTGATCTTGAAATTTTAAACTTTGAGTTAAATACTCATCAGCTTTTTTAAAATTATTCTTTTTTAAACTATCTACTGCTAAAAGAATATAAGCATTAAAAAAATCAATATTATTTTTATCCTTGCTGTTATTGATTATATTAATAGCTTGAGCTACCTTGTTCTCTAGAACTAAAGAATAAACATATCTTTTCAAATATGAGTCATGTTTGTTGATTAAGATTTTAGAAGCATTAAAAAATTTTAAAGCATCAGTATTATTCTTATTTTCATATGCAATTATTCCAGAAAAATAATTTGTTAAATCTCTTGAATTAAAGTCGTTAAAACTAGCACTTTTAGAATATACAGGGGTCTGATAGAATACAGATAAGATTACTAATATTTTTATTAGATTATTATACATTTAATCATTCTATGACTAAAAAAGTGATAAATCAAAAAGGCAAATTCAACGAGGAGTTATTAAATACTATAGAGCCAAACTTTGTGTTTCAAGATAAGCCCATAAATAGATTTAACATTATCAAGAATAGCGATAATTTTAATCAAGCTAATAAAGCTGAACTTCTAGATGAATTAAAAAAACAAATAAATTCAATCGAAAATTGCAATTTAAAAGATAATGCTCAAAATCTTGTCCTAGGCGATGGAAACATAAATAGTCCAATTATGTTAATTGGTGAAGCTCCAGGACCTGAAGAGGATAAATCTGGCACAACATTTAAAGGAGAAGTTGGAGATTTATTAAATAAAATGCTGTTAGCAATAAACATTAATAGACAAAATATTTATTGCAGTTACGCGATCAACTTTAGACCTCCTGAGGATAGAAAGCCTACATCTCAAGAAATAAAAAGATATTCAATTTTCTTAAAAGAACATATTTCAATTATAAATCCAAAAATTGTTTTTTTAATGGGAAGTTCTGCAATGGAGGCTGTCACAGGCATTAATACCAAAATATCCTCTGAAAGAGGTAAATGGAAAGAAACAATATTAAAAAATAAAACTTATCCAGTGATGATATCATTTAATCCATCTTATCTAATTAGATTTCCAGAAAATAAAAAATATTCTTGGGAAGATTTGAAAAAAATTAAACAAAAAATTAGTGAAATGAAGATTGTTATTTAAATAAAAATGATCGAACTACATGAGAGATATATTTCTTGGTGGAAGAAAAAACTAAATATTTCTAATTATGGTCTTCTATGGATTTCGTTTATAAAAGGTGTTTTAGTGGGATTACTAATTTATCACTTAATTGCAATTTAAATGAAAATTATAGCTGGTGTAGATGAAGTTGGAAGAGGTAGTTTGATAGGTCCTGTTTATGCTGCTGCTGTAATTTTAAATAAATCAATAGATAAAAAATTATTAAAAGACTCTAAAAGTATTGATAAGAATAATCGAGAATTATTATCCAATTATATAAAAAAAAATTCTATTTGGGCAATTGGTAAGGCCTCTGTAAAAGAAATAGATAAGATTAATATCTTACAAGCAAGTTTACTTGCTATGAAAAGAGCAGTAAAAAAACTGAAAAAAAAACCATCTCATATTTTAATTGATGGAAATAAAGTTCCTGATTTAAAAAATTATAAATTAAAAGCAGTAATTAAGGGTGATCAAAAAATTCCTTCAATATCAGCAGCCTCTATAATCGCTAAAGTTTCAAGAGATAAATTTATAACTAGACTTGCTAAGAACAATAAAGGATATGGATGGGATCAAAATTTTGGCTATGGAACTAAACAGCATTTAAAGGCAATCAAAAAACTTGGCATTAATAAGCATCATAGAAAAACCTTTTCTCCTGTATCGAAATTTAAGACACACAATATCTAGTTGCTTATTTTTAAGTCGCCACAAATCGAATCCAAATAATTCAATCTCAGGTTGACCCAAGAATCCATTTGGAGTCTAATTATTTTATACAAATGGAAACTAATTTTAAAAACAAAATTATTAATGGGGATAGTCTCGAAGAGTTAAAAAAAATTCCAAGCGAAACTTTTGACTTGATCTTTGCAGATCCACCATACAATTTACAGTTAAAAGGTGAGCTTACTAGACCCGACAGATCTAAAGTCAATGCTGTTAATGATAAATGGGATCAATTCGAAAATTTTAAAAAATATGATGAATTTACATATGAATGGTTAACCGAGTGTAAAAGAATTTTAAAAAAGGATGGAGCTATCTGGGTCATAGGTAGCTATCACAATATATTTAGAGTAGGAACAGCCATTCAAAATTTAGGATTCTGGATTTTAAATGATGTGATATGGAATAAAAATAATCCGATGCCAAATTTTAGGGGCACAAGATTTACGAATGCACATGAAACTTTAATTTGGGCTTCAAAAAGTGAGAAATCAAAATACACTTTTAATTATCAATCATTAAAATGTTTAAATGACGATCTACAAATGAGATCTAACTGGAATTTGCCCATCTGTAATGGATCTGAAAGACTTAAAAAAAATGGCAAAAAGGTTCATTCAACACAAAAACCAGAGTCTCTACTTCATAGAGTTTTACTAGCATCATCAAATAAAGATGACATGATTTTAGATCCATTTTTAGGATCTGGAACTACAGCTACTGTAGCTAAAAAATTAGGCAGATATTATTACGGTATAGAAAAAGAAAAAAGTTATTTTAAAGCTGCTGAACAAAGAATAAAAAATACAAAAAAAATTGAAGATGATTTATTGGATACCCTAAAAAATAATCGAACTAAACCAAGAATACCTTTTGGTTCTCTAGTGGAACTTGGCATAATTAAGCCTGGTACAAATATTTTTGATCATAAGAAAAAAATTACAGCAAGAATAATGGCAGATGGAAGCATTAAACATAATCTAGCTGAAGGATCTATTCATAAAGTAGCTGCAACAATTTTAGGTGCTGAAAGCTGTAATGGCTGGACTTATTGGCATTGTGATATTAATGGAAGAATACATCCAATTGATTATCTAAGACAAAGATTAATTTCAAAAAATTAATTCTTATAAATTTTACCTAAATAATTTTCTAAAAATTTCTTATTTTTTGTTAATAATTTTAAACTGATATTTCTTAAAAAAATTAAAATCGGGTTAGATAAATGAAAAGCAAATTGATTTAATTTTGATCTGTTATTAATCATTTTTACTTTTTTAACCCTATTATCATAGAAATTGCTTTTTTTATTTACAATGTTATCAAATAGTTCTGATGCACCCTCAATAGATTGTGATGCTCCTTGGGCAAATGAAGGTGGGAAGGCAAAAAAAGCATCTCCCACTAAAAAGATATTTTTACCTGGCTTAAGATAACCTTTACTAACAAAAACAGGGAAGCATTTAAAGTTATCAATATTATCTAGAATAATTGTTGAAATTTTATTTTTTAGTTTGTCTTTAATAGCTCTTACAAAAGTTTCCTCTTTAAAAAGATCATAATTATTAAGCTCATTTGTAGTTAATTTGTATTTTAAAACTCCAATGAAATTACATGGTTCATTGTCATTATTTACTGGATAGGTAACATAATGAAAATCATGCCCCATAAATAAAGAGATATTTTTTTTATTTAAATGATTAAGATTATTTTTTGAAATATTACCCCTAATTGCAATTGAATTATTATAAGCAGGTTTTATTTTATTATTAGAAATTAATGATTTGCCTTTAGAAAAAACACCATCAGAAATGATTAGATAATCACAAATTACTCTATTTTTTTTATTAAAAATTAAATTTATTTGATCATTATTTTTTTCAATTTTTTCAATATTATGATCGTACTTAATTATATTACTGTTTATTCTATCTTTTAAAAATTCAATTAATTTAGATCTTTTTAGTGTTGTGTACTTACAATCTTCAGAATTAAACTCTGAAATATTCAGATCACATATTTTTTTTTCTTGTTTAATTGTATAAAAATCTATTTTTTCTGGGTGAAATTTATCTTTATTTTCTAAAATATTAAATCCAATTTTATTAAGCAGTTTAATGCTGTTAGTTGAAAGCTGTATCCCATATCCTTCATCTAAGTTGATTGCAGTATTTTTTTCATAAATACTAACCTGGTAATCAGAATGATCTTTGAATAAATTTGCAATATATAAACCAGAAATCCCCGCTCCTATTATTGCAATTTTTTTCATTTGTTTTTTTCCAAATATGTAACAATTTTTTTTGTAAATGTTGGCAAAGTATAATCACTTAATTTTTCAGGATTAATCCAATAAGAAAAGGGTATTGGTTTATTCATCTTATGATTTTCAACTTTGATATTCATATTCATATTAGACATTTTAACACTTAAATTTTGGCTAAAGTTTTTAGGCTTAGTTAATTCTTTCATTGGAAAAATATTAAAATTTTTTAAAAAATTAAAATTTGTATTTTTGACTAATAAATATTTATTATTTTTTTTATAAACCTTTAATAAAAAATATTTATCTTTGTTGTTTTTTTTAATTTTAGTTAAAGTAAAATCTTTCTTAGTAAAAGATTTGCAGTTTTTTGAGATTGGACATTTTTCACAAATAGGATTATTGGGTTTGCAAATAAGTGCACCTAGTTCCATCAAAGCTTGAGCATAATCACCAGATCTACTTGATGTTCCTAAAACTTTTTTACTTTTGATTAAATTTTCTTTTTGAATTTGACTTTCTTTTTTTAAATATAAATATCTTTTTAAAACTCTTTCGATATTGCCATCTAAGGGGATAATGGGCATATTAAATGCAATAGCTGATATTGCGCTTGCTGTATAATCTCCAATACCAGGTAATGATTTTAAGTCTAAAAAATCATTAGGTAATTTTTTATTGAAATCTTTAATAATAACTTGTGCAGTTTTTTTTAAATTTCTAGCTCTTGAATAATAACCAAGTCCTTCCCATAGTTTAAAAAGTTTTCGATTTTCAAAACTGGCTAAAGCTTCTAAATTGGGAATATTTTTAATAAATCGATTAAAATAGGGTATCACCGTTATAACTTGAGTTTGTTGAAGCATAAATTCACTAACCAGGGTGTAATATTGCTTTTTTTTTGAAGAAGTTTTTTTTCGCCAAGGTAATGACCTTTTATTAATATCGTACCAATTAAGAATTTTATTTGATATTGTTTGATCTTTCATATGCATTTTAAAAATAACACTAAGCGTGGAAATGTCACCATTCAAGGTTTAAGATCTTTTAAAGACACTTTGCCTAAAAATGTAAAAAAAATCATCAATAAAAAGGGTCATATATATTCTGAAACACTAAGTAACTGGAGATATATTGTTGGAGATGAGTTATTTAAAGTTTGTTATCCAAAGACATTTAAGAATTCTAACAGGTTTGGAGTAAGTACTTTATTGGTAATGGTGAAAAGAGGTCATGAAGTTGATTTAGAATATTCTAAAAAAGAAATTTTAGACAAGATGAACAGTTTTTTTGGTTATTCAGTTGTAGAAAAGCTTAAATTTATTAGCTTTGATGATGAGAAAAAAATCTTTTTTAAGAAAGAAGCTAATCGTGAAAATGTCGCAATTAATAAATACCAAAGTAAAATTAATGATGTTAAAAATGATAAAATTAAAAAATCACTTATTGAATTAACTAAAGTATTTAAAGAAAAATGAAAAAAATTATAATTATTTTAACAATTTTTTTTAGCACCATTTCAGCTATTAGCGCAGAGGAAGTAAAAAGAATTGTTGTAGGAAGTAAAGACGCAAAAATAACTATAATTGCTTTTGAATCTTTAACTTGTAGTCACTGTGCAAATTTTCATAAAGATGTGTATCCTGGACTTAAAAAAGATTATCTTGATACAGGTTTAGCTAAAATTGAATTTAGACACTTCCCTTTAGATGTTGCGGCTTTTAATGCTGCAAAAGTTTCACAATGTAAAAATGATGGTGATTCGAAAATTTTAAATACATTGTATGCAAACCAACAAAAATGGGTCAAAGGTAGTTCTGTCCAAGAAGCAAATAAAAATCTTCAGAAATTTTTAACTAGTGAAGGAATTGATGTTGATTTTGAAACTTGCATAAATAACAAAGAAATCGAGGATTTTGTTTTAAATGATCGAATCGATGGGGTAAAAAACTTCAATGTTAATGCTACTCCTACGATAATAATCAATAATCAAAAGTTTGAAAAAACTCTAACTTATAAAAATTTAAAAAAAGCTCTAGAAAAACTGATATAAGTTAGTGCATGGAGTTTAAAAAAATCCAATTAAATGGATTTAAATCATTCGCTGATAAAACAAATTTCTTAATTGAAGAGGGTCTCACTGGAATTGTTGGACCTAATGGTTGTGGAAAGTCAAACATAGTTGAGTCCCTAAGGTGGGTCATGGGAGAAACCTCTGCAAAAAGCATGCGTGGATCAGGAATGGAAGATGTAATTTTTTCAGGAACCTCCAATAAAGCCTCAAAGAATATCGCAGAAGTTTCAATTGATGTAGAAAATAAAAATAATGAAGGACCAGTTCAATATCGTGATTTGGATCAAATAAGTGTCAGAAGAAAAATAGAAAAAGATAAAGGCTCAAAATTTTATATTAACGATAAAGAAGTAAGAGCAAGAGATGCACAAATGTTTTTTGCAGATTTATCAACTGGTGCTCATTCACCTTCAATGATTAGTCAGGGACGTATTGGTGCATTAGTGACTGCAAAACCAACTGACCGAAGAGCTATTTTAGAAGAAGCTGCTGGAATTTCTGGTTTACATGTTAGAAGGCATGAGGCTGAATTAAGATTGGGAGCTGCAGAAAATAATCTAAAAAGAGCTGATGAACTAAGAAGACAGCAAGAAAAACAACTAGCTAATCTTCAGAAACAAGCTGAGGAAGCCTCAAAATATAAATTAATTACTGAAGAGATAAAAAAAATAGAAGCAGGTCTTTATTATTTGAAATTAATAGAAATAGATAAAGAGATTAGAATTGAAAATGAAATTAATAATGAGGCAGAGGGAGAAGTTGAAGGGTTCAACACTAAAATATCTGAAATAGAAAATTTGATTAAATCTGCAACAGATAAAGTCTCACCACTTAGGGAAAAAAATATTGAAAATTTATCAAGGATTCAAAGACTAAACCTTGAGCTTCAAAGTTTAGATGAAGAAAATACAAGAACACAAGATGAGATTGAAAGTATTAAAAAGTCTCTACAGACTTTAGATGAAGACATATCTAGAGAAAGAGGAATTATTATTGATGCTAACTCCAATGAAAAAAGACTAAAAGAGGAAAAAACTGATTTAATAGAAATAGACTCTAAATATTTCGAAACTGAAAAACTTTCCAATGAAGAATTAGAGGATGCCAAAAATAAATTAAAAGAAGAGCAAAAAGCTGTTGATGAAGTTGTATCTAATATAGCTGAGGGATCAATAAACATCAGTGTTGGACCAATCAAAAATGTTAAAAATTCTATTAATAGAGTGAAAGAATTAATTGATAGTAATGAAATCAATCAAGCAGTCACTTTATTAGACAGATGTAATATGGAGTTAGATAATTTTTTAAATGATTTAAAAAATGAAAGATCAAGAGAAGAATTATTGAGTGTAAATGAAAAGTCACAAAATATAAAACAACTTCAAGAAAAATATGCTGATGCATACAGTAAAAATCAATCAATTAAAAATGAGTCTATAAAACGTAATGAGAGAATTAAAACTATAGAAACTGAAGTTGAAAGTTGGAAAAACTTACTGTCTAATTCTGAAAAGATGGTTGGAGAATTAACTGATAGGAAAAATAAATTATTAGACCAACTAAAAGAATTAGATAATCAGCCTAAAATTCAAGCTGAAAGAAAGGGTCAAATTTCAGAAAATTTAAGAATATCAAATAAAGAGAAAATTGATAACGACTCTGTTATTGATGAAACGGATAAACAAATAGAAAATTTAAGATCTCAATTAAATGAAATTCAAGAACAGTCAATTCAAATTAGAGAAAGAAAAGCAAGTTCTGGAGCAACTATTGAAGGTCTGCAAAAAAGAAAAAGTGATTTATTAGATAGAATAAATTCAGAACTTAATCTTACTGAGGAAAATATTTTAGAAAATTCAAATCTAAATGGTATTGAAGATCTACCTAATCCTGTAGATCAAGAAGATACTTTAGATAAAAAAAAGCAAGAAAGAGAAAAATTGGGATCAGTGAACCTAAAAGCTGATGAAGAAACGAGTAAGTATGAAGAAGAAATAAAAAAAATGGAACAAGATCGTTCTGATCTAGTAACCGCAATTGTTAAACTAAAAGATAGCATTAATGAGCTTAATCAAAAAGGTAGGGAAAGGTTAATTGAAGCATTTGAAAAAGTTAACAGAAAATTTAATGAAGTTTATACAAAACTTTTTAATGGTGGAAATGCTAAACTAGAATTAGTCGACTCAGATGATCCCTTAGAAGCAGGTTTAGAGATGTTGGTAAGTCCACCTGGTAAAAGACTTCAGTCTATAACTTTATTATCTGGTGGAGAACAAGCCCTGACCGCTTTATCTTTGATCTTTGCTGTATTTTTAACAAATCCATCTCCTATTTGCGTTCTAGATGAAGTTGATGCACCACTTGATGATGCTAATGTAACAAGATTTTGTAGCTTGCTTGAAGAGCTTATAAAAATAACTAATACAAAATTCATTATTGTAACTCATCACGCACTGACAATGTCTAAAATGAATAGACTTTATGGAGTGACGATGCCAGAAAAAGGTATTAGTCAGTTAGTTGCTGTTGATTTACAAAAAGCAGAGAGTATGGTTGCCTAAACTATATAAATGCCAAAAGATCAGTTTAAAACTCGCTTAGAGATTGCAAAAAAGAAGATTTTAAAGAAAAACCATCATAATAAAGATGACAACCCGTCTTCTATTGGAACGGCCTTTAAATTGAGCACAGAATTAGTTGCTGCAGTGGCAGTTGGGACAATTATTGGGTTTATTTTTGACCAAACCTTTGGTACTAGACCCTGGTTTATATTAATATTTTTTTTTGTTGGAGTGGTTGCCGGAATAACAAATGTAATCAGGTCTGCAAAAAATATGCAAAAGTAGATAAGAATTTATGGCAGCAAATCCAATGACCCAATTCAATGTTTACAGAATTGGACCAGAAATTAAGGTAGGTGCATTTGATATTTCATTTACAAACGCTAGTTTGTTTATGATTATAAGTTCTGTTGCAATTTTACTAATTTTTAATCTTGGTTCTAAAAAAAGTTCATTACTTCCAAATAAAATTCAACTCTTGGCAGAGCTTAGTTACACATTTGTATCTAAAATGATAAGTGATACTGCCGGTTCAAAAGCAAAACCATATTTTGCATTTATATTTTCTCTATTTATGTTTGTATTATTCTGCAATATGTTTGGAATGATACCTTATACTTTTACAGTAACTAGTCATATCATTGTAACATTCGTTTTAGCAGCTTTTATTTTTATTGGTGTAACTGTAATCGGTTTTATGAAACATGGTTTCGGTTATCTAAAATTATTTGTGCCTAGTGGAGTACCAGCAGTGCTACTCCCTTTGATAGTAGTAATAGAAATTATTTCTTACTTAAGTAGACCGGTTAGTTTATCAGTTAGATTATTCGCTAATATGATGGCAGGTCATACTATGATGAAAGTTTTCGGAGGCTTTGTAATTAGCCTTGGAATAGTTGGTGGATGGCTTCCACTAAGTTTTTCGGTTGCATTAACAGGTTTGGAGATCTTAGTTGCTTTTCTTCAAGCATACGTTTTTGCGATCTTAACCTGCATCTATTTAAATGATGCATTAAATTTACACCATTAACTAACATAGGAGGATATAATGGAATTAGAAGCAGCAAAAATGATCGGAGCAGGTTTAGCAGCAATAGCTTTAGCTGGTG
>Ga0209406_1000646_pt1 | contig 26713 bp, 20 predicted proteins | sample COGITO_mtgs_1204_FD_184808 | JGI IMG/M metagenome (GOLD analysis project Ga0209406, IMG submission 184808) | Pelagic marine microbial communities from North Sea - COGITO_mtgs_120426 (SPAdes) (version 2) | ecosystem: Environmental > Aquatic > Marine > Epipelagic ... | reverse complement strand
CAATTGAGATAGGTTCTTTTTCTAAAAAGCCAACATCGAATTTTTTGGAATCTTTAAACAAGGTTACTTCTGCTTTTAAACCGTGTCTTTTTCGGGTTTCAGGAATGTCTAGAACATCAATAATAAAATGTTTAGAAATGTAATTTTTTTTGGAAAATTCAAACTTATATATTCCTTTGGAGTCTATAGTTTTCTTAAACTTATTTTTATTGGCTGTAAAACTTTCTATTTCCTCTTTACCTTGTGATATAACAACCTTACAATTTTTAAGCTTCTTATTTCTATTTTCAATATGTGATAGTTCAATATTTAATTTAATTTTTAGCTGTCCTTGTGCTTTAATAACAAAAATTGTAAGAATTAGTAATAAAAGATTGGCTCTAAATAAACTCACGAGATTTAACTTGGTTTATAAAATTTAGAGATAATATATAATACCTCAAAATTTAAAACCATTTATTGAAATAATTTTAAAAAATATTACTTGCAACTTCTTTTACCGACTGCCCTTTACCCATTGTGTAGAAATGCAAAACTGGAACTCCAGCATCAATTAACTCTTTGGATTGTTCTATAGACCATTCTATCCCCACTTTCTTAATCTCTTCATTGGTCTTACATTTTTCTAATTCATTAGAAAATTCTTCAGGAAAATTTGTGTTAAAAAATTTTGGTATAAATGTTAAATGTCTTTGATTGGTTATTGGTTTTAGTCCTGGTATAATTGGAACTGTAATTCCAATTTCTCTACATTTTTTAACAAATGAGAAATACTTTTTATTGTCATAAAATAATTGAGTAACAATAAATTCAGCTCCAGCGTCAACTTTTGCTTTTAGATGCCTCAAATCACTGGCTAAATTCATCGCTTCAAAATGCTTTTCTGGGTAGCCAGCTGCACCTATACAAAAGTTAGAAGGACTATTTTTAGTCTCTTCGTAGAGATATTGACCATTATTCATTTCATCAATTTGCTGGATTAAATCAATAGCAAATTCATTTCCACCATCTACTGGAACAAAAGAAGATTCATTTTTCATAGGATCACCTCTTAAGGCAAGAATATTATCCACCCCTAAAAACTTTAGATCAATCAATGCACTTTCAGTATCTTCTTTATTAAAACCACCACATATTATATGGGGAATTGCATCTACCTTGTATCTATTCATTAATGCGGCACAAATCCCAACAGTTCCCGGTCTTTTTCTTATAGATATTTTTTTTAGTAGACCATTACCCATTTTCTTGTAATCGTATTCTTCTCTATGGTAAGTTACATTGATAAATGGAGGTTTGAATTCCATTAATGGGTCAATTCCTTCACAGATGTCTTCTATTCCCTTTCCCTTTAATGGTGGTATAATCTCAAAGGAGAATATTGTCTTGTTGCTATTTTTTATATAATCTATGACTTTCAATCTTTGGCAAAATAAGTTCTTAATCTCAAGAAAACCAAAATATTTTCAACTGAAAAAAAAGTTTTGTTTAAACAAGTTTATAACCCCGATAGATAATTAGGAATATAATATATATCAACAACTTAATTTTTTGGGTTTATATGCTACATTTGTTGTCAATGAAAAATATTAGAAATTTCTGTATTATAGCCCACATTGATCACGGCAAAAGTACTTTAGCAGATAGACTCCTTCAATCCACTGGAACTATTTCTGATAGAGAGATGAAGGACCAAGCTTTAGACGATATGGATATTGAGAGAGAGAGAGGAATTACTATTAAGAGTCATGCGATACAAATGGACTATTCCTACAATAATGAAGATTATAGGTTAAACCTTATTGATACTCCAGGACATGTAGATTTTTCTTATGAAGTTTCTAGGTCAATAGCAGCTTGTGAAGGAGCACTTTTAATTGTTGATGCTTCTCAGGGAATCGAGGCACAAACTATTTCAAATTTATACCTAGCTATCGAAAATGATTTAGAAATCATACCAATTCTAAACAAGATGGACCTTCCAGGCGCAATGCCTGAAGAAGTTACAGATCAAATAATTGATTTAATTGGTTGTAGCAAAGAAGATATAATTCCAGCAAGCGGGAAAACAGGCCTGGGAGTTGACAATATTCTTGAAGCAATAATCAATAAAATACCAAGTCCAAAGGGCAGTGAGAATGAACCACTAGAAGCAATGATTTTTGATTCTGTTTTCAATTCTTTTAGGGGGATTATCGCTTATTTTAGAGTCTTTAATGGCGTAATAAAAAAAGGTCAGGAAGTTAAATTTTTCAATACGGGAAAAACATACAACGCAGATGAAATAGGCGTTCTAAAAATGGACCTCACTCCAAAAAACGAATTGCGTTCTGGAGATGTTGGCTACATAATAAGTGGTGTAAAAAAAGCAAATGAAGTAAAAGTTGGAGATACTATTACCTCTTTACTAGAACCTTGCGAAAATGCTATTCAGGGTTTTGAAGACGTCAAGCCAATGGTTTTTGCAGGAATGTATCCAGTGGAAACAGACGATTATGAAGAACTGAGAAATTCTATGGAAAAACTTCAATTGAACGATGCTTCTTTGGTTTTTGAACCAGAATCCTCGGCTGCTTTGGGTTTTGGATTTAGATGTGGTTTTTTAGGAATGCTTCATATGGAAATTATTCAAGAAAGATTGGAAAGAGAATTTAATATGGTTGTAATAACAACAGTTCCCAATGTTTCTTACAATGTTTTTCTCAAGAAAGAATTGAAAGAGATTGTAGTCAACAACCCGTCTGAATTACCAGATACTTCAAAATTGGAATGGATTGAAGAACCATACATAAAAGCTCAAGTAATAACAAAAACAGATTATGTTGGTGCGGTTATGAATTTGTGTATTGAAAAAAGAGGAGAGTTAAATAATCAAGTATATCTAACTCAAGATAGAGTGGAACTAAGTTTTCAAATGCCTCTTTCAGAGATAGTATTTGACTTTTATGACAGGCTAAAATCTGTGAGTAGAGGCTATGCATCCTTTGACTATTCACCTGTTGGTCATAAGAAATCGGATCTTATAAAATTGGATATTCTTTTAAATTCTGAGCAAGTAGATGCTCTTTCAGCATTGGTCCACCGATCTAACGCATTTACTCTTGGAAAAAGAATTTGTTTAAAATTGAAAGAACTTATCCCTAGGCAACAATTTGAAATTCCTATCCAAGCAGCTATTGGTGCAAAAATTGTTTCTAGAGAAACGATAAAAGCACTTAGAAAAGATGTTACTGCAAAATGTTATGGTGGGGATATCACAAGAAAGAGAAAACTTTTAGAAAAACAAAAAGCTGGTAAAAAAAGAATGCGACAAGTTGGAAGAGTAGAAGTTCCTCAAGAAGCATTTTTAGCAGTTTTGAAACTAGATTAGAAAAATGCCCTCATTTGCATACTTCCTGTGTGTATGGCTCTATTTTCTTCGGATTTTCTTCCATTATAATTGATAGATATTTGTATGTTATTGGACATGTTTTTTTGAAAACCCAACTTCCATGTAATGTTTTTACCTAGCTGAAGCCCTTCCAACATTTCAAATCCAATAGTACTGCTACTTTCCCCATTGTAATTGATGTTAACCAAATGAAGTTCTCCATTTAATAATCCCTTGTCTCTTTTGCTTCTTCTTAGCTCTATGCCAATATCATTTATAAATGCTTTTTCATTCCCATATTCTATTGAATTTCTTTTTTCTGAATACCTGCCATTTATTGCTACCCTAAATAGAGTATTTGGTTGAAATGAAATTCTGTTATTTATCTCCATATTTTCAATGTCATAGTTTCTATTGGCCATATAGGTTGAAGAATTTTTCTTTATTTCTTTGGTTAGTTGTGAGTTGAGCATAAACGACTTGTTCATATTCCATCTAAATTTTATTTGGTCTTTATTGGTAGATATAAAATCTGTCCCGTTGATTAAAAGATTTTTATTGGCAAATAATTGAGTAGCTAGTTCAACACTGTATTTGGAACTTGAACGGTTAAAAAACAAACTATTTCTAAGGCTATTGGACATTTGCTGAATTATAGGATTATCTGCATTTACCAAGGGATTTAATAAAGTTTGTAAATCTAAATCATTGGTCTTTTTATGGGTATTAACTGCAGTTTGATTATAAAATTTGTTTAAGAACTTTTCTACCATTGTTTTTCCATCAATAATTCTTTTAAAATCTATATTTAAATTCTGATTGTATTGAAAGCTGTAAATCTTGACATAGTTATTGTTAGGTGTAAATACTCTTATATAAGTTGCTTGATCACTAAATGCTGCTATTTCAAATTCATTAAGTTCTTTTATTCCATTGTCGTTGTAATCGTTCCATGTATATACCCCTTGACCAGCTGGAACTTCAATATAAATAAACTCTTTTTGTAGTTCTAATCCAGATCCAATTTCTAAAAATGAATTGGTATTTATTCCTCCCTTTAAAAGTTTTAAGTTATAATTTAGTCTACTTGCTAAGGAATTCTCAGGAAGAATATTTGTTAAACTTGAATCTGATTGGAGCATTCTGTAAGCTAAGGAGTAGTTGAGATTAAAGTTTTTTCTAGAGCTAATGCCTACCATTAGACCTGGGCTAATTGCTTTTGTAGCTTTTTTGAGAATAGACCTGTCTTTAAACCAATCGTATCTTTCTTGGTAAAAAAATTGAATTCTATTTTTTGTAGAGTCGTAATTTTCTATATAAACTTTCCAATCGTAAAAACGGTAACTATTGTTGTTCAAGGTATCTGCAATGAAAAATTGATTATTTTCATTAATATCTTTAAATCCTAATTTGAATCCTTTAATTGGAATAAATAAATCTGTTTTATGTCTTAAGAAACTGGTATTAAATTGCCCATCAGAATTCATTAAGCTACCATCAAAATTAAGGTTAACTTTTTTGTTCCATTTGATTTTAAAATCATTTTTATAACCATTAAATTCATCTTTGATAAAGTAAGAGTTTAATTGGTACTGAAATAGACCATTTTCTAAATGTTTTAAATTAATTTTTGCAGAACTAAGCAGCTGATCTTTTGTAGTGATTAGATTCTGAATATTCCAATTTCTTTCGAACTCAACCTCTCTAAACCTTTCTATTCGTCTGTAATCTTTAGATATACTCTCAATTCTGTATTGTTGATTCAACTCCCATTTTTCTTTTAAAGTATTTTTATTTTCAAAATTTACAAGTCCTGCAAATCCAATATTATCTTCATTGTTAATAGCAGAAAAAGTATTTAAATCCATATTTGAAGTGCTTAACTCATAACTCAAAGAATTCCCACTCCAAATCGTCTTTCCCCCAACACTTATTATTTGTCTTTTTTTGGGAGTTACTAGTTTTTTAATTGGGCTGTAATCACCGTTTTTAATTATTGATCCAAATGAAATAGTATCTGGTGCAATCCATTCAAATACCTTTCCAAGAGCATTGTTTTCCTTTATTTTATAGTTTCCATTTCCCTGTCCTACATTGCTAAAAGTTAACATATATACTGCCTGTTGCTCATTAGTAGAATATTGATAAACTTCATAACCTAGTGAATCTAATTTTTGGTACAAGTTGGTTGCTTGGTTAAAATCTACACTATCAATTCCAGAGCCAATGGCCAAATCAATATTATCGCCAATATTTTCTAAAGTTTGTCTGTCCAATAGATCAAAATCTAATTGAAGAGGTTGGTTTTTACTATCCTGTTCCCCATATCCATGGATGTAAAATGAAGAGTTGTTTTTTTTGATAGTGGTAGAAGATTGAAGTAAAGATCTTGCATAATTTTTATCGCTGTACTGGAATTCTACAATTATTCTTTTGTCTTTATTAATTAAGGTGTTGGCAGTAAAACTAATTTCTGATGTATTGTAGTCAATTATATAATCATTGTTTTGACCTCTTTTGAGAAGTACACCGTCTATATACACATTTTCAGTACCACTTAAAATAATTATAAAACTTTCATTTTCATTCCCATATAATCTATAAGGTCCTTGATTGCCTTCAATACCTTGAATAACATTTCTTCCAAATTTACCTTTGCTAATTGAAGCGCTATTTTCAACATCTATCTCAATATTATTATTTCCAATAATTTTATTTTTTAAATGAATCCCTTGTCCTCTCTTGTGGTATTTTAAAAAGTAACTGTCTTTGTTTTTAATCCAGAAGTCCCCTGCAGTTAATTTCCATTTTTGATCTGAAACTTCTATGAAAACCTTGTCAAAATCTTGTAGTTGCTGTGTATTTCCTTGAGGTTGAATAGGAATGTTATCATCTGTAACAGATGCTAATATTTTCATGGTTGGTGAAATCATCCCCGAAAGCTGTAGATTAAGATTTGAATTGAGCGAGAAGTCTTGGTTGTTCCCAACCATAAGTCCTCGTGAAATACTCCCTGTTCTATTTAGCTTAGTACCTTGAAATAGATTGTTGGAATTAACAGTGTTTATAATATTCAGCGATGGATGATATTGCTTTTGTTCAATGGTTCTATTTAATGAAATAGGGTGCTTGTAATATTTTTTACTAAAGTCAATTAATAATGGATGGTAATTGAAAATTAAGGTATCGTATGGAATGTCTAAAAAAACAACCAAACCTTTATAGGGTAAAAGTTTGTAATCCAAACTTACAGACTCTTTGTTATTATTTAAAATTTGAAATGTTCTTGGATTGACTGAAAATGTATCGATAACAATAGTGTCTTTTCCCACGTATTTTTCAGAAAATAGTGATTCGTAGTCAAAACTCTGGCAGTAATCTATATTATAGACCATACAAAGAATAAAAGCCAATATTTTGTTATTAATCATGGTGGTTTCAATAAAAGCCAAATGGGTCTTTTGATATCAAAACGTAAGATAAATAGATTTGTTTTTAAGTGTTTAAATTAAAGGTCATTTTTCTCTTTATTAAAAGGCATTTTTAAGAGATGGTTGTTTATAAGTATAACTGATGGATGAATTTTTTATCCAATTTGGGGCCATTTTTGTTGTATATAATAAATCAATGATTAAAAACTTTCTTTCCATACTCTTAATTACAATTATTTTTTTCCAGAGTTGTGTTCCAGCAAGAAAATTCGAAGAAATTTCTGAAAAGCAAGAAGTCTGTGCAGTTGAACTTAAAACCCTTAAAACTCTTAAAACTGAACTTCAAACTGAAAACACAGAATTAGAATCACAAAACGATCAACTTAATAGATTAACAAAACGTTTAATTAAAGATACCACCATGTTGGGCAAATCTTTAAGAATGAAAGAAAAGCAATACGATAAAATTGACTTACTTAACAAACGTATTCAAGATCAATTAGAACTTCTTCAAAAAGGCCAGTCGGTTGAGAAACAGCGTTTAATGTTGGATTTAGAAAAAAGAAAGTCAGATTTACTAACTCTAGAAGATCAACTAAGAGACTTTGAAATTGACCTAAATAATAAAAAAGTACAATTAGAGGATTTGTCTCTAGAACTTCAAAAAAGAGAAAAAAGAGTAAATGAGTTGGAACAGATTATTGCTAATAAAGATGCTATAGTCCGAGCTTTGAAAGAAAAAGTTGCCAATGCCTTACTTGGATTTAGAGACAAGGGGCTTTCTGTTGTAGAGAAGGATGGAAAAGTTTACGTAAGTATGGATGCTAAACTTTTATTTGCTTCTGGAAGTACGAAAGTTGATGCTGAGGGAATTAAAGCACTTAAAGAGTTGGCTAAAGTTCTAGAAGATCAACAAGACCTAGAAATTTTAGTAGAAGGACATACCGATAGTGATAAAATGAAATCCAATTCTCATCCTGTAGATAATTGGGAATTAAGCGTGCTTAGAGCAACATCTGTGGTGAAAATAATGTTAGAAAATAGTAAAATGGATGCAACTACTGTTAGTGCCTCCGGAAGAAGTCAGTACATTCCTATTGACATTAAGGACAAAGCAAAAAACAGAAGAATTGAAGTGGTTCTAATTCCTAAACTAGACGAATTGTTTGAAATCATCAACAATTAAAAGTTTTTATTTTTTATAAAAATTCATTTCTTCTACGTATTTATAAACTTCTGGGGTAAGTAAGTATCTAACATCTTTATTTTCTGAAATTGCTTTTCTTATAAAACTGGAGGATATTTTCATTACCGGAGCTTCGCATCTTATAACTTTTGGATCATCCACTGGGCTTTCTAAGTTGTTTTTATCAAGTTTTTCTTGTTCAGTTAAAACTCTCGGATAAACATATAAATGGTGGTATTTTAAGATTTCTTCGTGGTTTTTCCATTTTTTGAAAGATCTAAGATTGTCTTCTCCCATAATCAGGTTAAATTCATGTCCAGAATATTTTTCTTTTAGATGCGTCAATGTATTTATTGTATAAGATGGGATTGGTAAATTAAACTCTTCATTACAAGCTTTTAATTTAGGGTTTTGCTCAATTGCAATTCTCACTAAATTTAGCCGATGGTAATCTTCTAATAAAGACTCTTTTTTCTTTAAAGGATTAAGTGGACTGACTACAAACCAAACTTCATCCAAATTAGTGTATCCTACCATATAATTAGAAATTATTAAATGACCTACATGGATAGGATTAAATGTGCCAAAATACAAACCAACTTTTTTCATTCTATTTCAAAAATTTCTCAACAGTTTCAATTATATTTTTAGTGGAAATATTTAACTCGTCGTTGACAATTATTTTGTCAAATTTATCTATAGATTTCATTTCTTCAAAAGATTTTTCTAATCTATTTTTAATAGATTCCCTATTATCTGTATTTCTTTTTTTGAGTCTTTTGCTTAAAACTTCCATACTTGGAGGTTTTATAAAAATGGATATTGAATTTTCCTTAAAATATTCCTTTAAAGAAATACCTCCAATAACATCGACATCAAAAACTACATGTTTTTTTTCTTTCCATATTCTTTCAATTTCTTTTTTGAGAGTTCCATAGAAATTTCCTTGATAGACTTCCTCCCATTCTATAAAATCCTGTGCCTTTATTTTTTCTTTAAATTCTTCAACAGATAAGAAATAATAATCTTTTTTATCTTCTTCTCCCTCACGAGGAGCTCTACTACAGGCAGAAATGGAAAATAAAAGAGGAAGTTTTGCCTTTAATAACTTATTAACAAGGGTAGTTTTTCCTGCTCCAGAAGGTGCTGAAATAATAACCGCTTTGCCTTGGAAATCATTAGACGAATTCATAAGATGTTTAAAACTTGTTCTTTGATTTTTTCTAGTTCATCTTTCATTTCAACTACTATTTTTTGAATTGATAGGTGGTGTGCTTTCGAACCAAGAGTATTGATTTCTCTTCCCATCTCTTGGGTAATAAAACCAAGTTTTTTTCCAGAATTTATTTCTTTAAGTGTTTCCATAAAATGGATACAATGTTCTTTTAACCTTACTTTTTCTTCAGTTAGATCTAGTTTCTCAGCATAATATATAAGTTCCTGTTCCAATCTTTTTTCGTCTATTTGAGATTTCAAATTTAGCTCCTCAACAGACCGCAACAACTTCTGCTTTACTTTGGGAAGTCTTTCCTTTTCGAAAGGATTTATTTTTGCAAGGTTATCTTGAATAGAAATCACATAATTCAAAAGCTCTTTTTGTAGAGATTTTCCCTCTTTTTCTCGAAAACTTTTTAGGTCCTTACAGGCTTGTTCTACAGCATTTATTAGGATTTCATTACTTTGTTTATCAACAGTTTCTTTTTGGTGTTGAATTACTTCAGGAAGTTTTAAAGCATAACCCATAAAATCTTCATTATTCTGGTTATTTAGTTCTGCAGATATTTCTTTTAACTGGTTGTAATAATTTTTTAGTTGTTCCTTATTAATTGTGATTTTACTATTAGAATTTATTTTTTCATAGTGAATAGCAAGTTCTATTTTCCCTCTATTAAGTTCGTTCTTTATTATAGACCTTAATGAAGAATCAATTTCTTTAAATACAGTTGGTATTTTTAGAGTTAGGTCTAAAAACTTACTATTTAGAGATCGTATTTCAATATTTACATGAAGGTGACCAATGGTAACTTCTGACTTGCCAAAACCGGTCATTGAATGTGTCATAAAATCTTATTTACCCCAAAAGTAATCAATTGATTTTATTAGTATTTATACTTACTAAATAAACACCACCAAAAATCATAAGAGAACACAATACACTAACAAATTCTATTTCTTCTCTCCCACTTAAAACAGCAATAACAGAGGTTAAAACAGGTTGTAGATAAATATATGTGCTTACTACTGTTGGGCTTACGTATTTAATTCCATAAATATTAAATAGATAGCATAAATAAGTAGTAAATAAAATAACAAAACCTATTTTCATAATGATATTGCTCCCCATATCCCAGTTAACTTCGTCAATCTCATATATTCCAAATGGAATTACGCCAATTAGTCCAAATGTAAATACCCATTTTGCAACAGTAATGGGACTGTATTTACTCATTAACGGTTTTACCAATATTAGATAGAGGCCAAAACTAGTAGCATTTAAGAAAATTAATAAATCCCCTGTTATGCCGCTATTTCCAACTCCAGATTTATTTTGAAATATTATTGTAACGGCCCCTACTAATCCAATTAATACACCAACAACCTTAGAAATTCGTAATTTCTCTTTTAAAATAATAACAGAAAGAACACTTACAATAATTGGACTTGTCACCATAATAATTGACGCATGAATGGTAGATGTTAGTTCTAGTCCATTAAAAAACATCAATTGATTTGCTGTTACTCCAAACAAACCGCAAAGTGCAAATTTAAGTAGGTCAGACTTAGATATTTCCTCATAAAAAAACAAAGAAGTTATCCAAAAAAGAAAAGTTGCGCCAATACCTCTAAAAAGAATAAAAGTAAATGGCGGAACATATCCTCCGTTCATAACATCTTTAGCAAAACCATAGTTTATAGCATAAATTAAATTAGCTCCTAAAATAGCAAGATGTGCAAAAAGTAGTTTTTTGTTCAAAGTATGTACAACATTTTTTTTTTGAATTTATTAAATAATTAGATTTGTATCATCATCCTAAAAATTTAAAATGAAATTCAATACTAAAGTAATTCACGCAGGTGTTCACCCTGATGTTTCAACAGGAGCAATTATGACTCCAATTTATCAAACTTCTACTTATGTTCAAGATGAAATTGGCGTTCATAAAGGTTTTGAATATTCTAGAACAGGGAATCCTACTAGACAAGCATTAGAAAATAATTTAGCAGCTATAGAAGGAGGAAAGTATGGAGCTTGTTTTGGAAGTGGTCTTGCGGCAATTGACGCTGTTGTGAAAATGTTGAACCCAGGAGATGAAGTAATTTCTACGAACGATCTTTATGGAGGTTCTTACAGAATTTTCACTACTATTTTTGAAAAGTATGGCATTAAATTTCATTTTGTTAATATGTTGGATGTTCAAAATATAGAAGAAAAAATTAATGACAAGACCAAGCTTATATGGACAGAAACCCCAACCAATCCAATGCTAAATATTATAGATGTTAAGAAAGTTTGTGAATTGGCCCATAAAAATAATATTATGGTAGGTGTGGACAATACTTTTGCGACTCCTTATTTGCAGAATCCATTAGCACTTGGAGCAGATGTGGTAATGCATTCAGTTACAAAATATTTAGGAGGACATTCGGATGTTATTATGGGTGCTTTGGTTACAAATGACGATGAAATTGCAGAAGAAATTTACAGGATTCAAAACTCAAGTGGTGCTGTTTGTGGTCCTATGGATTCCTTTTTGGTCTTAAGAGGGATTAAAACTCTTCACCTAAGAATGCAAAGACACTGTGAAAATGGTAAAAAAATTGCTCACTTTTTAAATGATCATCCGCTAATAGACACTGTTTACTGGCCAGGGTTAAAGTCTCATACCAATCATGAAGTAGCTAAAAGTCAAATGAAAGACTTTGGTGGAATGATTTCTTTTAATTTAGTTGGTGATGATCTAGAGATGGCAAAGAAAGTAGTAAGCAAAACAGAATTGTTTACATTAGCAGAATCTTTAGGAGGCGTAGAGTCGCTAATTGGTCATCCTTCAACAATGACACACGCATCAATTCCAAGAGAGGAAAGAATGAAGTCTGGTGTTGTTGATTCACTTATAAGATTAAGTGTTGGGATTGAAGATATTGAAGATTTAATTAATGATTTAAAAAATGCTCTGAGGGTTTAAACACAAAATAATGAAAATAATTTTATCAACTATATTTTTTCTAATTCAAGTTTCACTGTTTTCTCAAGCTGTAGATTCAAGAAAAATAGATCCTGCCAACTGTAGAGATGGTGAAAATATAGAATATTGTAAGACCCATAAATTAATGAATAAGCTAAAAAAAGACCCAGAAGCTCATCGTCAATTTTTAGAAAACCAATTAGAACTAGAAAAAATAGTAAATCAAATTTCTAACAATCCCTCAAACAGAGTGATTTACACTATCCCCTTGGTTTTTCATGTCTTACACAATGGTGGTGTAGAAAATATTTCGCGTCAGCAGATTGAGGATGCTGTGGCAATTCTAAATAGAGATTTTAGATTGCAAAATGCAGATGCCAATAATGTTCAGTCGACCTTTTCCGGTATGCCTGCTGATATAGAAGTCGAATTTAAATTGGCAACAAAAGCGCCTAATGGACAATGTTTTAGTGGTATTACTAGAACTCTAAGTCCTTTAACTAATAGTGGGGCAAATGGCCAAAACCAAATTTCTGCAATAATTTCTGGAAATGATGTGTACAATGGGACATGGCCTGGAAATAAATATTTAAATATTATGGTGGTTAATGATGCTGATGGAGCTGCAGGATATACAACTACTCCTAATAATGGATGGACATCTTCCACCATGGGTAATGGAATATGGGTTCTTCATGATTATGTTGGATCTATAGGCACTTCAGATGCCTATTCTAGTAGGACATTAACCCATGAAGTAGGACATTGGTTAAATTTAGAGCATTTGTGGGGACCAAATAACAATCCTGGGACTGCTTCAAGTTGTTCTTCTGACGATTATGTAGACGATACCCCTAGGTGTATTGGAGTAACTTCTTGCAATTTAAATTCTAATACTTGTTCTAACGATGTCATTGACGGTTACTGGACTTCTGATGTGGTTGATAATGTTGAGAATTATATGGAATATTCTTATTGCAATAAAATGTTTACCAATGGTCAAAAAAATAGGATGCGAGCAACTTTAATGAGTGGTGTTGGGGGAAGGAGTAATGTTGTATCAACATCAAATCAAACAGCAACTGGGTTAAATACAACTCCAACTTTATGTGCGGTTGATATTAGAGTAGAAAGAGATTTGGTTTGTGGTGGAGATAATATACAATTCTTTGATGAATCTTATAATAATATAACTTCATGGAATTGGACTTTTCCTAATGGCACACCGAGTTCTTCAACACAACAAAACCCTATTATTTCCTATTCAGGTTCAGGATCGTTTGATGTTACTTTAGAAGTGACAGATGCAATTGGAAATACGATGACACAGACTTTCACTGACTTTATTTCTGTAATTGGAAATCCAGGCTATCCACCACCAATTTACGAAGGGTTTGAAACTATATCTTCTATACCAAATAACGACTGGACAGTTTCCAATCCAAATGGTCCGGGATTTGAAGTGGTTTCCACTGCTTTTCATACAGGTTTGCAAAGTGTTAAATTAGATAATTCTCAAGGTACAAATGGTTCTACAGATGAGTTAATCAGCAACACTATTGACTTATCCAATAGTGCTGCAGCTAGTATATCATTTAAGTATGCTTTTGCAAAACGAAACAGTGGAAATACGGATTATCTACAGGTTTACGCAAGTAAAGATTGTGGGGAAACTTGGTTTATGAGAAAAAATATTTCTTCTTCAATAATCTCTACTATGCCTAATACCAATGCTGGTATTATTCCCACTGGATCAGACTGGAAATCCATTACCATTGGACCAAATTCATTCACTAATTTTTTGGTCAGTAACTTTAGGTTTAAATTTAAATTTGTCAATGGTGGTGGTAATGACTTTTTTATAGATAATATATACTTATCTGGGTCAGTTTCCATTGATGAAACTGAATTTAACCAAGGATTGACGGTACATCCCAACCCGGTAAAGGATAATATAAACATTTCATTTTATTCAATTTCAAAGTTGACAAATCCAGCATTAGAACTTTATGATGCTATGGGAAGGTTAGTTAATTCTAAGAAACTTAACCATCTTGTTAGTGGTGCTAACGAAATTGAAATGTCTTCTTCAAATTTAGATGCTGGATGGTATCTTCTTGTTTTAAAATCTCAAGAAAAAACAATAACCAATAAGTTTCTAAAAAATTAATAAAATGAAGAATTTATTTTGGACTCTCACTCTAATTATTGGACTTCTTTCTTCATGTGAGACAGATTTTGAGCTAAATGCACCCTATAAGACTATTCCTGTTGTTTATGGTCTTTTAGACCAGTCATTAGACACACAATTTGTAAAAATTAATAAATCCTATTTAGCAAATGAAAACAATGCAAATTTTGCACCAATTAACGATTGTACTCAGTTTGAATATATTGTTGCAGTTTTAGAAGAGTACAGTCAAAATAATGTTTTTATAGGTTCTGATACTTTAAAAGAAATGATGGTTGGAAATTTACAACCAGGAATTTTTTACGAAGACTCGCAGAAAATCTATTTCTTGGAAACTCCCTCTAACTCTTTTGTAGATGAGCACACATACAAGTTAAATGTCAATGTTCCTGACAAAAATATAAATTTTAGTGCTCAGACAGATTTAGTAAATGGAACTGGTTTAATATTTGATTTTTTATCTAAAATCACTTTACAACTCAATGGGTTTCGTTGTGCAGACAATGATTTAGCTACAACTGATGAGTATTTCGATCCAAGACTAGACTGGAAAACAACTCTAAATGGAAAAAGATACGAACTGGTTCTTCGTTTTGCATATGTAGAACATTTTTTAAATGGCGATACCATTGAAAAATTTATTGATTGGGACTTAGGGGATCAAACTAGTGTAAATACAGATGGAGGAGAAAATATGTTTAAAGTTGTTTCTGGAAGTAGTTTCTTTGAAATGCTTCAAGGCAGGCTATCTTCTTATGATCTTGAAGATCAAGTGGTAAAAAGAACTTTTAATAGTAAAGCTATAGAATTCGTTCTCACTGCTGGTAATGAGGATTTAAATACTTATATGCAAATAAATGAACCAGTTACAAGTATTGTTACAGAGAGACCTATTTTTACCAATGTTGAAAATGGAATAGGATTGTTTGGAAGTAAATTTAGCAGGTCTTTAAAGTCTTTTATGTCTAACGGAACTGTTTTAGAATTATGCAGAGGTCAAATAACAAGTGAATTTAAGTTCTGTTGTGACTCTGCAGAACAAATTATAGCTATTTCAAATCTTAGTGGTGGCGAACTAGTGGGATGTAATTAAGTCAAAAGCTTTCAAGAATTATTTTAGCTTTTTCATTGTCCTTTAAAATTTGACTTTTCAGTTCTTTTAAGGAATTGAATTTTACTTCATCTCTTATTCTTTCAATTACTTTAGTTCTTAAATCTTGACCGTATATGTCTTTTTCATAATCAAAAAGGTGAATTTCTACTGTTCTTTTTTGACCTTCATCAACAGTAGGTTTGAAGCCAATATTCATTATTCCTTTATAATTAGCGTCTTTAATTTGACATATAACAGCATAAACACCATCCAAAGGAATTATTTTCTCGTTACTATTTAGCTTAATATTTGCAGTAGGAGTACCAATTGTTTTGCCAATCCCATTACCACGAACAACTTCACCAGAAAATTCGTAAAAATGTCCACAATAATCATTTACCAAATGTATATTCCCTTTTTCAATTGCACTTCTAACTTTTGTAGAGCTAATTTTTATTTCTTCAATTTCATGTGCTTTAATCTCTTCAAGATAAAAAGGATTTGATTTTTCATACTTTTTAAGTAAATCAATATTTCCTTCTCTGTCATTGCCAAAATGATGATCGTACCCTATTACCAATGTATATGTGCCAAGTTTTTGAATTAATAGCTCATCTATATATCTTTTGGCACTAAATTTTGAAAACTCTAAGGTAAAAGGATAAATAACTAAATGATCTAATCCAAGATTCTCTAAAATATTTATTTTTTCATTAATAGTGTGAATTAATTTCAGCCCTTGGTCATTGAGAAGAATTTTTCTTGGGTGTGGGTCAAAAGTCAAAAGAACAGATTCTCCATTATTTTTTTTTGCAATTTTTTGAAGTCTTTGAATTATTTTTTGGTGTCCAAAGTGAACGCCGTCAAAAGTGCCAACGGTAACAATTGGATTCTTAATGTTCTTATATGATTCAAAGCCGTAGTGAACTTGCATCCTCAATTTTTGAGCGAATTTACATTTTAATAATTAATCTAAGTGTTCTGTTAATTTGAACTTGAAATAATATGTTATATTTTATCAACATTGGACTTTAAGTAATATAATTTATGTTAGATTTGCAGCGTAATTTAAAAAATAAAGCAATGTCTCAATTTAAGGGGAAAATTTCACAAATCATAGGTCCTGTAATAGATGTCAGTTTTGAAAATGCTGATAAACTACCAAATTTATTAGAAGCTATAGAAATCATCAAAGAAGATGGAACCAAAGTTGTTTTGGAATGTCAAAAGCATATTGGTGAAGATAGTGTTAGAACTGTTGCAATGGATTCAACAGATGGTCTAACAAGGGGTATGGAGGCAATTCCAGTAGGAAGTCCTATTACAATGCCAACAGGAGACAAGGTAAAAGGCAGACTATTTAATGTTGTTGGGGATGCAATTGATGGTATTGGTCCATGCGATACAGAAAGAAGATTGCCAATACATAGAGAAGCTCCTAAATTTGAAGATTTATCCACTGCCACAGAAGTTTTATCTACAGGAATCAAGGTTATTGATTTGGTAGAGCCTTATGCCAAGGGAGGTAAAATTGGATTATTTGGTGGTGCTGGTGTAGGAAAAACAGTTTTAATTCAAGAACTAATTAATAATATAGCCAAAGGCCATGATGGTCTTTCAGTTTTTGCTGGTGTAGGAGAAAGATCTAGAGAAGGAAATGATTTACTTAGAGAAATGCTAGAATCTGGAATTGTAAAATATGGCGACGAATTTATGCATGAGATGGAAAAAGGGAATTGGCCTCTAGACAAAATTGACAAAGAAGCTCTGAAAAAATCTCAAGCTGCATTTGTATTTGGTCAAATGAATGAACCCCCTGGTGCAAGAGCTAGAGTTGCTCTTTCTGGTTTAACGCTTGCTGAGGACTTTAGAGACGGGGATGGAGAAGGTAAAGGAAAAGATATATTATTCTTTATAGACAATATATTTAGATTTACCCAAGCAGGTTCTGAAGTTTCTGCACTTTTAGGAAGAATGCCATCAGCAGTAGGGTACCAGCCAACTTTAGCAACTGAAATGGGAGCTATGCAAGAGAGAATTACATCTACTAAAAAAGGTTCTATTACATCTGTTCAGGCTGTTTATGTTCCTGCAGATGATTTAACAGATCCAGCTCCTGCTACTACATTCGCCCATTTAGATGCTACTACGGTTTTGTCTAGAAAATTAGCAGCTTTAGGAATTTATCCTGCAGTTGATCCTCTAGATTCTACATCAAGAATTTTAACCCGTCAAATATTAGGAGATGCTCATTATGATTGTGCTCAGAGAGTTAAAATGTTGTTACAGCGATACAATGAATTGCAAGATATTATAGCAATTTTAGGAATGGATGAATTGTCTGAAGAAGATAAGCAAGCTGTTCATAGAGCTAGAAGAGTTCAAAGATTTTTATCTCAGCCTTTTCACGTTGCAGAGCAATTTACTGGAATGAAAGGTGTTTTTGTGAATATTGAAGACACTATTAAAGGTTTCACAATGATAATGGATGGAGAAGTTGATAAATATCCAGAAGCTGCATTTAATCTGAAGGGAACTATTGAAGAGGTTATTGAAGCTGGAGAAAAAATGTTGGCAGAAGTAAGTTAAAAATTCATTATGGATGTTCAAATAATTACACCAGATAAATCTCTTTATGATGGGAAAGCTGACTTAGTCAACGTTCCAGGTACTTCGGGTTCTATTGGTATTTTAAATAATCACGCTCCTTTAGTTTCTTCTCTTTCAAAAGGCGAAGTAAGAATTGTTCTCAATGACAAAGAAGAAATATTTAATATTGACGGAGGAGTTGTTGAAGTTATGAAAAATAAGGTGGTTGTTTTAGCGTCTTGATTTAAGTTAATTTGAAACTTTTTCTGTGGTGTTTTGTTATTCCAAACTCAGAAATTGCATTTTTATGTTTTTTAGTAGGATAACCTTTATTTTGATCCCATAAATATTCTGGAAAACTAATCGAAAGTTTTTTCATTATTTCATCTCTTTTTGTTTTTGCAATAATAGATGCAGCAGCAATATTCATATACTTTCCATCTCCTTTGATAATGCAGGTATGGTCTATTTTTGGATATGGGTTGAACTTATTTCCATCAATTGCTAAATGACTGGGTCTAACAGCTAGATTTTTTATTGCAAGGTGCATTGCAAGAAGAGAAGCTTGAAGAATATTTATTTTTTCAATTTTTCTTTCCTCTACAATGCCAATTCCAATTGCGATAGCATTTTTCTCAATATCAATTCTTAATTCATTTCTATTTTTTTCAGAAATTTTTTTTGAATCATCAAGCTTTATGTTTTTATAGCCTTTAGGAAGAATAACTGCAGCAGCTAATACTGGTCCTGCTAGGCATCCTCTACCAGCTTCATCACAACCAGCTTCTGTAAAAGAAGTTAGAAAAGGTTTTAATTTCAAAATAGTAGATTCATATTCACTTTAGAATCTATAAAATTAGATAATTCACTTATTTTTATTCTTTCTTGATTCATAGAGTCTCTTTCTCTAACCGTTACAGAATTGTCTTCTATGGATTCGTAGTCAACGGTAATGCAAAAAGGGGTTCCTAGAGCATCGTTTCTTCTATACCTTTTTCCAATAGAATCTTTTTCGTCGTAAGCACAATTACAAATAGATTTTAAATCGTTAAATATTTCTTTGGCTTTTTCTGAAAGACCATCTTTTTTAACAAGAGGAAGAACAGCTGCTTTATTAGGTGCTAAGCTAAAGGGTAGGGCAAGTATTGTTCGAGAAGTTCCGTCTTCAAGTGTTTCTTCTTTTAAGCTGTAAGACATTAGAGCTAAGAACATTCTGTCCAGACCAATTGATGTTTCAACAACATATGGAATGTAACTTTCGTTTTTTTCAGGATCAAAATATCTAATTTTTTTCTTAGACAATTCTTCGTGTTGTTTTAAATCAAAATCTGTTCTTGAATGAATCCCCTCTAGTTCTTTAAATCCAAAAGGAAATTTAAATTCAATATCGCATGCTGCATCTGCGTAATGGGCAAGTTTTACATGGTCATGAAACCTTAAATAATCTTCTGGAATACCTAAAGATTTATGCCACTTCATTCTAGTTTCTTTCCAATGTTCGTACCACTTTTGTTGAGTTCCGGGAGTGATGAAGAATTGCATTTCCATTTGTTCAAACTCTCTCATTCTAAAAATAAATTGTCTTGCAATGATTTCGTTTCTAAAAGCTTTACCAATTTGGGCGATACCAAAAGGTATTTTCTTTCTACCAGTTTTCTGAACATTTAGATAGTTGACAAATATTCCCTGAGCAGTTTCAGGTCTAAGAAAAATACTTGTTGATTCACCAGAAACAGATCCTAAGTCGGTTTGAAACATTAGGTTAAATTGTCTAACACTGGTCCAATTTTTAGACCCGCTTACCGGGCATATTATCCCCAATTCTATTATAAGATCATATATAGCAGACAGATCCTCACTATTAAAAGCTTTATCCATTTTAATTTTAATGTCGCTTTTATCTCTTTCTCTCCTCAAGACATTTGGATTGGTTTCTCTAAAGGTTTTTTCATTAAAATCTTCTCCAAACCTTTTTTTAGCTTTTTTTATTTCTTTTTCTATTTTCCCTTCAATTTTAAGAATATGATCTTCAATGAGAATATCGGCTCTATATCTTTTTTTAGAATCCTTGTTGTCAATTAGCGGATCATTAAATGCATCAATATGTCCAGAAGCTTTCCAAGTATTGGGATGCATAAAAATGGCAGCATCAATTCCAACAATATTTTCATGCATTTGAACCATTGAACGCCACCAGTACTTTTTAATATTGTTTTTAAGCTCTACACCATTTTGTCCGTAATCATAAGTTGCACTCAGTCCGTCGTAAATCTCACTACTGGGAAATATGAATCCAAATTCTTTGGAGTGGCTAATTATTTTTTTGAAATGTTCTTCTGTCATCTTCGTTCTTAATTGGTAAGAGTTAACACAAAAATAGAACTTCCGCTGAAAGGGTTATATTTAAATTTTAAAAATTATAAAGTTTTATAGTTAATATGGTAGAAATCGAAGATAAAATCATTTCTGATGAGCTTTTTGAAAAAAAGTTTGTCTGTGATTTGCAAAAGTGCAAAGGTGGGTGTTGTGTGGAGGGAGATTCTGGTGCACCTTTAAAGTCTAAGGAGATAAAAGAAATTGCTACAAATCTTTCAATTATTAAATCTGAAATGTCTACAAAAGGTCTAAATGCGATTAAAAACAATGATTTTCATTATGTAGATTCCGATGGAGACAAGGTGACTAAATTAGTAGATGGTAAAGAATGTGTTTTTGTTATTTTTGATAAAAATAATATTGCCAAATGTTCTATAGAGTCAGCCTACAGAAAAAACAAAATAAATGTCAATAAACCTATTAGCTGTCATTTATATCCTGTTAGGGTTAAAAAATACGATTCTTTCACAGCTGTAAATGTTGATAGTTGGCAAGTTTGTAAGCCCGCATGTGAATGTGGAACTGAACTAAATGTACCAGTGTTTAAATTTTTAAAAGATGCAATTGTAAGATCCTGGGGTTTAGATTTTTTCCACCATTTAGATTCTGTCTACAATGAGTTTTTTAATAAAAAAAATTAAAATAATATTCCGAAAAATCCTTACTGTGCAGCTTATAATTCTATTGTTCTATTATGTTTAAAACATTGTTGTTATTAACACGCGATTTTTAATAAAGATTTCTACACAAAGGCTGAATATTAGACATCAAAAATTAACTTTAAATTGATTTAAATACGTTCTTTTAGTGTCAATATTTGTCAATCGTTTTGACTTTCAACAAGTTAACAAGTTTTAATTTTGATTTGTTGAAAACTATTAAAAATGTTAGGTGTTTTTTTTTGTCAGACCTAGGATTATTTCTAATTTTTGTATTCCACTAAAATTTGTTTTTTAGCTAGGCACCCAAAACGTATTTTTTTAATGACATTCTTCAAAAACTCATTGTTTTTTTAGAAGATTTTTGGCTTTAATATTTACGTTTTTGATTAAAATTTAACAATTAATATGGATAAAAATACTACTACAAAAGACACAAGTTCAGTTAAAATCGATCTTGAAAAAGATTTGGATACTAAAATAACTGTTGAAGAACCAATTCTAAAAGAAAATCCAAACAGATTTGTGCTTTTCCCAATACAACACAATGATATTTGGGAAATGTATAAAAAACAAGAAGCTAGTATTTGGACTGCAGAGGAATTGGATTTATCTCCTGATTTAGTGGATTGGGAATCTAAACTTAACGATGACGAGCGTTTTTTCATTAAACATGTACTTGCGTTTTTTGCTGCCTCAGACGGGATTGTCAATGAAAACCTAGCAGAAAATTTCTTAAGTGAAGTCCAGTACACAGAAGCCAAGTTTTTTTATGGGTTTCAGGTAATGATGGAGAATATTCACTCTGAAACTTATTCCTTGCTTATTGATACTTACATAAAAGATACTAAAGAAAAAAATTATTTGTTCAATGCAATTGAAACTTTTGAGCCAGTAAAGAAAAAGGCTGATTGGGCTATGAGATGGATTGACAATGGTTCTTACGCGGAACGTTTAATTTCTTTTGCAGCTGTAGAAGGTATTTTCTTTTCAGGATCTTTTTGTTCTATTTTTTGGTTGAAGAAAAGAGGCTTAATGCCAGGTTTAACTTTTTCTAATGAGTTGATTTCAAGAGACGAGGGCTTACACTGTGATTTTGCTTGTATGCTTTATAACAACCATTTAGTCAATAAATTACCCAAGGAACAGGTCCAGAAAATAATAGCTGACGCTGTTGAAATTGAAAAAGAATTCGTAACAGAATCATTACCCGTAAGATTAATTGGAATGAATTCAGACTTAATGTCTCAATATATTGAGTTCGTTGCCGATAGGTTACTTACAGAGTTGGGTAATGATAAAATTTACAATACTTCAAATCCTTTTGATTTTATGGATATGATTAATCTGCAGGGAAAAACTAACTTTTTTGAAAAAAGAGTGGGTGAATATCAAAAAGCAGGCGTGTTGAATAACGAAAATAATACCACCTTTAGTTTAGACTCAGATTTTTAAAAACCATTATAATTAGATAGTATGTACGTAGTTAAAAGAGACGGAAGAAAAGAAGCAGTAAAGTTTGATAAAATAACAGCTAGAATTAAAAAGCTTTGTTATGGGTTAAATCCCTTAGTAGCACCTGAAAAAGTTGCTATGAAGGTGATTGAAGGTCTTTTTGACGGAGTTACTACTAGTGAATTGGATAATTTAGCGGCCGAGGTTGCAGCAACCAATACAATAACACATCCTGATTACGCACTTTTAGCTTCTCGTATTGCTGTTTCAAATTTACATAAGAATACAAAGAAGTCATTTTCAGATACCGTTACAGATCTTTATGAATACATAGACCCAAAAACTAATGAAAAAGCACCACTTATTTCTGACGAGGTCTATAAAATCGTAAAAAAAAATTCAGATGTTTTAGACTCTACTATTATTTATGATAGGGATTTCAGATACGATTTCTTTGGGTTTAAAACTTTAGAAAGATCTTATTTATTGAAGTTAAAAGGTCAAGTTGCTGAGCGACCACAGCAAATGATAATGAGAGTTGCAGTAGGTATACATAAAGACGATTTAGATGCAGCAATTGAAACTTACAATTATATGAGTGAAGGATGGTTTACCCATGCAACACCTACTTTATTTAATTCTGGCACACCCAAACCTCAAATGTCTTCGTGTTTTTTACTTGCAACAAAAGAGGATAGTATTCCAGGTATTTACGATACGTTAAAGCAATGTGCTCAAATTTCTCAATCTGCCGGTGGTATAGGACTTTCTATCCACGATATTAGAGCTACTGGTTCTTACATAAAAGGAACCAATGGTACTTCCAATGGAATAGTTCCTATGCTAAGAGTATTTAACGATACTGCTAGGTATGTAGATCAGGGTGGCGGAAAAAGAAAAGGATCTTTTGCAATATATATTGAACCTTGGCATGCAGATGTTTTTGACTTCTTAGATCTCAGGAAAAATCATGGTAAAGAAGAGCAAAGAGCAAGAGATTTGTTTTACGCTTTATGGACACCAGATTTATTTATGCAGAGAGTTGAGGAAAATGGTGACTGGACTTTAATGTGTCCACACGAATGTCCAGGTTTGTCAGATACACATGGAAAGAAATTTGAGAAACTCTACAAAAAATATGAGTCTGAGGGGAAAGGTAGAAAAACAATTAAAGCACAAGAATTGTGGTTCAAAATTTTAGAAAGCCAAATAGAGACTGGAACACCATATATGCTTTATAAGGATGCTGCCAACGAAAAATCCAATCAAAAGAATTTAGGAACTATAAAATCTTCTAATTTATGCACGGAGATTATCGAATATACATCTCCAGATGAAGTTGCTGTATGTAATTTAGCCTCTATAGCATTGCCAAAATTCGTTATTGACGGTAAGTTTGATTTTGAAAAATTATTTAAAGTTACTTACAGAGTAACTAGAAACTTAGATAAAGTAATTGATGCCAACTATTATCCAGTCCCTGAGGCAAGAAATTCTAACATGAGACACCGTCCTATTGGGATTGGCGTTCAGGGTTTAGCAGACGCATTTATTTTAATGAGACAAGCTTTTGAATCTGAAGAAGCTAGACAACTAAATAAAGATATTTTCGAAACAATCTATTATGCTGCACTTACAGCATCTAAAGACCTAGCTATAGAAAAAGGGCCGTATGAATCTTATAAAGGTTCACCTGTCTCTCAAGGAATATTACAATTTGATATGTGGAATGTTAAACCTTCTGACAGATGGGAATGGGATTTGTTACGTGAAGAAATTCAAAAAAATGGAGTAAGAAATTCTCTGTTATTAGCCCCTATGCCAACAGCATCTACTGCTCAAATACTTGGCAACAACGAATGTTTTGAACCTTACACTTCAAATATTTATACAAGAAGAGTTTTGTCTGGAGAATTTATTATTGTCAATAAGCATTTACTAAGAGACTTAGTTAAGTTAGGGATTTGGGACGATCGTCTTAAAAACAAACTAATGGCATCCAACGGCTCCATACAAAATATTGATGAAATTCCTGATAATATTAAAAACCTATATAAAACTGCCTGGGAAATATCTCAAAAGGTTTTATTAGATATGGCAGCAGACAGGGGTGCATTTATCGATCAATCACAATCACTTAACATTTTCATGGAGAACGCCAATTTTGCTAAACTAACTTCAATGCATTTTTATGGTTGGAAAGCAGGACTTAAAACAGGAATGTATTATTTGAGAACCAAGTCTGCAACTGACGCTATTAAGTTTACTCTAGACAAAGAAGCAATGTCTGAACCAGTTGCTAAAAATGAAGAAACAGTTGAAGTAACTAAGAAGTAAGATAATCTCTGTTTTCTGTTACAATTTGAAAGGTTTAAAGTTTCTAATTAATCTCATTTTATAAGTTTTACAATGAGTTGGCAAATTTATATTCTTAGGTTTTACTTTAAATCTATTTCTTTATTTATTCCAAAATTTGCTGGCTTAAATGCATTCAAACTATTCCAAAAAGTAAGAATTAAAACCATAAGAAAAAGAGAGGAAGGGTTTTATAAAGAAGTCCATCACTTTAAAATTGGTTCACCAAAAGAAGATATACTATGTTACGAAATAGGATCGGGAAATAAGAACCTAGTTTTTTTATTACATGGTTGGGAATCGAATGCTGGTAGCCTTTCTAAATTTGCTTTTCAATTGTCCAAGAATAACTACAGAGTCATCAGTTTTGACTTGCCTGGTCACGCAAAATACCAATCTAAATACACCAACTTAGTAGAGTGTAAAGAAGCTTTTTCTACGCTTATAGAATATATAAAACCTGATAAACCTTTCAGCGTGATTGCTCACTCATTTGGCTCAGCAGTTTGTACTTATACTTTGTCAAAATTGAACTATAAATTAGATAAACTTGTTTTTTTAACTTCCCCAAATTCCATTTTAGAAATTTTTAAAGACTTTAAGAATTTAATAGGTTTATCCAATCATTCCTTTACATATTTTCTTCTGAAAGCAAATTTATTAGCAAATGAAGAAATCAAAAATATTAATGTAGACGAAAAATTAAAACTAATAGATTTTTCAAAATTGCTTTTGATTCATGACGAATATGACAAAATTATTCCATTTAAAAATTCCGAAGAGATTCTGAAAATGAACTCAGAAAATACACGGTTAATTAAATATTCTAAAATAGGCCATTATAAAATGTTGTGGAATGATAAGGTTTTAGTGGAAACAGTAAATTTTTTAATTAACAAAAAAAAGGCACCCGAAGGTGCCTAGATAACTTTAAACAATTCAAACGATTTATTTACAGTGTAATTATTTTAATCCTTTAATTACAGAAGTTCCTGCTCCAAAAACATTGTCCTGGCCATAAGGAGAACCTTTTCCGTCTGCATAGCCTTTCCATTTAACTAGCTCTATATAGTTTGGAGATCTAGTCAACTGCTGTTGTACCAATCTTATTTCTTCAGCTCTACCTTGAGCCCTTAATATTGCTGCTGTTTTTTCTCCTTCAGCTTTCATGATTTCGGCATTTGCTAGATATTGTTGTTCTTCTTCTAACTCTTTAGCTTTTTGATTTCTTTGCTTTTGAGTTTCCTTCTCCGTAATGGCAACTTTTACATTTTCAGGTAAATTAACATCTGCAATTTCACAGAAATTATAAGAAATAAAATTTGCAGGAAATTCAGATTGGAAAATAGTATCCATTTCTGTTTCTAGAGCTTCTCTTTTTGTAGAGTATATTTCTTCATAGGTATATCTACCAATTACATCTTTAATAACTCCTCTTACTTTAGCGTCAATAAAAGAGCTCTCAAATGCCTTACCATGTTTTAAGTGCAATTTTGCTGTGTTATTTTGCATAGGATTATAATTTATAGTTACATCAATTCCAATTTCCATTCCATTTTTTTCCATCACCTTAGAACTATAATTTCTACTTTGCTGAAGTATATTATAGGTTATCATTTCATTCCATGGAGCAATAAAAACTGTTCCTTCTGTGTAAACATTAGTTTGATCAATACCACCAGTATATGGTCTGTATATAAAACCTTCTTCCCCTGGATTTACATCTGTCCATGACATGAAAAATAAGGAGACTAGGATTATTCCTATCCCGCCAAATAAAGTTGTTTTTAAAATGTTTTTAGGTTCTATTTCTATTTCACT